>SXGS01055502.1_pt1 | contig 21386 bp, 15 predicted proteins | sample 3174681 | NCBI WGS metagenome assembly SXGS01 (sample SAMN11356861, study PRJNA531348) | freshwater metagenome | isolation source: freshwater sample F1-80 | place: China: Fuxian Lake, Yuxi | collected 2017-12-25 | reverse complement strand
TGGGCATCCGGGACGGGGTGGTGGCGCAGGGGCGGAAGGGGCTGGCTGCTGGTGTGGTGGCCCGCTTTAGGCCGAGCGCAGACAACTGGTGTTTTGGGTTGGCGCCCCCAGCGCGAGCCTAGCTAAGTGATTACGCCCCGCAGGTGGATGTGTATCTTATTACAGCACTGGAGTTTGATCAGACAGTGGGTTGGTAATTCTGCGCTGCAGTAGTGTTACACGCGGCAGAGTATAGGCAGGCGTGGTGCAGCCACTTGCGCCGTGTGGAGGGGGTCTAAGGCAGGTATTGCCGGCATACAGAAGTTGCGTCATCTCAGTTTGTTTGGGTAGCCGAAGATTAGTATTGACTAAGTAGAGTTTGAGGCGCAGTAAGTAGTTGTTCGCAGTCAAGTTGAAAGAAAATTTGACAGATTAGTGATTTAGGGTAATAATTATCAAGTGGGCACTTTATCTTCTCGTTGTTCTCGCAGTGTCTAGTCAAATTTCAGTTTACGTATTTACCCACAAGCGGGTTTTTCACGGGAGGCTTTGAAATGATTCTGTCCAACGATGCGATTGTTTTCGGCACAAGCTTCGGAGCCCGAGGGCAACTCCAATTGGATACTTTTGCTAATCGGCAAACGGGCTACGACTGGTCGTTGGGTGGAGGGGGTGCCTTCGGAATTAGCGTCGAAGCCTGCGACGGACGCCCCTGGGCAGCGCAGGACATGCGCCTAATAGAGGTCGCCGGCGATTCCCGTGGACTTGTCACGAACTTCACGCATCCATCGGGACTAGAGGCTGTCCAAACAGTAGAGTGCTTCGATGGGTTGTCTACCCTCCGCTTTCAGTGCAGTGTCACCTGCAGGGAAGGTGGTTCCGCCTCATGTGTGACAGATCTTGGTCCTCTGCGGTTTAGGGTCCGGAAGGCGGTAGGACTTCGCGTCCATACAATTCGCCGTGACCAGTACCGCCTCGATACCACCGTGCTTGGAACTGAGCCGTTTGTGATTCATGGGGGTCGCTGGAACCGTCCTGAACATGCAGGCTGGCTCGTGCTCGAGGACGTGCAGGCTAGAGAATGCCTATTGATCGGCATCGAATGGGAGAGGGACTGGGAACTTGCACTGACGCCTGTGGATAACGGGCTCGAGCTTACCTTCCGGCTACTGGGCTATCGCAGGGACATTGAGGCCGGAGAAGCGTTGAAATCACCGAGGTTGTTCGTCTCCCTCTCCACAGGGGACTTGGACGATGCCGCAAACCGCTCCAGACAATTCCTTTCCGCTCACGTTTTTCCGAAAAAACTTATGGACTTCCCGTGGGTTTCCTATGATATCTGGTCTACAGACCACGAGAGAGTAGAGGAGTCGCTGATCCGGGAAATGGACTTTGCTGCCGATCTCGGCGTCGACGTCTTCTATGTAGATGCGTCCTGGTGGGTGGGATCTTCGGTCCTTGGTACAGGGGCTTGGGGTTTGGGGCTTGGTAGCTACGAAGAGGACCGGAGGAAATTCCCCGCGGGACTACGAAGCCTCTCGGACCGCGCACACAGACTTGGGCTTCGGTTCGGTCTTTGGGTCGACCCCATGATCATCGACGTGGGACATGTCGACAGGGGTTTAGTCCCTTCGTACTGGTTAGTTCAGGAGAACGGCATCGATTCCGAACTCCGGATCGGACAGGAGGACTGGCCGCCGGTCAAGCAGCTATGCACGGGAAGCCTTGAGGTCCAAGACTACCTGATCCACAAGCTCTCGTCCCTTGTCAACCGTTTCGCCTTGGACTGGCTTAAGTGGGACGACTCTGCCCTTGCATTGCCTTGCTGCACGCGAACGGATCATGGACACGGTGCCTTGGACGGAAACTTTGAGGCATTGAAGGGTAAATACCGAATCTGTGCCGCCCTATTGGAAAGCTTTCCCGAACTAGTGATTGAGCAGTGCGGTTACCCCGCCCGGCTAGACTATGGCCTCGCCTCATATGTCCGCTCCAACTGGCTGAGTGACGCGTCCAAGCCGTCGGTCCACGTCCGCAACAACATGGAGATCGCTAGCTACATCTATCCGGCGTCCTATAACGCAGCCTGGATTCTGAGGGACGACGAGACAATACAGGAGAATGACCAGACTACCGTAGACGCCATCGTCCGGAGCCGCATGCTGGGCCTCTTTGGTCTCGGTACCCTCACCGGACAGCTGTCCGAGAGAATTTCACTCCTGCCGCAGTCTATTCTGGACGGCATCAAGCGGAATGTGCTTCTCTACAAAAGCTTTAGGCACCTGCTCTCCCAGAACACGTGGCACCTTAGCCCCTATGTCCGCGAGCCAGACGACTGGCAGGCCATGGAGTTCTCCGCTTGGGACGGAGGCCAGGCCGTAGCGCTACTCTTCAGGGGTGCCTCTGGGGCAAACTCCTATTTACTCAGGTTGCGAGGACTCGATCCGGAGGCGACTTTTTCGGTGGAGTCCTTCGATGCGATGCTAGTCAGGACCGAGAGCGGGCGAACCCTGATGGAAGACGGCTTTCTGGTCACACTGGAAGCCAAGGAAGCGACTGAGATCATCCTGATTACAAAAAACGCGAGCGCCAGAGTTGGCAAAAAGAGCTAACTCTTGAGCGATACGGTTCAGTTTTATCCACGAGCACTCCGATGCGTAAATCCTGCTCCATTCCTGCGGGGCAGTGACAGCTGTGGCTGATGCCTCAAAAGCTGTCTACGCGAGATGCTACACCCCGCTCGACGAGCCCAAGCAGCTCTATTCAAAGAATTTCAAGTCCTCCTTCGGAAACAGGGTCATGTTCTGAGGCGGCATGGACAAACAGCAGCCGTTGGTTGTGGAAAACCCGGAAGAAGTCGCGGAGCAGATCGAATATTTGATTTCGGGACCTGGCGACGATAGCGGATAAGTTTTTTCGCCGCGCCTCAATTTAGGTCCATATCCAGTTGGCGAGCATTGTCGCCGAGTTTAACGCTGTAAATTGTGCGAACTACGGACCAGAACGAAAAATGGACTGGTTTTGAAAAAGTTGACAGGGAGTAAATACATGAAGACGGCGAACCAGAAGGCCACATCGATCGAGTTCCCGCTGCAGGGTGGAAAGAACACGGCGCGTTATGTCTCCGACCTGATGGTGAGGGAGGAGGCGCTGGAGAACGGAATGCTCCGCGGCCTGTATTGGTCATCTTCCGGGCAGGTATCCAGGTGGATTCCACAGTACGACCACTCCCTTCACGCTCCGTCGACGGCGTTCGAGCTGGAGATCGACGGGCACGACCTCAGCGGTCACTGGAACTGGGAATCGGCCTTCGAAAGGGATGGCAAGCGGGGAACAAGGGAGGCCGTGATCGAACTTAAGCACCAGGTGCGTCCCGTAACTGTCAAGGTGATCACGCGGCTGGACGGCACGCAGGTGATGGCCCGTTATCTGGAGATCACCAACACGGGATCGACGACCGCTACGCTGGGGCACGTCTCCCCCATGAGCGGTCTGATCTGGAACACGGCCATCGAAATGGGAAGGCTCAAGGGCGAGATGGTGCGTTCCCACGCCGAGGCGGAGAATGCGGGCGGTCTGGACAGGACGAGGTTCTCGGTGGGGTATCTGGACGCCAACCACCAAGGCAGCGAGGGCGATCTGCTCTGGAGGCCCCTTTCCTCCCAGGTCTTCAAGGTGGAGCACTCGAGGGGGCATGCTTATGCGCCGCCCTACTGGATTCTTCGGAACGAAGTCACCGGCGAACTGGCCTTCATGGCGCTGGCCTGGTCCGGAAACTATTCCGTGGAGTTCTCCAACCACGAGAACGTGACCAACGGCAAGTACGACCTGATGAAGTACGAGTACCCCTGCCTTTCCTTCCGCGCCGGCCCCTACGGAAGAGCGCCGATGCGCACCCTCGCTCCCGGCGAGACCGTCGCCACGCCGGAATTGCACGTGGGGTTCTTCCACGGTACGTTGGATGCCGCCGTGGCGTCCTGGTACGATCACGTCCGCACGTCCGTGATTCCGGAGAGACCTGCTGGCAAACAGCCGTTCGTGGCCGCAGGCCGCGTCGTCGAAGAACCGGGCGATTGGATCCTAGACGAGATTGACATCGCAGCTGACATGGGGGTCGAAGGGTTCATGGTCGATGCCGGATGGTATGGCCGTGAGTTCGCCTCCTGGTGGGATCTGCGGGGTGACTGGTTCGAAGGCGACTGGCTGCCCGGAGGCCTCGCGGGCATACGGAAGCGCGTCAAGGACAAGGGACTCTTCTTCGGACTGTGGCATGAAGCCGAAGCGCTCACGAAGAAGAGCGAGTTGGCGCAAGCCCACCCCGAGTGGATGGCCCGAGTCCAAGATGGTAGCCAAGTGGAGAATCTGAACCTCGCGGACCCTGCTGCGGCGAAGTTCCTCGACGAGACCGTCGACCGTCTGGTGAGTCAGTACGAACTGGACTACTACAAGCTGGACCACAACACGCTGCACAGCGACCGTGGGGAGAATCTGGCCGCGGGTGGGCATGAATACGAAGCCTGGCGGCACAACGAAGTCCTCTACGCGGTCTATGACCGGATTCTGGAACGCTACCCGGACGTCCTGCTGGAGAACTGCGCCGCGGGCGGCGGACGCAACGACCTCGGCATGATGTCCCATTTCCACTACGCATGCGAGTCGGACTTCAGCTTCTTCCCGCACAGCATCCGGGCCATCAATACCATGACGCTGTTTCTGCCGCCGGAGGCGCTCTGCTACTACCACAACCACATCGGTTTCGCCCATATGACCTGCGACGCCGATACGCATTTGCGGGTGACGCTCTTCTGCATGCCCATCTTCGTAGGATTTGGCGCACACGATGCCGAGCGGGGCAGCGAGTTCTTCCAGTTGACCAAGCGCTATATCTCCCTCTTCAAGCAATTCTGCAAGCCCGTGCTCGGAGACTCCCCCATCGTCTATCACCACACCCCCGATATCGGCCTCTTCCGCCCTGCGGACTGGTGCGTCTTGGAATACGCTGTTCCTGATAAGTCCCAAAGCTATGCCGGCATCTTCAAGGTCGGTAACGCGCGCCAGAACACGGGCGGCGTCGAGTATCGGTTCAAGCCGAAGGGACTGAGCCTTTCGGCCGACTACGACGTCCAGTTCGACAATCGCCGGGAGAGCGTCCGCCTGTCCGGCAGCGAGATGGCTCTTCAGGGAATCCCGGTCCCTTTGGAAGGCGCCATGACCTCCGAACTGCTTATATTCACGAAGTGCAACTAGCGCTGCGACGATGGACGACCCATCGAGAGAGGGAGGACCACGATGAGCGACTTCGAATCACGGAATCCGTTCCCACTGCGGCTCGAGACCCGTCGCTACCGCTTCGTCAATCTGAGGAACATGGAAACGGTCGAAGGCCCCGCGGCCGTGAGCGAAACCGTGGAGATTGATGGGTGGGCTTTTGTAGAGGACCTCGACAGTCAGGAGACCTGGGTCATCGCCTTCGATAACCGGGGGTCAGTGACCTCCAACGACACGGATAAGGAGCACATGCGCCTCCGGATTCGCAAGGAAAAGGACCATCTGGAAATCGACAGCGGCATTGGACTAGGCATCGGGAACCCGCAGGTGTTTGTCCACCGCGGAAAGGGAGACTTGGACGACGCCATCAACGGATTCCGGGATTCCCTGCAAAAGCACGTCCTGCCGCCCCTGACCGACATCGACCCCCAGCTCTCCTACAACGTGTGGTACACGGACGCCGCCGCGGAGCGGCTGTATTTGGAAGACGCCGAGTTCGCAGCCTGGATGGGGTTCGACGTCTTCACCATCGACGCGTCCTGGAACGAGGGCGGGTCCATCGTTCCCGCCACCAACGACTGGGGCGCGGGCCTCGGAAGTTACGTGGAGAGCCGCGTGAAGTTCCCCCACGGCATTCGGTACCTGTCGGACCGGGTCCACGACTTGGGTCTGAAGTTCGGTCTCTGGGTGGATCCGCAGAACGTGGACTCCCGGCGGGTGACGTCCGGAGAGATTCCCGAGAGCTGGGTCGCGCGGATCGACGGGAAGGACCTGCAGTGCGACCATCCCACCTTGTCCCTGATGACCGAACTCTGCCTAGGCAACCCAGAAGTGGTGGAATGGCTCAAAACGCAATTGTCGCGGGTCCTCGGCGAGTGGCGGGTCGACTGGGTCAAGTGGGACCCGTCCGGCACGGTGAGCTACAACTGCAACCGCACTGACCACGGTCACGGCGGCGAGGATGGAGCGAAGGCCTACTTCCGCGGTCGACGCGAGATCATGACGTACCTATTCGAGAAATACCCTCACCTCAACGGCTGGGAATGCATCTTCGACATGGAGATCTGCCGGGTCAACCCGTTAGAGGGGCACTACCGGAATGTCCTGCCCGCCTACATGAACCGGTTCGTGACAGGACCCATGGTCGGTCCCCACGTCTGGGGCAGCATGGAGTACACCTTCGGCACTCTCGAATCCGTGGATTCCCTGCCGGCTTCTCCCTACTATGAAGCGTCCTACATGGACTACTTTTTCCGCCGAATCCTTTGCGCCGGAGGCCTCTCCATGGGCAACATCACCGGCATCGTATCCCAACGTCTCCGCAACGCCCCCCTCGGCTACAATGACGCCTTCAAGCGCAACATGCTCCAGTACAAGCTTTACCGGCACCTCTATACGGAGGACAGCTATCGCACCGGACTGCTGGGACCTTCAGACAACTGGAGCGCGCTAGAGTACGTGAAGCGCGACGCCTCGGAAGCCCTGCTATACGTATTCCGCAACGGGGGAATCGAGGGCAAGGGCGTCGTGCGCCTCAGGGGGCTCGACCCAGATGCCGAGTACACGGTCGCCAGCTGGAACCAGAGGCCCGGCAAAGAACGGACCTTTTCCGGGCGTGACCTGGCCAATGACGGCATCGAGGTCACGCTCCCGGATCCGTACCTCGCCACGGCGGGCTACAGCCTGGACCGGATGGACGAGAGGACACGCAAAGCCTTCGAAGGGCAGCTGGTTTATGGATCCGACGTGCTGGTCCTGACCCGAAATTAAGGAAAATGACCTTGGAGAACCTGAAGACCGGCTCGTCGGAACCTTCCCAGTCCGCGCTCGACGTCTAGCCCGACCATCCGCCGACTCGGCTTCTTGGAGGTGGGCGCAGCGAGGTGTATCGACTGGATCGGGGCGGGGAGTGCTATGACTTGCGCGTCCTCCACGCCACCATTAATCGGGAGGGGACTCGCTACGTCCAGCGCCTCACCGATCATCTGAGCAGGAAGATTTACGAAGTGCTGATTCTGATTCCGACGACTTTGGGGCTGCCTTACGCGGTTTTCGGAGGTCGACTGGCGACCCTGTCGAACTGGCTTCGTGGCGCGCACCCGCCCTCGGACAGCCCCTGCCTTCTGGAAGACGGTGCGGCGCTGCTCGCCCGGGTTCCCCGCCCCCCCCTGATTTCCCCGTCAAATCTCCCCGACCGGACCGACCCACCTACCCACCCGTTCTTAGACTGGATGCGGAACTACCTGTTTGGTATCGACACTTTACAAATATCAAATGTCCTTCTCAAGACGGTAGGTTGAGCGGACTGTTTCCGGAAGTGTAGCTTGACAAATTTGAATTCCGCTGTTAATATGCACTACATAAAAGTATGAAGAAATCTTTACGAAGAGGGGATATGCTTGCATCAAAAAACGATTTACTGGGAGGCACTGCCTTTGCATAAAAAATACGCAAGGTCCGAAAAATTTTTTGACAATAGAATCTGAAAGATGTAACAAAAGGAGAGCAAAAAATGAACAGTAAACGATATTTAGCAACAATAGTGCTTGTGATCTCATCTCTCATTCTGGGAGCATGTGCCGCGCCAGCACCGGCCCCGGTTGTCGAAGCACCGGCGCCAACCGAAGCACCGGCGGCAACTGAAGCACCAGCGGCAACCGAAGCGCCGGCGGCAACCGAAGTACCGGCGGCAACCGAAGTGCCGCCTAAGGAAATAATTGAAGTCACGGTCTGGCGCGGAACCAAAAGCGTATCGGGCTTATCCGAGTTGAATTACGGCGAGACTAAAATCGGCAAGTTACAAACTGAGAAGGACGGCGTTAATTTTATCGTCCATTACGTGACGGGCGACGTGGACACCGATTTCAATCTGAAAGTAGCCGACGGCGATTGGGAAGATATCATAGTATTAGGCAGAGACGAAGTTAAGGTACCTGCTTTGCTTGAAAACAAGGCGGTGCTACCGCTCAACAAGTACTTTGACGACGCGGCTAATTACCCTAACCTCGCGGATATACCCAAGGATGTGCTCGAATACTGGAGGCAGCTCGATGGCAATATCTATCAAGTACCGGTGGCGTGGCATGATGAAGGCGCACCGTTTTTTTGGGCCACCAATGGCGTCTATGTTAATCCGTCCATCGCAAAGAGTGTCAAATACGACTATACGGACATCAAGACAACAAAGCAGTTAAAGGAATACTTGGTTGCCATAAAAGACGCCGGTATTAAAAACGAGTTTGGTCTTGAAATCGTTCCTTTATCCGGCAGCGAGAAACTCGGTGGCATACCCACTTTGCTTTCAGCGTTTGGCATTGATGTAGCCAGATCTGGTTATATGAAAGTAGGCGGCAAATGGACGCACTGGCGTGACAATCCTCAGTATAAGGAAGCGTTGTTGTTCCTCAACGATCTGAACCGTGCTGGTGTCATGGATAAGGAATATGCATCGACCACTGATAGTCAACTGGTAGAAAAATTATTGTCTAAGCGTGTGGGCGTCTATATCGGTGCCGCCTGGCCATTTTGGGCAACGGTAACAGCTGGCGTAACTGCCGTCACCGAACTTGAATTAATCAATTTCCCACACCCCGAAGGTGTAACTAAAAACGGCACGCTTGGTGTGAAAAACCCCAATGGATCTGGCGCTGTAATGCTGTCAAGCCAAACAAAGTATGCAGACCAAATCATGAAATGGTTTGATTACTACGCTGCGCGCGGTAAGTACCGGGACTGGGAGGGGCTTAATGGTCCGTTCGACGTAACTTGGGAATGGCAAGCCTCACGCGGTGGCGAACCGCATTTCGTGCTGAAGGACGAAGAGGTGATGGCTGCAAAGAAAGCTGGCGACTATAACAAGATTGAAGCTTTAGGCTGGCAGGTGTTGAGTTTCGTGCCAGCGCCATATAAGTACGATCTTAACGAGTACATTATGGATAACGAAGGCCTTGCGTGGATTTTCAAGATGAATTCATTCAATGGTGCTGAGGCCAACCGGTACTACGTGCCCCTGCGTGGGATCGATATGGCCAAACCACCGACCGACGGTGCGATTGCCCTCAATACCGCAGCGCTAAAGGACGTAGACCTGCAATTCCAAGCGCTGCTTGTCAATGCCACGTCCGACGCGCTTTTTGAGAGTGCGTGGAAAGACTACATGAGCCAACTGGAGATCAAGGGTAAATGGAGCAGCGTGGACGCTGAGTATCAGAGTTTGTACAAGGATATTCCGTAGACTAACTCAATTGTCAGTCATGCAACCGGTACGTTTTATAAACGTACCGGTTGTGGTTCATATTGGCAAATAGTGTGGTGAAGAAATTGGCGAATGCAGCTGTCGGTGTAAACAATCCGCGTCCAGGTCGAGTACGGCAATTGTTGTTGAGGTACTGGCTGCACTATCTTTTCATTCTGCCTGGCATAGTGCTGTTATTTTTGTTCGCTTATCTGCCGATGGCGGGTTTACTGATAGCGTTTCAGAACTACAAACTGAGGCCGGGCCTATCAGGGTTTTTCACGGGCGAATGGGTAGGGCTCGCGAATTTTTGGTTCCTGCAGGATAAGTATTTCTGGATAACACTAGTTAATACAATTCAGATCACTGTATTCCGCATGTTGGTGACCTGGCCGCTGCCCATAATAATGGCGTTGTCACTCAATGAGATGAGACAACTGAAGTTGAGGCGCGCCATTCAGACTGTTACATATTTGCCACATTTTATATCATGGGTCATAGCAGGCTATATGGTAACGCAAATTCTAGCCCTCGACACTGGAATAGTGAACATGGTTTTCAGGTCCTTTGACATGGAACAAGTGCTTTTCCTCGGTGAACCACAGTATTTTCGCGGGATTGTAATTCTACAGAGTGCATGGAAGGGCGTTGGGTTTGGAACCATTATTTACCTCGCTGCGCTGTCGAATGTTGATGTGAGCCTGCAGGAGGCTGCGATGATCGATGGCGCGGGTCGTTTTCAGCGCATATGGCATATCGATTTGCCGTATATTCGCCCTACCATCGTGTTACTACTGATACTCAGTATGCCTGGACTTATGTCAGCAGGTTATGACCAGATATTTCCGTTGCAAAATCCGTCTAACATGGTAGTGTCCGATATCTTAGACATTTACGTGGTGCGACTTGGATTCGTGCAGGCCCAGTATTCTCTGTCCACCGCCATAGGATTGTTTGTGTCAGTCATCAACCTCGGTTTAGTTCTTGGTGCAAACAAGGCGGCTAAGATGCTGGGCTACGAAGGATTATTTTGAGGCAGGGTCATATGCGTGTGAATAGGCACTGGAATAAGAAATTTGGCATGTTTGATCTCGTCAATACGACCATACTGTTGCTATTCTCAATTATATGCCTGTACCCATTCCTCAATATTCTTGCGTTATCATTTAATACGGGTTTGGATTCTATGCGGGGTGGTATTACAGTGCTCCCCCGGGAACTGACACTCGCGAATTACATAGTTGTATTTCGTAACGGCTTAGTCCTCAATGCATACAAGGTCACGATAGCGCGCACCATTGTTGGTACCTTTGCAATGTTGTCCGTCACCGCGATGGTTGCATATGGTTTGTCCGAGCCAGGGCTACCGTTCAAGAAGCCCATTATGCTCTACATTCTTATCACGATGCTGTTCAGTGGTGGATTAATTCCTCTATATCTCGTGCTGCGTGGCCTTAAGCTTACCAATACATTTTCGGTATTTATTGTGCCGGGCATGTTCTCGGCCTGGACATGCATGGTCATGAAGTCATCATTCCAGCAAATTCCCATAAGCCTTAAGGAAGCAATGCGCATGGACGGAGGCACTGAGTTCGATATTTTACGGCATATTGTAATTCCTGTGTCTATGCCCATGTTCGCGGCCCTAGGATTATTTTCTGCTGTCGGACATTGGAATGACTGGTTTTCTGGCGCGTACTTTGTGCGTAGCAATAACCTGATGCCTGTGCAGACATACCTTATGCATATCATGTCTACTGACGTTTCTAGCTTGGCCGAAAAGATATCGCTGGGAACCGTCAATACAGCCAATGTGTCTGCCGATGCGCTGTCTAGCGGAGGTATAAGTAAAGTTACTTCTATGTCCCTCAAAATGGCCATCGTGGTGATAGGTACTGCTCCGATACTGTTGGTGTATCCGTTTGTGCAGCGGTTTTTTGTAAAGGGTGTGCTGGTTGGTTCTATCAAGGAGTAGAAGTGTCTGACTTCGCTGCAGTTGTCTAGATATGTGTCGCCACCGCTCAACCTGAGAAAATTCGGAGCAAATTAATGAGATCAATCAAAGGGCTGACTGGTTATGTCGGTGACGTATCCGATCTACCTATGCCGGATTGTGCCCCGGCTACGGGAGACGTAAGCATAAAACAAATGGCCGAACGGGCATTTAATTACCTGACCCGTTCACCGAAGCCGGAGTATAACTATCAGCCTGTATTTCAGGTATTTCCTCTCCGATTTCCGTCGGTACGTGAAGGGGACGACCCTGTCGTAAACTGCGACACCGATGCACGTATGGATTGGGAGTGGTACTACATGCGCGATATTGTGGGAGATGGTCGCGGAGCGGAAATTGAAGAAAAGTTCCACGCTCGTATGCGGGCGTATATTAATTCGGACGGCTTGGCGATAGCGCACGGGGGTTGTTATCGGGAGGATTTGGAGAACGCAGTTTATACAGAGGACGACGACATTATTCACGTATGGGGTACGACAAAAATTCTTTATTCTCTGGCGGAGGATTATTTACGCACACAAAATCCTGAAAGGCTTGAGCTTGCCACGAGAATATTTAATGGTTTGAGAAAGCTGTATATTTGGGGCGATGATCAGGTTGGGCCTTGGTGCTATGCGCCTAATGGAATGGGGCCTGTTGATCGGGGCGATAAGCCAAACTCAAAATCTTGGGGTACACAGCCCAATCCTATCGTAGGTCCGCTAGTACGTTACTGGCAGGCGAGCGGTGATCCGGCCGCGCTTGCTTTCGCGAAGGCAGCTGCTAATGGCATCATGTGGGGCAAACTACCTGGCGGTATAAAATTTTTCCCTGACGGCTCATTCCTGCATGGTGATACGCACCATGATGGGCACGCCACACTTGGCACTGCAGGCAGGGTTGGGCATTCGCATGCTTCTCTGCATGCTGTATGGGGGATATGTGAGCTTGGATTGGTGGTAAGCGACCCAAGCTACATCGATTTCGCCAAGCGCAGCTTTGACTGGATGTTGTCACGCGGGACAGGTACTGGCTGGTTTCCAGCCATGCCAGATAACTGCAATGAGACCTGTACCGTCTCTGACATGATATCCATCGCCACATTAATCGGACGCTCAGGATATTCAGAGTATTTCGATTACGCTGAACGTTATTTCCGTAACTATATCGTCAACCTGCAATTTATACTTACCGATGAAATACGCGAGTATTACCGCCGCGCTCACGCAGACCGTACGCCCGATGAGATCGAGCACCAACTCAGATTGTTGGAACGCATACAGGGTGCAATTATCGGGGGCAGTGGCATAAACGATTACGAGAATAACCTGCTCGGCCGGGTATCAGGCTTCTGCATATTTGGGTGCTGCGCTCCGGAAGGCATGCGTGCAATATACACGATATGGCTTAATTCAGCGGTCAAAGAGCGAGATGGGATGCATGTGAATATGGCGTTCAACGTGGATAACGCCGTTGCGACGGTGACATCACTGTTGCCTAAGTGCGGGGGTATGAAAGTTGTTCCCAAACAGACAGGAACATTGCACTTGCGTGTACCCCACTGGGCAAACAAAGCCGATGTCAAAGTAATGCGCAGTGGAGACGCCGTTTCGCTGCGGTGGGAAGGAGATTTTGCCGTAATTGACGCGAGCGCTGGCGATGAGATTACTGCAATGTGGCCACTGATCACTTTCACACACTTGGCGCAGGTCTGGAATGTGTCCGCACCCGACTTGGCAGTCACATTTGAATGGCACGGAAACCGTGCGGTGTCGGTCACTCCGGCCCCCCAGAGCGGTGCTATCCCCCTACTGACACGTGATATTAGGCGGGATCTGGTACCGTTAGGCTCCCAGTAGATACTCAGATGGAATTTTCTGGGGCATCCTTAAAGTGTTTCATGAGACGGATTTAGTGGTGATGCTGATTTGAAGGCAAATTCTTTGGTTTTTTCATGCCAACATGGGGTTCTAGCGCAAACTGTCGTTGCGCGTCTGCCATGCAAGTATCGGTTCACATTTACTTTGCCTGACGCGTGCGGGCAAGATTTCATGGTGTGTCCCGTATTTTCCCAATACTAGTGGGGGCGCAAGCGACAATGAACAACTTCGTGGTCGATATTAGGGAGCTCTCAGTCTGTTGTTGTGGAAAAGCCACTCGCGTCTACACAATTCAGCTGCACTCTACTAATGTCATTAACTCAGGCAAAAATATCCTGGAATTCGATCAACTTTATCAAATGCGTTAGAAGGAAATATTGAAGCATGCTTGGGATATATACAAATGAGGCAATGTGGGGCGGGGTTTATCGCAAAGTGTTACTCGGTAAATAATATTACTGTATTGTTGTGAGGGTCGAATAGTCATGAACTTTCCTGTAATTTCCTGCGTCGTAGGTCGCCTAACCCAGTCTGGGTGATCTCTATATTGATTATGAAACTTTCCAAATGCATTGCGCTCATTGTTGGCGGCGGTAGCGGACTTGGCCGCGCTGCTGCGGTCGCCTGTGCCAAACAAGGCGCTTCAGTAGTCGTTGCCGACCTCAATCTGCTGGCCGCTCGCGAGACCCTCGGCCTTGTCGCACCGAGCAGTGGCTTAGCCCTCGCCCTCGACATTGCCGACTCTGGTGCGATTTCCGCTACCGTGGCTCGGGTCGTGGAGGAGTTTGGCCGGCTTGATATTTTGGTCAATTGTGCTGCCATCTGTCTCGTGGACCCGCTGCTTGAGCTTACCCCCGAGCGCTTTGACCAAGTCTTCGCCATAAACACCCGCGGCGCTTTTCTGGTTATGCAGGCTGCCGCCCGCGTTATGATTCCGAATAAACACGGGCGCATCATCACTATTTCCACCCCGGCTTCAAAGCTGAGCGTGCCGTTGTTTGCTTCCTACGGAGCTAGCAAGGCTGCCGTCGACAGCCTGACCAAGTCCGCGGCCATCGCTTGGGCGCCGTTTGGGATTACGGTCAACACTATTGCCCCGGGGCGTATGACCGGTGGAATGGTGGACGCACTTGACCGGGACCTCGCGCGTGTGACTGGCCAAAACCTCGACGAGCTTATTGCCTCGCGAACCAAGTTGTTGCCCATGGGTCGGCGCGTTGACCCCGCCGAGGTTGCGCAGGCCGTGGTGTGGCTGGCCAGCGACGACGCCTCTTACGTGACGGGCGAGCGGTTTAATTTTACCGGGGGACAGGAACTTCAATGAAAGTTGCTACCAACGAGGAAGTACTTGCAATTCGCCGCCGCGCCCATATGCTACGACACCATGTGCTCCACATGGCGGAAATCGTCGGCCAAGGCTATGTCGGCCAGGGACTGGGCATAGCCGACCTGCTGGCGACACTCTATTTTGGCGAGCTACGCTTTGATCCAAAAAATCCTCAATGGCCCGAACGGGACCGGTTCTTGCTCTCGATTGGCCACTATGCGATCGGCCTTTATGCAGCTCTGGCCGAGGCCGATGTGATTTCGCTTGGCGAGCTGGATACCTACGGTGCCGACGGCTCGCGCCTAGAGATGTCCGCACCTGAGACTACGCCGGGGGTCGAACTAACCGGCGGTTCGCTCGGGCATGGGCTCACCCAGGCCGTAGGCATGGCGCTTGGTCTGCGCCTCGATGGCAAGGCCGCACGCGTGTACAACCTGCTATCCGATGGCGAGTGCCAAGAGGGCTCAACGTGGGAGGCCGCCATGGCCGGGGCCCACCAGAGGCTGGACAACCTCTACGCTTTCATCGACTGCAACAACCAGCAGGCTGACGGTCCACCGTCGAAGGTGATGGGTCTTGAGCCGCTGCATGCGAAGTGGGCGGCATTCGGCTGGCACACGCAACGCGTCGACGGCAACGATCCAGCGGCCATTATTAACGCGCTCGCCGCCACGCACGCGACGCTTGGCCGGCCGCACGCCATCATCCTCGACACGCTGATGGGGCGTGGTGTGCCGTTGTTCGAGCAAAGGGAGAAGAATCACTTTATTCACGTGGCGCCAGAGGAGTGGGCCGTGGCGCGGCAGCAACTGGATGCCGTCGCGCCATGAGCACGCCTCGTGGAGTAACTGGCAGCATTCTCACCTCGGCTACAGATGGCGCCGTGCAGACCGCCTCGGCCCCATTTGGCCACGCCCTGGTGCGCGCCGCCGAGGCTAACCCGCGCATCGTCGGTCTCACCGCTGACCTGGGGAAGTACACTGACATTCATGTCTTCGCCGAGAGATTTCCCACGCGCTTCTTTCAAATGGGAATGGCCGAGCAGAGCTTGGTGGGCTGTGCCTGTGGGCTTGCGCGGGCTGGCTTCGTGCCGTTTGCGACGACTTACGCTGTGTTTGCGACGCGGCGAGCCTACGACTTCATCGCCATCGGCGCCGCCCTCGGCCGGGCCAACGTGAAGATCATCGCAGGCCTGCCCGGACTGACGACCGGATATGGCGGCACGCACCAAGGTATCGAGGACCTTGCACTGATGCGGTCTATTCCGAACCTCACCGTGATCGATCCCTGCGACGCCACCGAGGTCGCGCAGGCCACGCAAGTCATTGCGGATTATGACGGCCCGGTTTACATGCGCCTGCTGCGCGGTGTGGTGCCAGTCGTGCTCGACGAAAAAACGCATCAGTTTGAAATTGGCCGCGCCAAGCTGCTCCGCGATGGCGCGGACGTCGCAATTATCAGTACGGGCCTCATGACCGGCCGCGCGCTCGAGGCGGCGACTGAGTTGGCTGCCACTGGCGTAGAAGCAGCCGTGCTCCACGTGGCGACGATCAAGCCCTTCGACCGTGATAGGGTGTTAGCACTGCTATCGCGGGTGTCCCGGGTTGTGACTGCCGAAAATCATGTCGTGACTGGAGGCCTAGGCAGCGCTGTGGCGGACCTCGTGGTCGAGGCGGGAATTGCCGTGAAGCTCCGCAAGGTCGGCATACCGGATTGCTTCTGCGAGAGCGGATCAATTCCCTATCTCGTAAAGCAATACCGGATGGGCGCTTTGGATATTGCAGCGGCGGCGCACGAGGTTCTTCGCTAATTTCCCTATGCGCATCACCCAAATCGAGACTTTCACCGTTGGCGCTGGCTGGAAAAACTGGCTCTTCGTGCGGGTGCACACCGACACGGACCTTTACGGAATCGGAGAGGGTACGCTGAACGGCTTCATTAAGACTACCGAGACGGCAGTCCATGAGCTCGCCCATCTAGCTATTGGGCAGGATCCGGTGAATATCACGCGGCTGGCAAAGCGCTTGCTTGACAGTGTGTCGTTAGATGGCGGTCACATTCACCGCATGGCAATCGCCGCAATCGAGGTCGCGTGCTGGGACATTCTCGGTAAGTCCCTCAACGTGCCCATTTGGCAGCTCTTAGGCGGACGGGTGCGCGACACGATTCTAGGCTATGCCAATGGCTGGTATCGGACGGAACGTACGCCGGAGCATTTTGTACGTGCCGCCGAGGCAGTCGTGAAAAAGGGATTTCACGCGCTCAAGGTTGACCCGTTCGGAATTGCGCAAGGCGTCATCGAAGAGAAGGAACTCCAGCTGGCCTACGATATCGTTGCGGCGGTGAGAAAAAAATTTCCGGTGATGCGGATCCTGATCGATGTCCATGCGCGGTTCACGGAGGCAGATGCCCTGCGCGCTGCGCACAAGCTTGCGCCGCTTGACCTCTACTGGTGGGAGGAGCCAACTACGCGCGAGCGAGAGCAGCCGGCAAATGCGGTGGCGCTGCGGTGCCCGATCCGAGTCGCAACGGGCGAAATGTATGACACCATCGGGCAGTTCTACACACTAGCGGCGGGTGGAGGTGTGAGTATTTTTCAGCCGGAACCAATGTCGCTCGGCGGCTTTGGACCGACGCTGGCAGTGGCCGGGCTCGCTCAAGCGCATGGGAGCTACATCGCACCGCACCAAAGCGGTGGGCCGGTCGCGACGGCGGTTTGCCTACAGCTGGCGGCATGCGTACCGAATTTCCTTATCCAGGAGCATTTCGATCCATTTAATGAGCCGTGGGCGCAAGACCTGGTGACGTGGGCGCCGACGCTCGATCCGCACAACGGCCACCTGTCTCTCCCGACCGCGCCCGGGCTTGGGCTTGACCTAAATTTAGACGTGGCTTGCGCGCATCCCTACGATCCGAAGGCTTACTTGAATGTGTTTGAGGAGGGATGGGAGAGGCGACTGGGCCAGGATGGGTATATAGCCGTCAAACGGAAAGTAGCTGCCAAAGCCAAGTCATGAAAATCATAAGGCTCGAAACCATTCGCTCGGCGGAGCATCCGAATCTGCTCTGGCTGCAGGTGCACACGGACGATGGGCTCGTGGGGCTTGGCGAAACTTTCTACATCCCTACAGCGGTAGAGGCGGTGATTCACGACTTTGCGGCGCCGCTGCTACTGGGCCAATCGGCGTTTGACCGTGAGCGTCACTGGCAGGCGCTGTTTTCGTATGCGAATTTCTTCGGCTACGCCGGTGCGGAGATGCGCGCGGTGTCGGCGGTTGATATCGCATTGTGGGATTTGCTAGGCAAGCACACTGGCCAGCCCGTACTCCGGTTGCTTGGCGGCCAGACGCGCGAGACGATTCGCGTCTACAACACCTGCGTGAACACGCCGCGGTACGCGGATCAGGACGGGTTTCTCAAAACCCCCGGCGAGCTTGCGCAGTCATTGTTGGCGCAGGGCATCACGGCTATGAAGGTGTGGCCGTGGGACCAGTTTGCCCCGCAGCTCAGTGTCCGCGCAATCACGGGTCCGGCGGGCTGGTCGGCAGTCGGCCCGGTGGGGCACGACCTATTGCCTGCGGAACTTGCGGCCGGCCTGTGGACGATTCAGGAGATTCGCAAAGCTGTGGGCGACCAGATGCAGATTGCTGTCGAGGGCCACTCGCGCTGGGACATCAACTGCGCACTCCGGATAGGGCGGGCGCTTGAGCCTTACGATGTGATGTGGATGGAAGATATCATCCAACCTGAGAGCGCGGCCGATCTGGCGCGGCTCGTGCGGGAAACGCGCGTGCCGCAATGCGTCAGCGAGCGGCTGTTTACGCGTCATGCCTTCCGCCGTATCCTTGATGCGAACGCTGTGCACGTGGTGATGCCCGACGTGATCTGGACTGGCGGCCTGAGCGAGGCGTTGAAAATCGCGACGCTAGCTGACACGCATCATCTGCCGATCGCCCCGCACGACTGCACGGGACCGGTGAATCTTTTTGCCTGCCTGCACCTGTGCGCGGCTGTGCCAAACGCGATGATCATGGAGATCGTGCGCGGCTTCTGCGAAGGCTACTACCGCGATGTCGTGGCCGAGCCCGTTCCGTTGCGTGCAGGACAAGTAATGCTGACCGAGTTTGGCGCAGGCCTTGGCGTGTCCCTGCGGCCAGAGTTTCTGACACGTCCCGGTATCTACCTGCGGGTGTCGGAGGCAAGATGACCGTGGGCTTGCAACCGGCTTCGCTAGCCCAGCGAATCGCAGCGCGGACTATCGCTGCGGGCTCGCTTGGGGTTTGGTGGCTTGGTGGTTCGGGATTTGTCTTCAAGACTGCAGCAGGCACGCAGATCTGGATCGATCCCTACATCTCGGATTTTGCACGTGAGGTGTTTGGCATTGGCCGAGCGTTTCCGCCGCCACTGGAGGCTGACGAGGCGGCGCCGGACGTCGTGATCAGTACGCACTGGCACGAGGACCACCTTGACCCGGGGTTCATACCTGCGCTCGCCCGCCGTCAGCCCGCTGTCAACTTCATCATGTCGCGAAGCGCGATGGCGCGGGCAGTAACGTGGGGCTTAACCACGCGGCAAATCTCAACGCTGGCACCGGGTGAGACCCTAGAAATTCTTGGTGGCACCGTGACTGGCGTTGTGGCCCGCCATGAGGCCGGCGTACCTGGCTGGGAGGTGCCTGATGCGTTTGGGGTGAGCCTAAAGCTGGACGGCATGTGCATTTACCATTCGGGTGACACTGATTACGATCCGCGTATCCACCGAGCGTTGGTGGGGACGAAGTTCGCCCTAGCGACGCTCTGCGTAAACGGCTCCGTAGGGAATATGAACGCCCATGAGGCGGCTCTGCTGGCGTGGCATCTCACGGCCGATGCAATCGTGCCGCATCACCACTTGATATGGGACCGACCAAAGGAGAAGGTTGCCGCATTCGAGACGCTGGACCCAAGTCATTTCGCTGCCACGTACCGAAAGCTTGGGGGCCAAGCTGCCGTGTTCCTTCCCGAGGTTGGTCGCGACATGGCGCTTACGACGGGTGGGATGTGTGTGCTATGAGTCAAAGAAGAAGATGTTATTCGGCTCGACGGAGGCAAGCGAGGCTTGGGGTCTGGCTACCCACTTCAGTTTTCTCTTCGCCCTTTTTCGTCAGCAAGAGTGGACTTTTCTAAATTCCAAGCCTTTGCAAATTTACATGAAAGGCATCGCTGGCAAAGGCGTGTTCATCTCTGGCGGTTGCGGCGACATCGGTCGCGCGGTCGCCACACGGTTTATCGAGGCGGGGGCGCGGGTTGTGCTTGGAGATCTTCTTCCGCAGCGGGCTGGCCGCGTGGTGGCGAAGCTGCTAAGCGCGACTGCGGCCAACTATGTGCGCTGTGACGTGACATCCGCCGCGTCCGTCACCCGGGCGCTCCAGCAGGCGGTGGAGTTTCTTGACCAGATTGACGTCGCAATCTCGAATGCTGGCACCGTGACTAACGAACCATTCCTAAATGTCTCGGCGCGCGGATGGCAGCGGACGCTCGATGTGAACCTCACGGGCAGCTTTCTCGTCGCTCAAGCCGCGGCCAGACTCATGATCAAGAATCCCCGCCGAGGTCGGGCGCGTCGCGGGGTGATCCTGTTTACGGGTAGCTGGGTGCAGGAAATGCCCTGGCCGCACGGTGCGAGCTACTGCGCGAGCAAGGGTGGGCAGCTCATGCTAATGAAGATCATCGCTCAGGAACTTGCGCCGCACGGTATCACGGCGAATATAGTCGCGCCCGGCATGGTCTATGGCGGCCTGACGAAGGTGATCTACGACCGCGATGGTCGGTTCGCCAAGCTGGTGGATAAGACGGTGCCGCTTCTGCGCATGTGCAGTCCGGAAGAGGTGGCGGGAAGTTTTCTTTACTTGGCGAGCGACGATGCTGCCTACATTACTGGCACTAGCGTGGTCATTGATGGTGGGGCGACGCTGGTGCGCAGGGAATAACGTCCAAGTGCAAATTAATTGTTTTGGGGCCAACTTCTCCGCAATCGGTCGGCCCAAGCCAAGTGTTTAGATACATGGCAAAATCTGAGCATTGGGATGTAGCGGTGCGTCATTGATCTTTGCATTTGTTTCAGCGCTAGGCGAGTAATTACTGTTTCGTGTGACTTACTCGTGAGGAATCCGGTTGGCGTAAGTTAGTTCCAAGTAGCCAGAAGGCTGGTGATTTCAGTTGCGGGTAGGCTGGTTGCAGGTGCAAATTGGGTGGTAGACCCGGTACCAAGATACGTGGAGCGCGACCTGCGCAAGTTTTGAGAGTGCGGCGTTCTGGCGCTCCGCTTTGCGCGAGCGCGGTGTAAGAAGTGCGGCGAGGACTTTTTGGTAGCGTATTCGTGCAAGGGGCGGGGGTCCTTGCGCTCAAGTGCAGTGGGCGAGTGCGCCTGATTGGCTTTATCACAGAGTCGGCGACGGTGCGACAGATACTGGCGCATGTCGGCGAGCCGACATCTGCACCGGCAATCGCACCAGCGCGCTCACCACCGGTGGAGGCGAATGCACAGCAGCTGATTGCTCCAGAAGCAGTAGAGGCAATCCCCTAGATTGAGTTTGACCAGACGGCAAACCTAACAGCAGAAGCCGGGGATAATCAGTGGACGTCCCCTGTGGGTGCGGATGCAGAGCCGATCCCGGAACTGGAGTTTGATCAGACAGTGGGTGGGTAATTCTGCGCTGCAGAAATG
>SXGS01580965.1_pt1 | contig 21390 bp, 11 predicted proteins | sample 3174681 | NCBI WGS metagenome assembly SXGS01 (sample SAMN11356861, study PRJNA531348) | freshwater metagenome | isolation source: freshwater sample F1-80 | place: China: Fuxian Lake, Yuxi | collected 2017-12-25 | reverse complement strand
GTCGCAGTGCGAATTGCGAGCAAGGCGGTGGGAATGTTCCTGGCCGTGAAGGTGCCGGTGCTGGGAGTGGTGGGGAACATGGACAGCTTCGCGTGTCCGAACTGCTACACGCTCACTCCGATCTTCACTCGCGGCGGCAGTGAGGCCGCAGCCGAACGGTTGGGTGTGCCCTTCCTCGGCAGCATTCCACTGGACCCTTCGATCGTCGAGCACGGTGACGTCGGAGTGCCGACGGTGATGGCTGTCCCCGAGTCGGCGCAGGCGAAGGCATTCCACGAAGTTGCCCGGCGGACGGCAGCCGAGGTGAGTGCGCGCGCAATGGCGGAAGCCGGATCACAAAATGCACTTTCCGGACTTCTGGGCCGGTTCGGACGGGCGTAAAAGCAGGAACCCTGCCCGTCCGTGCCGTAATACTCTCCTGATGCAAGAACTTTCTCGGTCCTCAATGTGAGACAGGAGGCCCCCGGTGCTCGATGGTGAAGGACTCCAACCGCCCACTGATGCCAATACCCTGGCGCGTATGCTGGGCCGCAGCGCGTCGCTGGTCCAGGCGCGTAGCTGCGGGGTGTTCATCTGGGACAAGGACAAGAATGTCCTGACGGCGATGCGGCCGTTTGCCGGTCTGGAGGACCAGTCCCTGCAGTCCCTCGAGTTTCCGGTAGGCGGCTCACTCATGGGCGTGTCGGTGCTGAACGACCAGCCCGTGCTTGTCGCTGGTCTGGGGGACGGACAGCCGGATGCCGAGCTGCTTCATGCGCTGAGCATCGAGAACGCGCTCTCGGTGCCACTCGCGTTGGAACGTCGCGACGAAGCGAACGAGGTTGTCGAGCGCAGCATCATGGGCATCTTCTGCGCGTTCGACAAGTACTACGGGCGCCCGTTCGACATGGAGGATGCCCGGTTGCTCTCCATGATGGCCCGCCAGGTATCGGCTGTTCTGGTCACCAGCCAGCTCTACTGGCGGGAAGTCGAGCAGCGGAAACGCGTGCGCGACACCCTGGAAAGTACGTCGGTCGGTTTGCTGGCAGTGTCGCTGAAGGGCACTGTGACCCAGTTCAATCAGGCGGCGCGGCGCGCGGTGGGGGTGGACGACGCTGCCTGGTTCGGCAATCACTACGAAGAACTGGTTAACGACGACCTGATCCTGGGATTGATCAGCGATGCACTGCAGGGCCGCCCGAAGTCCCAGCCGATCGAGTTGAAGCTCCAGGTGCGCCGTCAGGACGGCCAATCCGAAGAGCACATCTATCGGGTGCAAATTGACGAGATCCGGTCCGAAGAGAATACCTCGACGGGTTGGGTCACCGCGTTCGAAGACATCACGGACATCCGTCAGGCCGAGCAAATGATGGCGGCGTTTGTGGACATGATCTCCCACGAACTTCGCACCCCGCTTACCTCGATTCGCGGATTTGTGGCAACGCTGCTCCAGGCGGGTGAGATGGGTTTCGACTGGGAAACGCAAGAGGAGTTTCTCCAGATCGTGGACACCGAAGCCGAACGGCTCGGGCAAATGATTGACGAGCAGTTGAACATTGCCCGTATCCAGAACGGGCGGGCCCTGCAATTCCAGTTCAGCCCGACGAACGTCGAGTCCATGATTCAGTCCGTGGTCCGGCTCCAGAACCAGAGTTCGGCCAAGAAACCCGCCCACACGCTGGTGGTGGACGTGCCCGAGGACTTCGTACCGATCGCTGCCGACGAGGCAAAACTCGTGCAGGTAATGCACAACCTGGTCGGGAACGCGCTGAAATACTCCCCTAATGGCGGTGAGGTTCGGATTTCGGCGGAGGAAACTGCGGACGGTTATGTCATCGGCGTCAGCGACCAGGGATTGGGCATCCCCGCGAAGGAGCTTCCGAAGATGTTCGGACAGTTCCATCGGGTCGAGGGCCAGTCGCACGTGGGCATCAAAGGCACCGGTCTCGGGCTCTGGTTGACGAAACACCTCGTCGAAGGCCACGGCGGGCGCATTTGGGTCGAGAGCGAGTTGGGCAAGGGTAGTACGTTCAATGTACTGATCCCCCATGATCCCGGCGGCGCTGTCAGCGATAGGCAGTAGCCCCGGATGACGCAGAGGCCTTCGCCTCTTGTGGCGCTGCTCACGTATGGCTTGCTCGGGTTGCACCTGGGCTCGTTCGAGTTGGCGCAGTTGATCCGGTACCCGCTCGAACGGTACCGCGAGTTGCGGAAGAGTCTCTATCCGGCGTCAGTCACCTGGGTGGGGACCCTTCGGCCTCTTGCGGACTGGCTGGAACTGACAGATCGCCTGCGTGTGGCGGGCACGGTAGTACTGTTGCTGGCAGTGCTCTACCACATCGCCACGACCCTGAATCCGCGCTTCAACCTGGTCAAGCCGGCGGAAGTCAACCCGGGGCGCGGCATGAACGCTCACCTCGAGGTTTCTCTCCTGTTGAGGATCGCGGGGCTGACGGTGATCTCTTTCTGGCTTCTCGGCATGTTTCGTCCCCTCGCGGCTCTGGTCGGGGACTCGGCGCTCCGTTTCCCGTTATTCTTTGTTGTGGGCGGTGTTCCAGTCTGGAGCGACCTTGCCTCGGCGATCATTGCGCAGCGGAGCACTCCGCTTTCGCCGTTGGCTGCGGTGGCCGGGGCGGTGTTCAATGCGTTGGTGGCGATAACAATGCTCTGGGGGCTGTGGGGTCCCCGTGGGCCGTTGGGCAAGGACCCCGATGCGTCCGCACGTGGTGTTCTGCGGTGGGCCATTCTGGGTGGATTGGCGGCGGCGCCCGCGATCCTGCTGCTTCGCAGCGGCTCCAGCTGGATCAGTGCGTTTGCCCAGGCCATCAGCCTGGATCACCGGGCGGACTGGACCCGGATGCTGGTAGCGTCGGTGGCTCTCCCGATCGTGGCTGTAGTAGCGCTCGCGCCGCTTCCGTACGTGTTCCGGCCGCGACTCGTGCTCCCACGGCGTGATGCAGGCGTGACATTGCTGAGTCTGGGCCTGCTTCTCCTCGCGATGCTGGTCCCATACCCGGTCCGGGCGGCCCTCACGCCGTTTGATGCGGATGCGATCAGTTTGGGGAGAACTCTGCGCCTGGAGCAGCCCGCTCTCATGCGGCGCTTCGCTTTGGTGCTGGCCCCCACTGGTGAGTCGCTGTACAGCATCGCTCCCGACGGTTCCGGAGAGGGAGAGGGCGCCCGCATCCCCTGCAACGGGCAAAGCGTCGCCGCGGTGCAGCAGTTCCTCGACCGGAAACGTTTCCAGTCGCAACTGGTGTTCCCGGCCTACTTCCACCTGAAGACCTGTACGCTTCTCGACTGGCTCACCACTCAGAGCATGGAACTGGATCTCGAAATGCTGCGAAAGGCGCCGGCGCCGGCAGCAGGGGAGTTCCTCCGGGAAGCCCTTTTGCAGTGCGAGGTGACACCAAAGAACCGGGCGATTCTTGACCAGGTGGCTGCCTCGGGAGAATTCTTGCCCCCCAAGCGCGGTGGCGCGACATTCCTCGGCGGCGCCTACCTGCACTTCGGCGATGAACGGCGGGCGCGCGAACACCTGGTGCGGTCCGACCTGGCGCCCGCCCAACTGGAAGTCCTTCTGGATGGCAAGCCGTTGCTCACCCAGGGTGTGGTGCGCGGACAACTCACGATGGAGGGCAGGGCGCGCCCGTTGGTGAGGTTGGGACTGGGTCCCGCCGGGCGCTGGCAGATGATGGTGGGGAATTGTCGTCCCTCACAGTGGCGTGCGGTGATGTCCGTGACGTACACTGATGCTGCGGGGCGATTCACATTCCGTAACGTACCGGGGGGCGCGTATGTGCTCGTCATGACAGGCGACATCATCGGTCGCCGCAACGGGACACCAGTGGTTGAGCCGCACCCGGGGGCGTTCGGGCTGGACGCGCAGCATCCGGTCCGGGACCTCGGCAAGTTCAACCTCCGGTTTGTTCCCGTTCCTGCTGCCCCACGGGGCAGCGCTGGGGAAATTGCCTCACTGTTCCAGTCGGTTCTCGCTCCGCGCGGCTGAACTCGTTCCGATAGTCCAGCGACCGCGACGGGGTGCCCCGCTCCGTACCGGGTGAGCGTCGGCGCCGTATCCGGTTCGAACCGGACGGGTGTCCCGGTTCAGGGCGTGGATCGCGGTTATCTCTGCGGAAGCAAACCCGGCGGCGGTCCCGGATGCGGTGGTGGTCGTGCCCCGAAGCACGCCTGGCTTCGGCCCGGGGCCCGCTGCGGCGCTCCGGACTCGGTGCGCCGCAAGCTTCTCGTGCCGATCAGAGCTCTCGCACGTAACGGAGGACGGCGGCCAATTCTTGGGTGCCTAACAGATGGGCATTCCCGTGGCGCCGGCCCTGGTTGTGGCGAGAGAAGATCTCTTCCAGCGTGCGGGCGCGACCGTCGTGCAGATAGGGCGCGCTGTCACAAGCGCCCCGAAGATGTGGGACGTCAAGCTGCGTCCCTTCCGGAGTCGTACCGACCCACCCTCGCCGGCCGGTGCCTCCGGCGAGGGGTCCCGCGTGGCACTGTCCACAACCGGCTCTGGCGTAAAACAGATTTGCACCTTCGCGAGCCGTGGGGGTAAGCGACCCGTCCGGCCGCCGATACGGGTTCGCGGGCAACCGAAGGGCGTTCACCGCCGCCGCAAGCGCAGCCGTCTGCTGCGGAGTGGGCTGCGGGCCGCCGAGAAGGCCCGTGACCTCTGCATTGACGAAATCCGCGAAGTGCCGGTCCACCCCCGACCAGCGAAACGGTGCGGTGTCGCCCACGCCACCGCGGAGGTCGCGAGAATTGCGCTGGCTCACCCCGTCGTGCACGTGAACGAACGACCAGGTCAGCCCGTCGGAAGCACCGTCAGGATGGCAGGAGTTGCAGGTGAAGCGGCGGCTGGCAGTCAGCCCCGCATTGTGAAACAGGTACTGACCGGCAATGTGCGGGTCCCGCCGGCTCGCCTTTCCCAGGGGGATGGTCGCCAGCGGCTGCATGGTGGAAGCGTTGACCACGGTGAGACTGTTGCCGAGCGTGTCTGCAGTCCAGATCTCTCGTTCGTCCGGCGTCAGCGCCAGGCCGCGCGGGTTCGCGCCCACAGGGGCCTCCACCTGTGAAATCGGCCAGATGGCATCCCGCCGTGGATCATGAATGGTGATGCGGGTGAGCGCGTCGCGCCCTGCTATCGTAGCCCACAGCCACCGGCCGGCCGAGTTGATGGTCAAATCGTGCAGGTCCGGCGTCCCCACCATGTCGGTGGTGCCGGACAGGCGCACAAAGTCCAGCCACTGGTTCTCTCCCGGCCCACTCTCGCCTCCACTGAGGGTGACTTCCTGGATGAGATTGTGCCAGACTTCCGCCGGATCGCGCGTGGGGCGACCGTTGAAGGCCGGCATCACGCCGGCGTACACGCTTTTCCCCTCGGGCGCCAGCGCCACTCCGCGCACGTTCGTCCCTCGAAGCGGAACCCGTGCGACTTCCTTGAGCTGGTCGGTATCCACGATGCTCACGCTGGCGCCGGACAGATTTCCGACCACGAGGTGTTTTCCGTCCGGTGTGAGGACCGCGGCACGTGGACGGCGCCCGACTGGGATGCGGGTGGTGATCGGCAGTGCCCGCGCCGGACCTCCAGTCTCGCCGGTACCTGCGCCCGACAGGTCCAGCACCACGACCTGATCGAGTTGACTCACGGTGACGTAGGCGCGGCGACCGCCGGGTGCGACCACCACCCCATACGGCGCCCCCCGGAGCGGTGTGTTCGAGATCAGGCGGCCGTCGGTCACATCCAGACACGCGACCGAACCGGAGTGACTGTTGGTGACATAGAGGACCCGACCATCGCCGGAGAGGGCCAATCCGGTAGGCTCATCACCGCCGGTCGCATAGTGGGCCACCACCGTGCGTTTCACGGTGTCCACGACGGCGACGGTGCCCTCGGCCGACTCGGTGGCGTAGGCAGCCTTACCATCCGGCGAGAAGACGAGATCGTATGGAGCGCGATTTCCCTCGACCGCCGGCCGGGCGTGCCGAATCGGCGCCAGGGTGGCCTGCGCCAGCACAGCGGCATTCCCCGCCACAAGGAGCACCCCGGCAGCGCTGCCGAGCAACCGGGGTGACGAACGTGCGCGAAGGGCAATGGTGCGAAGGGACGCTGCCGGCAACATAGGAAACTTCGGAGCGGGGCGCGCGGAGCAGGAACCGCCGCGCACCCGATAGCCCGTACGGTTAGGCGAACAGTTCGTGGATCGGGTCCCCACCGATCGCGATGGGGCGCTTCTGGAGGTCGTACACGTGGGTAGCCGGGTCGAGGCCGACAGCGCGGTAGAGGGTTCCGGCGAGATTGTCGGGGCGCACCGGGTTCTCCGTCGGGTAGGCGCCCGCCGAGTCCGACGCGCCATACACGAACCCGCGCTTCATTCCGCCCCCGGCAAAGAGCGCGGTGTAGCATTCCGGCCAGTGGTCGCGCCCGGCATCCTTGTTGATCTTTGGCGTCCGGCCGAACTCACCGGTCCAGATTACCAGGGTATCGTTGAGCAGGCCACGTTGCTCCAGGTCCAGAAGCAGTGTGGGCAGCGTGCGGTCGGTCGTCGGAAGCAGCGTGGATTTCAGTTCGGGGAAGTTATCCTTGTGCGTGTCCCAGATGAACCCGCCGCTCGGCCGGCAGTAGTACACCGTGACCAGGCGCACTCCCGCTTCTACCAACCGCCGCGCGAGCAAAGTACACTGGCCGAACATCGTTCGCCCGTAGCCGTCGCGCGTCCCCTCTGGTTCACGACTGAGATCGAAGGCTTCCCGGAGCTTCGGGGACGAGAGCATGGCAAAGGCGCGTTGATGGTGCACATCCAGGCCCCGGGCGGCGCCCAGGCGCTCCATCAGTCCTGCCTCGCGGTCCAGATCGGAAAGCAGTGCCCGCCGATCCTGAAGGCGCGTTGCCGTCACTCCACCGGGCAGGCTCAACTCCGGCAGGCGAAAGTCCGAACTGTTCGGGTCCTGCAGGATTAGCAGGGGATCGTGTCTCTTGCCGAGGAAACTCCCGTGCTGTCCCGGAACGGCGCTTCCGTCGTGAATCACGGCCGGCATGGAGACGAACGTCGGAATCTCCTTCGGCGCGGGCGCGAGGTGATCCACCACGGCGCCGTAGTGGGGGAACAGGTCCGGCGTGTCGCGCAGGCGCTGGTCATCACTCGGCGGAGCGTGTCCCGTCAGCCCATAGTAGCCGGGCGGATTGTGGTTGCGGAACTTGTGGGTGAACGATCTGACCAGAGACACCCGGTCCATCACCTTCGCCATGCGGGGCAGGTGCTCGCAGACCTGGATGCCATCCACGTTGGAGGCCATCGGCCGGAACTCGCCGCGCGAGTCCTCAGGACCGTCCGGCTTCATGTCGAACGACTCCAGATGGCTCGGACCACCCCATTGGTAGAGCAGAATGACGGACTTCGCGGTCGCCCGCGGCCGCGCTCCGGCATGCGCCCGCGCCGCGGCCTCTTGCGCCAGCAGCGCCGGGAGACCCAGTCCTACTCCGCCCAACACGCCTACGGACAGCACCTCGCGCCGGCTGAGCGCGCGGCTGCGCCAGAAGTCCGGGCAGGCCACTCCGTGTGTCTCTTTCATGTTGGTCTCGCTCTTGACTTCCCTGCGAAGGGGTTGCCCCCGCCTACCGCCGCAGCAGGAACTCTTTGCTGTTCAGTAACGCCCAGAGGAGATCCTCCAGCGCCGCGCGGCGGTCCGGCTTGCCGGCCAGATAGGACAATGCTCGCTCTCGCTCCCCGCTGCTTGGCTCCCGGGCCACGGCGCTTAGGTAGAAATCCTGCACGATCTCCGTGTCCGACCGGCCTGCACGCATCAGCCGCCCGACCCGGTTGTCCGGCTGTGCGAGCCGCCCGGCGAGGAGGTCACCGCTGATGAGGGCGAAGGCCTGGCCCAGCGTGGTGTCGTCATTGCGTTCGCACGCGCACACCGATTCTCGTGCGGGCTGACCGAACAGCTTCAGAAACGGATGCCGGTACTTGTTGACGGCGGGCAGCAGTGCCGCGCGGACGTGCGCCGGTTGGCGCCCGGCACGATCCGTCGCTTCCGTGATCTGGGTGATCGCGTCCAGCAGGGTTTCCGCCGGCAGGCGCTGCGGGAGGGCGCGCGAGAAGAACCGCTCGTCGTCACGGTTCGTCCCGTTCGGCTCTGCAGACAACTGGTACGTCCGGCTGTTCATCAGCAGGCGCACCGTGTGCCGCAGATCGAACCCAGCGCGGGCAAAGTCCCTTGCCAGCGCGTCCAGAAGCTTCGGATTGGAAGCGGGATTGGAATCTCGCAGATCATCCACGGGATCAACCAGCCCCCGCGTAAAGAGCGCCTGCCAGATGCGATTGACCATCGCCCGGGCAAAGAACGGGTTGTCCGGCGCCGTAAGCCACTCGGCGAACCGGACGCGCGGATCGGGTGTGTCCGCCGCGAGCGGTTCCAGGGCAAACGGGAGTCGCGGGGCCACGGCCTGTCCCGTACGCGGATGCTCCACCCGCCCGGTGGCGGCGACGGAAATCTCTTCTTCGCCGTTCCGTTCATGCTTGTCGAAGCGGTCCCGCCTTCCGCGGTCGTCCAGCTTGCGGTCTACCCTGGCAAAGAGGGCCGCGATCGCGTAGTAGTCGTCCTGTTTCCAGCGTTCCGTGGGGTGGTTGTGGCACTTTGCGCAGAGCAGCCGGGAGCCGAGAAAGATCTGCGCCGTGGTTTCCCCGAGTTCGATCGGATCGCGTGTGCGGCGGTAGTAATTCGCCGGCGGGTTCAGGTAGGTGCTGCCTGTTGCGGTGAGCAATTCGCGCGCGAATTGGTCCATCGGCTTTCGGCTTGCGAACCCGACGCGAATCCAATCCCGGTACGCGAGGTTTCCGCGTGGATCCAGTGTCCGCTCTTCCAGCCGCAGCAGGTCGCTCCACTTCAGCGTCCAGTTTTCATCGAACTCCGGCCGCTCCAGGAGCGCATCAATCAGCCGGGCCCGCCGGTCCGGGCGCGGATCGGTCTGAAACGCGCGCGCCTCGTCCGGGGTGGGCAGCAACCCCAGCGTATCGAGGTAGGCGCGGCGCACGAACTCCACGTCCGTGGTGAGCGGCGACGGCAGGAGGCGCAACTCCCGCAGGCGAGCGTACTGGAGATCGTCCACCCAGTTGGCAGCGGGAACGGGCCGCCAGGCGTACCCGGTGCGCTTCTCCACAAAGGTGAGCCGCACGGAAGCCATCTCGCCTGCGTAACGCACGAGGACCGCTGTGTCGAGCCCGGGACGCGCCTGCACCAACCCCCCCGGCGTTACCTCCACGCGCGGATCGCCCGGGTTGTAGAATGCGAGGTGGGTCACGTCCCGGCGACTTCCGTCGGAGAACAGGGCTGTGGCGCGAATCTGCGCGCGGGTCACCGGGGCCATGACCACCTGCTCGCGCGGGGTGGCCTCAATCCGCACCAATTGCGGTGCGACTGCCGGGTCGAACCGTGCGCCTTCGGCAATCCAGCGCGCAATCACGCGAAATTCCGGGGAACCGGTGGAAAACCGCGCCCCGCCACCGTGTGCGAGTAGCGCCGCACCTTTCAGCAGGATCAGGCTCCGTCCCGGTTCGCTGCGGTCCACTCTTCGGCCCCCCCCAGCTCTGGTGAAGAGGAGATAGTCCGCCTCGGGGATGTCGCCGCGCAGCGACAGCTTCAGCCCGCCGCGACCTTCGGAGTTGCCGTGGCAGGAGCCCTGATTGCATCCCGCCCTGGACAGCGTGGGCATGACGTCGTAGAGGAACGAGACCGGACGCTCCGGCGGCGAGGTCCGCGAAGGAAGCGTGGGACTCGCATGCCCGGGAGACGATGTCGTCGCCGCGACACCGAGGAGGATTCCTACCCACCGAACTGTCACGCGAGAATCCCCTCGACCACTTTGCCGGCGTTCACCGTGGCGCGTTCATCCCGGCCATGATGGCGGTAGGTCAGGCGCAAGTGATCCAGCCCGAGCAGATGGAGAATGGTCGCGTGCAGATCATGCACGTGGGCTCGCCCCTCGACCGCCCGAAGCCCCAGATCGTCAGTGCTCCCGTGTACGTGTCCCGCCTTTACGCCGGCGCCCGCCATGAACATAGTGAATCCGTACGGGTTGTGATCCCGGCCGATCCCCTTCTCGGACATGGGGGTGCGGCCGAACTCCCCGCCCCACACCACCAGCGTTCGATCCAGCATCCCACGTTGCGCCAGGTCGGTCAGCAGCCCGGCCACCGGGAGGTCCGAGATCGCGCACATCTTCGAATGGTTCCCCTCGAGGTCCGTGTGCGCGTCCCACTGACTGCCCGTGCCGCAATACAGTTCGACGAAGCGAACACCCCGTTCCACCATTCGGCGGGCCAGCAAGCAGTTTCGGCCGAACTTTTCGGTCACCGGATTGTCCATTCCATAGAGCCGCCGGGTACTCTCCGTCTCATGGGCGAGGGACACTGCTTCCGTGGCGCTGGACTGCATCCGAAACGCCAGTTCGTAGGCGTTGATCCGCGCGTCGAGTTCGGTGAAGTCCTCCCGGCCCCGGCCATAGCGGTGGTTGAGTAGCTGCACGAAATCGAGCTTGCTCCGCTGTTGGGCTCCGCTCAGGGTCTCCGGTGGCGCCAGATTCAGGATCGGCGCTCCGTCGGGGCGAAACTGCGTACCCTGGTAGGTAGCGGGCATGAACCCGGAACTCCAGTTCTTGGGTCCGCCGATCGGCTCCTTTTCGTCGAGGAGAATCACGAAACCGGGCAGATTCGCATTCGCGCACCCCAACCCGTACTGCACCCAGGCGCCCAGAGAGGGCCGGCCCGCGAGAATGGATCCGGTGTTCATCTGGCACACAGAACCGACGTGGTTCAGCCCGTCCGCCCAGCAGGACCGAATCACGCAGAGGCGGTCTACGTGTTTGGCGACATTGGGATACCAGTCGGAGACTTCAACTCCACTCTTGCCGTACTTCCGGAACGTCCGCTTCGTAGGGAGCAGAGCGTTGCTGGAAACCCCCATCGCCGTGATGGGGCGCCCGTAGGAAGCAGGCAATGGCTGACCGGCGAGGCGTTGGAGTTCGGGCTTGGGGTCAAACAGATCGAGGTGACTGGGGCCCCCCTCCATGAAGAGGAAAATCACCGAGTCGGCCCGTGCCGCAAGGTGGCCACTGCGGCCCGACAGCGGATTGGCGGCCGAACGACCTGCTGCTTCCGGTCCGGCATCTGCCCGGGCTTCGTCCTGCGCCAGCAGGGCTGAGAGGGCAAGGCCGCCGAACCCCATTCCCGCACGGAAGAGCAGGTCTCGCCGGGAAGCGATGCGCGGGACGTGCGGCTCACCGCCCGGGGACGGGACGCCGTCGTGCGCCCGCGTCGCCCATGCACGTTCTCCCCGCTGTCGGTTCCGGATGTTCATTTCGTTCTCTCCTGCCGCCGGATCATCAGTCAACGTAGAGAAACTCATTGGCGTTCATCAGGGCGTGACAGAGATCAACCAGCGCGGCTCCCTCCGCCGGGTCCCCACCCGAAGCCCCGCGGGGCGCCGCGAGCTTCTCGCCGCGCCCCAGGCGATCCCGGAGGAGGGAGCTCTGCCGGGACAGGAATTGCAGCGCCTGCTCACGCTCTTCGCTCTCCGGCGCGCGGCCGAAGGCGAGGCGATAGGCTCGCTCCACCCGGCCCGCGGGGGATTCGGCATCCTGTACAATCCGTCCGGCCATGGACTCGGCCATCCCCAGCGCCAATTCACTGTTGAAGAGCATCAACGCCTGCGGCGCGGTGTTGGTGACGTTGCGGCGTGCGCACGGTTCGTGAGTGTCCGGGAAATCGAATGCCTCGAACAGCGGGTAGCGCATGTTTCTGCGTACGAATATGTACACGCTGCGCCGATCCCTCTCTTGCGGATCAGCCGTTACGGGCCAGCCGCCCCGGGTTACCACGCCGCGCGGCAGGTCGGGGAAGATACTCGGACCGCCCATTTTCCCGCTCAGGCGACCGCTCACCAGCAGCGCGGCGTCACGGATCGCTTCGCCTTCCAGGCGCCAGCGCCGATAGCGCCAGAGGAGCAGGTTCTGCGGGTCCTTCGCCGCGGCAGTGGCCTCAAATCGACTCGACTGTCGGTAGGCCGAGGTAGTCACCAGCAAGCGATGTAGTCCCTTGACCGACCAGTTGAGTGTCTCCCGTCCGGTGAACGTGCCGGCCAGCCAGTCGAGCAACTCCGGGTGTGTGGGGGGGTCGCCGGTGCGCCCGAAGTCGCTGGCGGACGCGACGAGACCGCGGCCGAAGTGCTGCTGCCAGATCCGATTCACGATCACGCGCGTGGTGAGGGGATTGCGCGCGTCCCCGAGCCACCGGGCGAGTGCGCTGCGCCGGCCGGTGGACTCCACCTCTCGCGGCGGGACAATCTGCGGAGCCTCGGTGGTGGCCGCGGACAGAAACCCGGGTTGCACCTCTTCCAGCGGAGCATCGTAGACGCCGACCGCCAGTGTGTGGACCGGGGGGGCGGTCCGCCCGACATCGGTGATGCCGAGCGCCAGGGGCAAATCGGACGGTTTTTTGGGCGCCTCGCGGGCCATTTCCGCACGCAGTCGCTCCCACCGGGCCTTTTCCTCACCCTTCATCGCCTTGCCGATGTCTTCGTCCTTGACCTCCAACTGCGGCGAGACCTTGAGAAATAGCTGCCACTGCAGGGCTGTGCGCTTCGCCGGCGGCGTGTCAATCGCATCCTGCACTTCGGGGGTGAACGGCATCCGTTTTCCACGCACGAGCTTCTCGCGTACCGGCTGCTCGAGCGCTTCCAGCGCGACACGTGTGTCCCGCGTGCGTGCCTCCCATTGGGCCACCGCTCCCCGGTGACGCACCAGTTCCGCACGACTGACGAGCGGGATGTCCTCGCGGGGTTGGGAAGCAGCGAAGAACGCCTGCAGCCGGTAGTAGTCTTTTTGCGGAATCGGGTCGTACTTGTGATCGTGGCAACGAGCGCAGCCGACTGTGAGACCCAGGTAGACGGATCCAACCGTGTCGGTGATGTCGTTCAAAATCTCCTGGCGCCGCAGCCGAATGTTGCGGGCATTGCTCTCGTCCGCCCAGTGGCGATTGAACCCCGTCGCCACCAGTGCAGCAGGTTGATCCGGATAGAGTTCGTCGCCGGCGACCTGCTCCATCATGAAGCGGTTGTACGGTTTGTCGGAATTGAAACTCTCGATCACGTAGTCACGGTAGCGCCAAGCGTTTGGGCGAGTCTCGTCGGCCTTGAAGCCTTCACTTTCCGCGAAGCGGGCCAGGTCCAGCCAGTGCCTGGCCTGACGTTCGCCGTAGCGAGGTGAGGCGAGCAGCCGATCCACGACCTTCTCGTAGGCGTGCGGGGAGCGGTCCTGCACGAACTGCTCTACTTCCTCGGGGGTCGGGGGCACGCCGTGTAGGTCGAACGTGACGCGCCGGATCAGTGTAGACCGATCTGCCTCGGGAGCGGGCCGGAGGCCCGCGGCCCGAAGGCGGGTCAGGACGAATGCATCAACCGGGCCGCGCACCCACGGGTCACGCACGGCAGGGGGCGTCGGCCGTGCAACCGGACGGAAGGCCCAATGGGTCAGGGCCGAACCTGGGCGCGCGGACCCGGGAGCGCCGGCGCCCGGCCTTCCGTCGGCTGCTCCGTTCGCCTGGGGTGCTGCCGCGGGCCACTGCGCCCCGGCGGCAATCCACTCGCGAAGCGCCGCCACATCAGCGTCGGAAAGAGCGCCGGTCGGCGGCATTTGCGGCTTCAGAGTGCCTTCGACCATCCGGAGTAGGCGGCTATCCTGGGGTCGGCCCGGCGCCACGGCGGGGCCGTGTGTGCCGCCTCTGCGAGCCGCGGCGGATGTAGTCAGGTCCAGTTTCGAGAGCGGCGCCGTTCCACCGTGACACTTGAAGCAGTGCGTGGCCAGCACGGTGTGCGCCCGGGTGACGAGGGATGCCGTACGCTCCGGATCGCGGGTCTGCGGCACTCCGCCCGCCAGCAGGGCTGCCGGGGTCAACGGGAGCCCGGCGGCTGTGAGCCCGAGAAGTGAGAAGCGAAAGCTGTGCCGCTGATGCATGGACCCTTCCTCTGACATCCCGTACGTTACGGTGGATTTAACGACACCAGGAAAATGCGCAAGTTTCAACCCGCCTCCACAAGATCCGGCAGACGCAGCGCCAACTCGGAGAGCGGGGCTCGAAGGTCTGGCAGAATGCGGGGTTCCCCGTGGACGAGCGCGGGGAGCTCGATTTCACCGTAGATGAAATCGTCCGGGATTCCGTAGATACGCACGGGCTGGTTCTTGCCTTTGACCAGAAGTTCTCCCAGGTCCTGCCAGGGGATCGAGTTTTCCGCCATCTGCTCCACGAGATTGCCGGAGACGAGGATCTTTGCGTCATATTCCTTGGTCAGTGTTTCGAGCCGGGACGCCACGTTGACGGTGTCGCCGATTACGGTGACATCCATGCGCTCCTCGGAACCGATGTTGCCGTAGGTCGCCTCCCCGACGCAGATGCCGATCCCGGTTTCGATAGGGGGCTCGGTGCGGGACTGGCGCTCTGCGTTGTGCAGGCGAAGGGTGCGCCGCATTTCGATGGCCGACCACACGGAGAAGTCAGCGACGTACGGATGGGGATCCAGCGCGCCGTAGACCGCCATGATCGCGTCGCCGATGAACTTATCCAACATGCCGCGGTAGGCGAAGATGCGGGGCACCATCCGGCTGAAGTACCCGTTCAGGAGCGCCACGATCTCGGCGGCAGTGCTGCGCTCGGTCAGGGTCGTGTAGCTGCGGATGTCCGAGAACAGCACGGCCACATCTTGCGTGATGCCGCCCAGTTTCTGCGGTTCACGCACCAGGCGCTCGGCGACTTCCCGCGAAACGTACCGGCTGAGGCTGTTCATCAGCCGCTGCTCGGAAGTTATGTCCTGGGTCACCACCACCAGACCGGTCGCTTCCTGCTTCTGGTCCTTCAGCGGGACCGCATTGACGTTGAGGCTCACCGTGTCCCCCGAGGGCTGGACGGTCTGCACCTCGTACAGAGAGGTTTCCGCCTGCGTGTCGAGAGCGGTGCGGATCGCGCCGGCAAACTGCGGATTGCGGACCGGATTCAGCATCTGGCTGAACGGGTGACCGATGGCCGTGGGCTCACACTGGAACGTGCGCGCGGCGGCCGGATTCACCCCCGTGACGCGTCCGGCCGGATCGAGGGTCACTACCCCGGTAGCGATGCTGCGGAGGATGCTGTCGTTGTAGTTCTTCATCCGCAGCACCTCATCGAAGAGCTGCGCATTTTTCAGCGCCACCGACGCCTGCCCGCAGACGGCCGCGAGCAACGCTTCGTCCTCCGCGTCGAACCCTCCTTCGTTCTTGTTGAGGATCTGGGTGACTCCCAGTATGCGCTGGGTTGTGGGGCCGCCGTGGTCGCCGGGCACCTCTTCCAGCACGGGCATGCACAGGATGTTGCGGGTGCGATAGCCGGTCTTCCGATCAATCTCCGGATTGAAACGGGGGTCGGCGTAGGCGTCCGGGATGTTCACCGTCTGCCCCGTCGTCGCTACGTGACCTGCAATGCCAAGGTGGCGTGGAAACCGGATCTCCCGGCGCTCCAGGCCCTGCGTGGCGACTGACCAGAGTTCCTGAGTGCGCTCGTCCACGAGAAACAACGTACACCGATCGGCATCGAGCACCTCGCGGCTCTTGGCCATGATGGCCTGAAGCAGCGTATCCAGATCGAGTTGCTCCGAAAAGGAGCGCATGACTTCGAGCAGCAGGCGGGTGCGCCGTGTTTCCCGCTTGAGGTCCTCTTCCGCCCGGGCATTGGCCAGCGCCACGCCGGCCTGGCTGGCCAGGCATTCCATCAACGTCAGGCGATCCGTGTCGAACGGAATCACGTGCTCCGCATCCTGCTCCGGGTCACGCAGCGGTTGGTCGAACTGCTTCTTGCGGTTCATCAACTGCACGACCCCGATCACGCTGCGGCGCTCGGACGAGAATGGGTCCGAGATCGGCACCGCCAGCATCGAGCGGGTGCGATAGCCGATCTGACGGTCGAAATTCCGGCTTCCGGCGGACGACGGTGCTCCGTCGATCGGGAGGTTGTACACGTCCTCGATCTGAAAGCTCTGCCCGGTCAAAGCAACCCATCCGGCGATGGTATGAGGATCTACCGGGACGGCGAACTCCCGGTGTTCCATCGGCACAGAGGCGTTCTGAGCCGCCATGTTGCGCAGAATGCGCTCGTCGCCGCGGGTCTCCACGACCCAGATCGTACCCGAGTCCGCGCGAGTGAGTTCGCGGGCGTGTTGGAGAATCTTGCGCATGAGCGCAGCGATGTCCCGTTCGGCGGACAGCGCCACCCCGATCTCCTGGAGTTCCAGCATCTCATCGGACAGGCGGGAACAGCTTGCCTCCAGTTGTGACACGCGGTCCTGCAGCTGCAGCGCGTGGAAGCCCTGTCGCAGCAACTGTGCAGCGAGGCTCGCCGAGGCGGCGGCCGGGACGCACGTGACGAGGTGAGATGCAACTTCCTTCCACCCGCCGGCGTCACCGTCAATGAACAGCGCCACCCCTACGGCCCGTCGAGCACTCGCCCGCGCCAGGCGATTCGGCAGCACCGGGGAGGACAGGAGTTCGGCCTCGTGGAGTACCAGCAGGATGGGCCGCGCGTCGCCGGAGGCGGACCAATCGGCAAGGTCTGCGATCTCCGCAAACTCGGCACCCCACTCTGCAGCCAGGCGCTCGATGGCTGCAGCATTCACCGGTGATCCGCTCGGTGCGTGGCACGCGACCATCACCCGGTTTTTCCGGCCCACGTCCGCTCCCCGGCCCTCCGGTGAGCTCCAGCGGTCGGTGGTGAGTGTCGCCTCAAGATCCGGCATGTTCACCATGTCATTGCGCCTCCGGCGTACCGAGACTGCAACGCCGCGACGATCGGGTGCCGAAGGCCGAAAGTCTTGTTCGATGCTTCACGCCTGCGGCGTCGCCGACACCTGAGCTGTTCATCCTGCCCACTCTCCATCACGTTTGGGCGCCCGTGCGGCGCAGGCACACATCAGTGCCGCCGTCCCCCGCCGACAGTGCGATGATCTCGGTCTCAGTGACTCGAACTCGAAGACCGTCGAATGCCACGACTACGTTCGGGTGGTATGCCCGCGCGCGTTCGCCAAGTTCATAGATCCGCTGGTTGCCTGCGGCCGGATCGTGGTGCCCGAGAATCACGAGCCGGGCTCCGACCTGGTGTGCGTACTGTCCGCACCATTCTGCGTACCCATGACCCCATCCCACCCGCGATAACCCATCGTAGCTGCCCTCGTACTGGTCGCGATCGAACTGGGCGTCCACATACAGCACATCGGCGCTATCTGCAAGATCGTTCAGGGCTCGATCCGGGGCGGCATAGGGCTCCGTATCGGTCGCAATGACGATCCGCCGCCCGGCATGCTCCAGCCGATATCCGTACGTTTCGTTCGGGTGATGGAGGCGGCGCGCATAGAGTTCCAATCCGGGCGGGTCGCCTAACTCACGACGCAGGCGGTCGTAGATGAACTCGTACTCGATCGCGGCGGCTTCGTGAGAGAGTTTGTCCAGTTCGATCGGGAAGAGCGGCGCGCTGACCGTTTGGGACAGCACCCGCTGCAGATCGTTCGCCCAGGCCGATCCGCCGTGCAGGCGCAAGGTCACGGCCAGACGGTCCCGGGGCGCAAACAGCGGGGCGAAAAACGGGAAGCCGACTACATGATCCAGATGCATGTGGGTAAACAGCAAATCTACGTCCAGGCTGCCGGAGGAGACCAATTCCCCCATCAGGTCGGCGCCGGCCCGGCGGATCCCCGTGCCTGCGTCGATGATCACCCGGCGCGGCCCACAGCGTACGAGGAAGCAGGTCGTATCTCCCCCGTAGTGACTCCGCTCGTGAAACGGGAGACTCTCACGCAGCCAGCGCAGCGCGTCATCGGATGAGGCGAACCGAACGCCGCACTCGCTCGCGCGCAGCAGAGCCCGGGCGATCTGCGCCTCCACTTCCTCGCCTCGAGCCGGTGCGGGCAGTGATCCGCGCACGCCATAAAAGCAGATCTCGAAGTCGTCGGGTGACATGGTTCGCGAGTGGGCCGGTGAAGGAGTGGAGTCCCAGGGCGACGGCCTCAATCCCTGCGCCATGGTCCATAGGCCCCTGCCCGGAGCGGGAATGAGATGATTGCCTTGTTCTCACCTCACACTCTGTATATCGTTCTTAGGCGCGCGGTTCTCTCGTTTTCCGGCGCGCTCTTCTCTCGTTTTCCCGCGGCCGGTTCTGTCGTCCTGCGGCGAGACCGCTATCGTTCGTCCGGGGGGAGATACAAGAGGCCAGACAGGAAAATCGCTCTGCCCTGCACAACACGTTGCCGGAATTGGCGACACAGGGACGGAGACCAGGATGCGAGTGGTGGTGCTGGGGGCGGGGGGGATGTTGGGTCGGGACCTGGTGACCTGTCTGGCGGATCGCCACGAGGTGCTGGGACTGACCCGGAGCGAAGCGGACATTACCGATTTGGGCGGGTTACTCCGACTGATCGAGCCGCTGCGGACCGAGGTGATCGTGAACTGCGGCGCCGCAACCGATGTCGATCGGTGCGAACGGGAGCCGGATTGGGCCTACCGGGTGAACGCCTGGGGCGCCTGGGCGGCGGCGGCGGCGGCGGAGCAGTGCGGCGCACGCCTGGTGCACGTGAGCACGGACTTCGTCTTCAGCGGCGACGCGGACCGGCCCTACCACGAGTGGGACACGACCGGGCCCGTCAATGTCTACGGGGCGTCCAAGCTGGCGGGGGAATTGGCCGTGTTTCGCGCCTGCCGCCGTGCCAGCGTCGTGCGGACCCAGTGGCTCTACGGCCGGCACGGGCGCAGTTTCCCCCGCGCGATCCTCAACGCCGCGGCCAAACGCCCGGAAACCGGCCTCAAGGTTGTGGCCGACCAGGTCGGCTCTCCCACCTACACCGTTCACCTGGCGGAGAAACTGGCCTGGTTGCTTGAGTGGCCGGCGGACGGGCTGTATCACGTCAGCAACGCGGGAGAATGCAGCCGTCACGCCTGGGCATGCCGGCTGCTTCAGGCAGCCGGCATGCCGGAGATTTCGATAGCCCCGATTGCCTCCTCCGACTGGCCGCTGCCGGCGCGTCGTCCGGCCCGCAGCACCCTCCGGCGCTATGCGCTGGAGCTCGCCGGGGCCGACGACCTGCTGTCCTGGGAAGCGGGGGTGGATGCATTCGTCGCCGAGTTGCGCGCGGCCGGAGAATTGCCTGGATAGACCGATACCCCTAACTCAGGATCTCTTTGCGCACCACGGCCTCTCCGGTCGGGCCGATCAAGCGCTGATCGAGTCCCTGGAAGCGATGGGCGTGCTTCCAGGGGTCCAGCCCGAGCAAGTGGAGGATGGTCGCCTGGAGGTCGTGTATGGTTGTCTTCCCTTCGGTGATGAAGTAGCCAAGTTCGTCCGTGGCGCCGTGGGTCACGCCGCCCTTGATGCCCCCGCCGGCCAGCCAGATGGTGAAGCAGTGTGGGTGATGGTCGCGACCCAGATACTTCGACCCGCCGCGAGCTTCGTTCATCGGCGTGCGGCCGAACTCCCCTCCGCAGATCACCAGCGTGTCCTCAAACAGGCCTCTCGCTTTCAAATCGCCGAGGAGCGCCGAAATCGGGCCATCAATGTCCCGGCACTTGCGCGGCAGGCCGGTCACCAGGTCGTTGTCCGGGGCGGTGCCGTGCATGTCCCAGCCCCAGTCGTACAACTGGACATAACGCACACCCCGCTCGATCAGGCGGCGCGCCAGCAGGCAGTTGTTGGCGAAGGAAGCGGCGCCCGGCTGCGCGCCGTAGGCTTCGCGGATGGCGGCCGGCTCCTTGGCGATATCCATCGCGTCCGGGACCGACATCTGCATGCGGAACGCGAGTTCGTACTGCTCAATGCGCGTGAGAGTCTCGGGGTCGCCGAATTGCTCTAGCTCCAGCTCATTGAGCTTGCGCAGGGCGTCCAGGCTATGGCGTCGCGCTTCCCGGTCCAGCCCCTTCGGGTTGTTGACGTAGAGAATCGGTTCGCCTGTGGTGCGGCACTGCACTCCCTGATAGACCCCCGGCAGGAATCCGGTACTCCAGAGGGCTTTGCCGCCGGTGGGGTCGGTGCCGCCGCTGATGAGCACGACGAAACCGGGCAGGTCCTGACTTTCAGATCCCAACCCATACGTGATCCAGGAGCCCATCGCAGCTCCGCCCGAGCGAGGAGAGCCGGTGTAGAGGAACAGCTCGGCGGGTGCGTGGTTGAACTGGTCCGTGAACATGGACTTGATAAACGCGATGTCATCGGAGTGGTGCGCCAGGTTCGGCAACAACTCGGTGAACCAGGAACCGCTCCGGCCCCGCTGATAGAACTTGTGCGGCGTACCCAGCATCTTCGGGACACCTTTAATGAACGCGAATCGCTGGTTCTCCAGGAGCTCCTTCGGGCAGTCCTGCATGTGGAGCTGCACCAATTTCGGCTTGTAGTCGTACAGATCGAGTTGGGGCGGCGCGCCCGAAAGGTGGAGATAGATAACGGCTTTGGCCCGCGGAGCAAACTGCGGAGAGCGCACCGCGAGAGGGTTGCTTCCTCGTCTGCCCGGACCGGGTTCGGCGGCTCCGGCGGGATGCCTCTCGGCTCCCGCCAGCAGCGACGCGAGTGTGATCCCCCCCAGTCCTGCCTGCGACTGTCGCAAGAAATAACGGCGGGTTACCGCGCGTGCGTGCAGTTCTCGGACGTTCATCGTTTTCCCCTACTCGACCGCATGAACCTGTGGTCAGGTGCGAATCTGTGTGTGATTTGCCAGTGATTTGAAGAATTCTGCCGGTTTTGGGGAGGCATCGCGTATACCGAGTGGGGTTTGAGCAACAGCCGGACCCGAAAAGAGGCACTCTACCCGCCGCCACGCAGCCCCAGTACTCGCTCAGGGGCGGCGCCGCGGGCGGCGGCGGCAAACACACCAGTCATGATGCACCGTTCGCACGTCGGTTTCCTCGTTCTGGCCGCGATGCTCCTGCACGGCGCTGCGCCGGCTCGCGCGAGCGATTGGCCCACTCTCCATCGCGACCCTGCCCGCAGCGGGTTTACCCCCGATCAGGTCACGGCGCCGATTCATCTGGACTGGATCGCTGAATTCCCTGGTGAGTCTCTGACGGATCGTTCGGAGGTCATCGTCGCGGAAGGCAAGGTGTACGCGGGGACGTTGTCGGGAAACCTGTATGCGCTGGATCGTCACACCGGCCGGACCCTCTGGAAGCACGCTGGGGGCGCCCCGGTGCTGCACAGCCCCGCTGTGGTGGAGCGGACGGTGTACTATGCCACGGCAGGGGCCCAGGGGGCACTCTTCGCGTTGGACGCCGCCACCGGCCGGCAGCGATGGAAGGTGGCGACGCCGGGCGGGTTCGCAGCCTCACCGCTGGTTTTGGATGGTGTGGTCTAC
>SXGS01148886.1_pt1 | contig 21397 bp, 12 predicted proteins | sample 3174681 | NCBI WGS metagenome assembly SXGS01 (sample SAMN11356861, study PRJNA531348) | freshwater metagenome | isolation source: freshwater sample F1-80 | place: China: Fuxian Lake, Yuxi | collected 2017-12-25 | reverse complement strand
CTTGGGATCATCGTGGGCAATCTGGACCTGATCGGCGCGCGTCTGCCCGCGGGCGACGCGCAGCTGCGCCTCCAGCACCGGGCGGCGCTGCAAGCGGCGCTGCGCGGTGCCGAGGTGACGCGCTCGCTGCTGGCGGTGGCGCGCCGCCAGCCGCTGGAGGCAGGCTCCTACGACGTGAACGCGCTGCTCGCCGAGTCCCTGCCACTGGCGCAGAGTTCGGCCGGCTCGGCGGTGAAGGTGCTCCCGGACCTCGCGGCCGGCGAGCTGCGCGCCCGCATCGACGCGGGGGGCCTGAGCAACATCATCCTGAACCTGGTGATCAATGCGCGTGACGCCATGGAAGGTGCCCCGGGCGAGCACCAGATCACGCTGCGCACGCGCCGCGTGCACGTCGCCCCTGGCACCAATGATGAACTCGCCCCGGGTGCGTATGCCCTGCTCGAGGTGGCCGACACCGGCACGGGCATGAGCGAGCAGATCAAGGCGCAGGCCTTCGAGCCGTTCTTCACCACCAAAAATCGCGGCCCCGGCACCGGGCTGGGGCTGGCCATGGTGTACGGCTATGCCACGCAGCTCGGGGGCACCGCCCGCATCCAATCGGAGCCGGGGCACGGCGCCACCGTGCAGCTGTACCTGCCCATGGATGCGCAGGCCATGGTCGCGCCCGAGGCAGCCGAGGCGCTGCGCCCGGCCTCGCTGCAGGCAAACGCCATCCTCGACACCGCGCCCGAGGCGGCGCTGCCACCGCTCGCCCGTACAACCAGACCCCCTGCGCCAGCCCCGCTCGGTGCGAATCAGGGGCAACGCGTGCTGGTAGTCGACGACGAAGAGGCCCTGCGCGAGCTCGCCTGTAACTGGCTCGACGCGCTGGGCTTGCGGGCCACCGCCGTGCACTCGCCCGCCGCCGCCCTCGAGAGCCTGGCTGCCGAACCCTTCGACATCCTGTTCACCGACATCGTCATGCCCGGGGGCATGGACGGCATCGCCCTGGCACGCGAAGCCCGAGCACGCCACCCGTACCTGCAGATCGTGCTCACCTCGGGGTACGCCCAGGGCCTCATCGACATCCCTAACCTGCCGGGCACCCTGATCAGCAAGCCCTATCGAAAAAACGACCTGGCGAAACACTTTGCCCCACCAACGCCGACATGATCCTCGCCCATCCGAAACCCGCCTTCCGAATGCACTCCGAATGCCGGTTGGAATGGGCGTCGCAAATCCACGGCTCGAGCCTTGCTGCGAACCTTGCCACTGCAGCAGGCAGCATCGCGACAGCCACTTCTGACGCCCGCCTGAAGGCATCATGACGATTCGCCGTCCCTCGACACTTCGCCTTCAGGCGGCGTCCATCTTTCTCTTGATCTTCTCGGTCATCTGGGGCATCACCGTCTATCTGACGCAGCGTGCAGAGGAGAACGCTCTGCGCAACGCAGAAGAGCGCAGCCAGCTGCTCGCGCGAACCTTCGCCGAGCATACGCGCGCGACCGTACGCCTGGTCGACTTGGCGGCGATCGAACTCACCGATGCGTGGTCGAGAGGCCCGCGCGAGTTCGAGGCCCAGGTCAAGCGCATCCGCGAGAACCTTTCCGACATTTCCCTGCAGCTGGGGGCGGTCGACAGCCAGGGCTTCATAGTCTACAGCAGCCTCGGGTTGCCGGCCTCGCCGGTGAGCCTCAAAGACCGCGAGCACATCCGCGTGCACCTCGATAGCGATCAGGACAGGCTGTTCATTTCGAAACCCGTCAAGGGTCGCGTTTCGAACAAGTGGTCCATCCAGTTCAGCCGGCCGATCCGTAGCGCAGGGCGCAATGTGGGCGTGATCGTGCTCTCCGTGGACCCGGGCTACTTCAACCGCTTCTACCAGACTGTCCCCTTGAACGAAGGCGACATCGTCTCAGTCATTCGCAGTACCGGCGACCTGTTGGCACACGCGCCCGGGCCACAGGACTACCTCGGGACGGTGATCAGGGACGCGCCTTACCTCGGTGCCAATGCCCCAACGAAGGGGTATTTCCACCGGGTGGCGCAAATCGACGGCATTGCCCGCACCTATGGCTACACTCGCCTGGTCGATTATGGCCTGGTGGTGACGACGGGCCTCTCCGATGCCACCGCGCTTTCCAGTTATTACGCACAGCGCAACTGGGGCATCGCCACGGCGTGCGGCCTGACCCTCGCCCTGCTGCTCGCCAGCATCGTCACCATCCGGCCGCTGGAGGACCGCGAGCGCCGCGCATTGGAGCGCGCCAGAACGAGCGAAGAAAGTTTCCAGATCCTCGTCAATGGCGTGACCGACTACGCCATCACCATGCTCGACCAGAACGGCCTCGTCACCCAATGGAACATCGGAGGGCAACGCATCAAGGGCTACACGACCGATGAGATCATCGGTCGGCACTTTTCCTGTTTTTATACGCCACAGGATATCGCCAAGGGCCGGCCGGAGCAGGGACTGCGCCTCGCCGCCGAGCAGGGACGGTTTGAATTTTCGGGCTACCGCGTCGGGAAAAACGGGCTGCAATTCTGGGCGAACGGCGTCATTACGCCGCTGCGGGACGGCGACGGCAAGCTGATCGGATTCGCCAACGTGACGCGAGACATCACCGCCCAAAAGCAGGCGGAGGAGGCGATCGCAAGCACCGAGGCGCAGTTGCGCGAAGCGCAGAAGCTGGAGGCCATCGGCCAGCTCACCGGCGGATTGGCGCACGACTTCAACAATCTGCTTGGGATCATCGTGGGCAATCTGGACCTGATCGGCGAGCAGTTGCCCGACGACGAGCGCACCCGGCGCCGGCACCAGACGGCGGTTGATGCGGCGCTGCGCGGTGCAGAGGTGACACGCTCGCTGCTGTCCGTGGCGCGGCGCCAACCAATGGAGGTGAAGACCTATGACCTGAACGCCCTGGCCGGCGAAATACTGCCGCTGCTACGCTCCTCGGCCGGCTCCGAGATACGCCTATCCACCGCACTTACTGCCGGCACGCTGCCCGTGGCCTTGGACGCAAGCGGTCTGAGCCAGGTCATGCTCAACCTGGTGATCAATGCGCGCGATGCAATGCGCGATGTGCCCGGGGTGAAAAACCTGACGCTGAGCACGACCTCGAAGACTGTAACTGCGCAAGACGATGCCTTGCTCACCCCAGGTAACTACGCGGTGCTCGAGGTGAGTGACACAGGCGCCGGGATGAGCGAGGCGATCCGCGCTCAGGCTTTCGAGCCGTTCTTCACCACCAAGGAGCGCGGCCGCGGCACCGGACTGGGCCTTGCCATGGTGTACGGCTACGCCACGCAACTGGGAGGAACGGCCAGTATCGAGAGCATGGAAGAGACAGGCACCACGGTGCGCGTCTGGCTGCCGCTACAAGACGTGACAGCGCTTGCCGACGAAAACAACGACGCTATCGCTCCATCGTCGGGAGGAAGCGACCCCGCGCCGGCGCAAGCGCGGTGCCGGGTGCTGGTCGTCGATGACGAGGAGAGCTTGTGCGAGCTCGCCTGCGACTGGATCGAATCGCTGGGCTACGCGGTCACCGCTGCGCACTCACCGGCAGAGGCGCTTGAACAGCTCGACAAGCAACACTTCGACATTCTATTTACCGACGTAGTGATGCCCGGGAACATGGACGGCGTGGCCTTGGCCCGCGAGGCAGTGAAACGCCAGCCGCAGCTGCGCGTGCTGCTGGCTTCGGGCTATGCCCAGGGCCAGCAGGACAGCATCGATCTCCTGGGTGCAATGCTGAACAAGCCCTATCGCAAGAATCAGGTCCGCCTGGCGCTGGAGGCGTTACAAGAAGAGGGCGACGCCAAGTCCGCGCCGGCTCTCGCTTAACCCTGCAGGATCGTGGCTTTGACGTCTTTGGGGAATGGATCGCTTCCTTAGGGCGTGTTAACACTCATTGACAATGTTACGTTGGACGACCCCGTTCACCACTAGCCTCGCGCTTACATCGCCAAGCCTGACCTGTATCCATTTGGCCACTTTTGCTCGCCTCGGCGAGACGGGACGTCGCCAGCATCCGGGGCCGCCGCTGCGAGAGAGGCGGTTGAAATGCGATAAAGCGGAAAACGGTCGACCCCAGGCGACAGCGGCCGTCGGTTGTTATTTCGAAGTCTGCTGCTCCTTGGGAAGCCAGCGTTTCAGGCACTCAACCAGTGCTTGCAGTTTGACCGGCTTTGCCATCACATCATCCATGCCGGCCGAGCGGCACTTTTCCTGGTCGCTAACGAACACACCGGCAGTCAGCGCGACGATCGGGACACGAGACAATCCCCGTGCCAACTCCTGGCTTCGGATCGCCTGCGTGGCCTCCAGCCCGTCCATCTCCGGCAACTGGATGTCCATCAGAATCAAATGGTACGGCTCGCTGGCCCGGCTACGCTCCACAGCCTGCAATCCGTTTAGCGCTTCTTCACAATCGACACCTAAGCGGCCGAGCATGGACCGAATGACCAAACGGTTTGCCTCGACATCTTCGACGATCAGGATCCGGGCACCGTCGAAGCGGGACATCGACGCTGCCATGGTGGGCAGGTTCACCTGGGGATTCCTCTCAGTCAAGGGCAGCCGTACGTTGAAGTGAAACCGACTTCCCACGCCGGGCTCACTGACGACGGCGATGTTACCGGACATCGACTCGCAAAGCCGAGCGCAGATCGCCAGTCCAAGACCCGTTCCGCCGAAAAGCCGGGAGATCGACGAATCGACCTGTGAAAATGGCTTGAAGAGGCGATCGAGCTTGTCGGCGGGGATGCCCATTCCGGTGTCCGCGACCTCGCATTGCAAATCGGCAACAGGCCCTTTGACCGCCGCCGCGATCCGGATGACGATACCGCCGGTCCGTGTGAACTTGAGCGCATTCGACACCAAATTGGCCAGAATCTGCCGAAGCCGGGTGCGGTCGCCGATCAATGCGCTGGGCAGATCACCCGTTTTTTCCAAGCGCAGCTCGAGCCCCTTGGAACTTGCCTGTTGCGCGAACAGCTCAATCACGCTGGCAAACTCCGCGAATGGATCGAAGGGAATCTCCTCGAACACCATCTTGCCGTCCTCAATCTTGGAAAAATCGAGGACGTCGTTGACCAGCACGAGCAAGTCTTCCCCGCTTCGCTGGACCGTCGCCAAATGAAGCCTCTGTTCTGCGCTCAATGATGACATGCCAAGCATTTCTGCCATGCCCAGGATGCCGTTAAGCGGGGTGCGGATCTCATGACTGATCATTGCAAGAAATTCACCCTTCGCCTGTATCGCCCGCTCTGTCTCGACCAGCGCAACGCTCAGTTGCCTGGTGCGTTCGGCGACCATGCCTTCCAGCCCTTCTGCCATCTTGCGCAGTGACTGATTTACATCGAAGAGCTCCCGGCTCTTGTGCTCGAGCAGCTTTTCCGCCTCCTTGCGGGCCGCACGCTCGCGCTTTATCGCCCTGAAGATGATTTTCATGTTGCCCGTCAGAGCCGGCGCGTCAGCAAGAAGCGCTCAACTCGGTCCTCTCCTTCACCAAGCGTCTCTCGGAAAATGTCGATTGCTTCCGCGTAATGGGAAATGGCGCCACGAATCAGGCCTTCGCACAAGTCTTCTAGGTGTCGAACAGAACGGTAGATCATCACCAGCGTTCTGTCATCGGGGCGTTCGACTTCGAAGCACGGCAGTTGTGCATCCGGATACAGCTTGCGCACCTCCGCATGGATCACACCCTCAACCCTAGTCAGGAGCGAGAAGGCATCCGGTATGTTCACAATCGAGTCGGGACAAAGCTTGCTGAATTGCATGAACAGATGCGCACCGAAAGCCTTGAGCAGATCGGGAACCGGGATTTTGGAATGACGGGACAACGACACGACCAAAGCGGACATTTCCTCATGCGGATAGGTCCCGACCGAGGTGTACGCGCCACCGTTGGCCGGCTTGGTTTCCTGCAGGATGTCGTCGACCATCTCCATTGAAAATTGCTCTTCGACCATCTCGAGAAAAACCGTGAACACTACGCCCTTCATCGCTATCCTTCATCAGTACTTATTGCAATGATAGCCCCTGGGCCGCTTGCGCACCCTTGTTTCCATAGCCTGTGCAAGTCAGGCTAGGGCCGGTTAACACCAATCGAAAATATGGGGGCGAGTGAGCGAAAACTGCGACGTGAAAATAACCCAAGCCCAATACGAACGGATTGCCGACTGCCTGCCTACCCAGCGCGGCAATCTCAGCCTGACCAATCTCGGCGTGATGTTCATGGCGTTTATTCATTTCGCTTTAATCATCGAAGCTCTTCGTATTTGTCAACACGCCCTGGGTTTCTTGTACCGCGTCCACAGTCGGAAAATTCATCGTGACCACCGCTCCCGCGCCGGGTGCACTATGGATGTGCGTGCTACCGTTATAGCTGGCGACCATGCTGCGCACCATCGTCAGCCCCAGGCCGACATGCTCGGGCGAGCGCGTGGTAAAAAACGGATCGAAAGCCTGGTCTGCCACTGCCTGCGTAATGCCGGTGCCGTCGTCGATCACTTCGACGACGGCGTTTATACCCGTTCCCCCTGTTGATGCTGTCGGATCCGCCGGCTCGGCGCGCACCCTGATCGTCACCTGCCCCCCGGAGGGCATGGCATCGCAGGCATTTTGAATCAGGTTCAACAGCGCTTCGCGAAACGCCAGCGGCTCGACCAGGACGCAGGGCAGGTCACTTGCGAGTTCTCTCGCCAGGCGCACCTTTTTGGGCACCGAGTTAGCCAGCAGTGGCCACACTTCTTCGATGAGCGTTTGCAGGCGAATCGGCTGCCCGATCCGCACAGCGGCGCTTTGCGCCGAATCGCCGAGGCGCCGCGATATCTCCGCCGCCCGCTCGGCGGACTTGGTGGCGGCGTTCAAGCGACGGCGCCGGGTAGCATCAGTTTCGCCTTCCGACACCAGGTCGAGATTGCCGATGACAATGGTGAGCAGATTGTTGAACTCGTGGGCTATGCCACTGGTTACGGATGAAATCTGCCTGGACATCTTCATGTCCAGGCGCTTGCGCTCCACCAACCGCCATTCGCGCAAGTCTTCAATCACGATCCACAGTACCCGCCCGTCCACCCCGGGTGCGGTCCAACCAACGATGTGCGCCGGAATCGCCACCGACTGCACCCCGGTCAATAAAGTCTCGAAAGATATCGGCTTTCCGGTCGTCGCCAGACTTGTCAATTGCGCCGATACCAGTTGCGGTGGATCGAACAGGGCGGACAGAGGCTGCCCGATGAACGATCGGGTCGAGCGTCCCAGCAGTTTGGCAACAGACGGGTTCATCTCGATGATGTTGCCGGACAAAGAACAGGTGATGAAACCGAGCGGGGCATGCTGTCCCTCCCCTGACATCGGGAGTTGACTGAGCCGCATGCGATCGACATTCGCCAGTTGCCTATTGACGCGTGCGATCACCCTCGACGGGTTGATCGGCTTCTCAATGAAATCTGCAGCGCCGGCGGATAATGCAGAGACTTCATTCGCGACGTCGTGGTCGGTTGAAAGAATGATGACCGCCGCATGCGCGGTTGGTGGTAGCTCCTTGAGCTGGCGGCAAAGCTCAATGCCTGACATCCCCTCCATCTGGACGTCGGCGAGCACCAAATGGGGTTGCCATACGCGCGCGACTTCGAGCGCTTGTTCGCCGGAAAGGGCAAAGCGCAGCGAACCGAAGGTCTGGAGAATCGCGCCCAGCAAGCGGACGGTCGTAGGCGAATCGTCAACAATCAGGACGCGATGCCGCTCATTTACGGTATCGACGAACACTTCGGGATAATCACCCGAGTGCAGCAGCCGCAGGGCCGCAGGAAAATCCAGCGATTCGAAATGATTGCGGAATTCCTTTTCGATTGCTGGCGAATAGGAGTCCGGGAGCATGCGGAATCCCTCCGGTACGATGTCCAAGGCCGACAACTCCTGGCGGCGCATGGCGGCGACCAATGCCGCAGTTCCCAGGGTGTCCAGTGCGCGCTCTTTCTGGTGCAAGGCCGCCTCTATCCTGATGCCCGGCTGCAGGTCGGGAAGCAGACACATCGAGGTCGCAGTACTGGCCAGATCCAGACCAATTTGGGTGAGGCGCTTGTGCACCGATTCACGCGCGGATTTGTCGAACTGCGGATCATCACTTCCCTCGACAAGCAATCTCACCTGAGTTCGAATCAACTCCTCGACACTGTCCACGCAGGTGGCAAGGCGGCTCATCCCGAGGTTGAGCATCTCGCCACGAAGGTTGTGCAGGTACAGCAAAGCGCCGGCAAGGTTGTTGCTGTACAACGCGGCTTGCACTTCATAGATGCGCTTGAATCCTGCCTGACTGAGCGACTCGAGCATCCGCCGCAGCAATTGTGCATCGTCGCAGCAACGCGCAAGGGCCCCCTCGACATCAACACCGACCAGTTCGTCAGGCGCGTGCCCGAAGAGCGCTGCCTCCCGACGGTTCTCCGGCGCCGGGGCCGTGATATGTAGATCGGGCCCAAGACCGAGAGCGCTCACGAGCATCCTCCGCACGGTGGCGCGGTCGTACGGCTTAAGAAGAATTGGCATCGATGCGCCGGCCGCACGACATTCCTCCTCCAGGGCCGCCGAGGTAGTCGACGAAGTGGGGCAGATGATGCTGTCTGCGCCGTTGGTCAACTGCCGTATTCGCCGGATGGTTTCGATTCCGCCCCCGCCCTCCATGACAAGGTCCATTACGATAAGGTTGAAACCCAGCGGGTCCTGCCGTATCTGCTCCACCGCTTCGTCACCATTCATGGCGTTCATGACCTCGACCGTTTCGCGTTCCAGCAGGCCCTTCAGGATCAGGCGTGCGGCTTCGGAGTCGTCGACCACCAGCGCACGACGTGCCGACGTCGAGCGCGTTGCCGACACCAGCGTTGGAGCCTGCGCACCCGCCGTCCCGGGCGAACTAGCGTAGGCGCTCACAAGGTGAAACCTGCAGTACGGGCTGCCTGTTGAACTGCCTCGATGGCCGCAGGCACGCAATCGAGCAATTGCGCCGCGGCTGCGTTGGTTTCGCCGAATTCACCTGCCTCGATCTTTGCGGCCAGATCTGCCTGCTCCCTCGCTCCGAACTGGGCGAACAGACCAATCATGCGATGTGCCGAGCGCCTCATGCCGGAAGCGTCCCCGGCCTGCATTTGTGTCTTCATTTTGCCGGCCGTCTCGGTTAAATCCCGAACAAACGCTTTGACCGCTGCGGCCATCTGCTCGGAGCTCACGGCTTCGGCCAATTCATTTAACGCGACCGGGTCGATCGTTACCACCGGCGCGCGATGAACAGCGCCTCCAATGGACGCCTGCCGTCCTGAGTCCATCAATTGCAACCGCCCCAGTACAGCGCTCACATCCTGCTTTCGAATCGGCTTGGAAAGATACATCGTTATTCCTACGGCAAGTGCGGCGCTCTGATCTGACACTTGTGCGTAGGCGGTCAGTGCCACGATAGGGACGCGGCCCCCACGATCGCCCATTTGCCTGATGAGGCGAGCAGCGTGGTATCCGTCCATTACCGGCATCTGGATGTCCAGGAAGACAGCGTCAAAGTCTTCCTTCTCAAATACGTCTACCGCTTCCTTGCCGTTGGCAACTATCCGCACCTTGTGCCCCATGCTCTCAAGAAGGCTGCGGATCACGATCTGACTGGCCGTGGTGTCCTCGGCGGCGAGAATGCGCATGGCGTAACCCTCCTTGACCTCCGCCTCGGGCTGCTGCACCACTGACTGGCCGGGGTGAACGGGCAAGTTGAGCCGGAAAGGCACGGTTAGCTTGAGCCGGAAAGTCGAGCCCGATCCATCGGTGTTCGCGAGTATCAGTTCGCCCCCCATTGCCGTGGCTATGCGCTTTGATATTGACAGGCCCAGCCCGGTACCTTGCCTGGGCAGCAAGGGATCCACCCCACCTTGTTCGAAGGGTTCGAAAATCCGATCGGCCATTGCCTTATTCAAGCCAATTCCGGTGTCCTTCACCGAAAAATGAAGCTCACAGTCGTTCCCGACGAAACCACCCGTGTTCAGTTGGAGTGTGACCGAGCCACGCTTGGTGAATTTCACGGCATTGCCCAACAGATTCATCAGTACCTGCGTCAGGCGCAAACGATCCGCGAAGATAACTCTGGGCACGTCCTTCGCGATGACACAGGTCAATGCAAGCCTGGACGCCCCTGGCAAGCCGCGGACCACCGCCATGAGACTCTCAAGCGCCTCGTGCAGTGAGAAGTCCTCTTCCCTGAGCGTTACCTGGCCCGCGTCGAGCCGGGAAAAATCCAGAACATCGTTGACGATCGTCAACAGATGCGCGGCCGCACCCCTGATCACATCAATCAGTTCAGTGGCGTTCCCAGGTAGCTTCTGCTCGCTGAGCACATCGACCAGCCCCGTGATTGCATTGAGCGGCGTGCGGATCTCGTGACTCATGTTGGCGAGAAAATAGCCTTTACTTCTGTTTTCGCGGTCGGCGCGCGCACGGGCTGCATCGAGCGCTTGTATCGATAGTACGTTCCTCTTCAGGAGGTTTTTGACCGCAATGGTTAAGGCGAGGAGAAGGGCGCTCAGAAAAAGCGCAATCGCACACGTCGTCGTTGCAGAACGGCGCCACGCCTTTAGAATCCGGTCCTCGGACAAGCGCACATTGACGACCAGCGGGTATTCACGCACCCGGGACGGAGCCACGATGCGCAGCTGACCCCATTTGGCATGGATGTTGGCGTCGGCACTCGCATCCACCACCGCCGAGGCCTTGCCGTAATTGAGAGTGGTAAAAACCGGGCTTGTAATAAACCTCTGGCCGGGCGCCCCTGATGGCGTGTCATGGCCCGGATAGCGTGCCAGATTGGTGCCGTCAGTCAGAAACATTGAGTATTGCGTGCCGCCGGTGCTCACGGAAGCGTAAAAATCAACGAAGTACTTTGCCTCTATGCCCACCAGTACCAGGCCCACCATCTCTCCTGAAACGTTTCGGATCTTGCGCGCCAGATAAAAAGTCCAGGTGCCGGTTCCTTTATTCTGAACCGGCACCGAAAGAAACAGTTCCAGCGCCGGATTGTTCAGATGCGCCTGAAAATAGTCACGCTCGAGCAGGTTGATTTTTGCTCCAGTGTTCGAACGCGGCGGATAGTTGCGTGTGAAGTTGACCATGTCGCCTTGTAAATCAACGATGGAGACAACGCTAATCTGCGGTATGCCTTTCTGCCGAGACACGAGCAGACCGTGGAACTCACGCGTTCCCAGGACGGCATGCACATCCCTCACGTCACGCACGCGCTCATCATTGGCTCTGTCGATGACCGCGCGCAGGACCAGATCGGCGGAAGCCAGGGTATGCTGCGCATGCGCCGCGAGCATCCGCGATTCGCTCTCGGCAACACCTTGCCAGGACAGGATCGCATTGTGTCTCTCGGCGACAATGAGCGCCGCTGCGGAGGAAAGTGTCAGCAAAATGATGCCGATGCCAATAGGTAGCACGTAGGCGCCGTCCCGCGCATGCTCGCTCCGCACGTGCCTCCATGCCTGCTGCAGAACGCGGAAACGGGAACCAGAAAGCAACCCGGAATCTGCCGGTCCGGCGATGTGCTGGGGTTCTGCATCGGCAACGCTCATGAATGATCTTTTCGCTAGACGGCCTTGAATTCGAGGAGCCAACATTAGGGTAGCCCGATACCGCAAAACGTAAAGAAACGTTAAAAGATCGGACAGCCGGATGGGACGATGACTGTTTTTTTCGATTTGAGGCTCAGTTTTAACGCTTCTTAAGCTTTCCCGCCGGCGCTTCTGGCAAAGTCTGGCTTCGATACAACCACATCAAAGCGAAGATTGATGCCCCAGCCAACCGCATTCATCATCGACGACGAGCCGAGCATTGCGCACGTAGCCTTAGACGTTGCGATTGACTGCGGCTACAACGCTAGGATAGCGACAGGCGGCGCTGCGCTGGATGCCGCCGCCGATGCCTGCGACGTCATTTTGCTTGACCTGATCATGCCCGGAATGGACGGCGTGGAAGTGCTGAGGAACCTCGCCGCCGCCGGATCGCGCGCACAGATCATCCTGATGAGCGGGATGGACCGCCGCATGCTCGAGAGCGCACGCAAGGTTGCAGCCATGCAGAACTTGAGGGTTGCCGGTGTGCTGAACAAGCCGTTTCGCCCTGCCGAACTTCGCGATCTGCTCACCGGCCTCATCGCAAATACCAACAATGCAGTCGGCAAGAAAATGAGCGCGCCGCAGAAAATGAGCGCGCCTCAGGTCGTCTTGACTGTTAAGGATCTGGCGGATGCCATCGCTCGCGACGAACTTGTCATTCATTACCAACCCAAGCTCAATCTCGCGGATCAAAGCTGGATCGGCGTCGAGGCGCTGGTCAGGTGGCAGCACCCTGTTCACGGGCTGCTGTACCCGGATGCATTCGTTCATATCGCCGAGGGCAGCAAACTGGCCCTGCCCTTCACTTACGAAGTAGCGCGCAAAGCGGTGGCTGACTGCGCGGTGATGATCGAGACGATGAACTTCGAGGGCTCGCTGGCGATCAACATTCCCCCGTCCGCACTGACCGAAGCGACCGTCCCGGAGCGTTTGCTCGAAATCCTTTCCGGATCGGCGCTCGAGCCTTCGCGACTCGTGGTGGAAATCACCGAGACCTCCATTCCAAGCGGCCTGGCACTGAGCCTGGACATCCAGACGCGCCTGCGCATGCGCGGCATCCGACTGTCAATCGACGATTTCGGCACCGGGCACTCGAGCCTGGAGCGCCTGCATGAGGCTCCCTTCGACGAACTCAAGATTGACATGATGTTTGTGCGGGGGGCCGAGCACGACTCGGCACTGAGAATGATCGCAGAGAGTGCCGTCAAGCTGGGTCATAGCCTCGGTATGGTGGTAGCAGCAGAGGGCGTCGAAAACGCCGAGGCGCTCGCGTGGCTCACACGGATCGGCTGCGATTATGCACAGGGATACCACATCAGCCGGCCCCTCCCCCTCGATGCGCTGGGAAAGTGGGCTAAAAAGGCATCGCGCGCACCCACCTCGATTGTTCGCAAGTGTCGCAGTGCGTGGAATGCGCTTGCATACGCTTTTTCGCGTATCGCGCGCACTCTGCGCACCAGGTGGTGGAAGTGGACACCTGTGCTGCTGCTTCTGCCAATTCTTGCGACAGTAATAGCATCGACCGCACAGGCCCAGACATCATCGGCAGCAAACAGCGCCCGTTTTACGATCGGCGTGCTGCCGAACGTCAGCGCGCGCATCATCCTGAACCATTATCAGCCGATGCGCGCCTATTTCGAGCGTGTCTTGGGCATGCCCGTCGATATTGCGACCGGCCTGAATTTTCAGGACTTCAGCAGCCGTACCTTCAAAGGCGAATATGACCTGATCATCACGGCTCCGAATCTTGGTCGCGTGGCGCAGATGGATGCGCAATGGGATCCGTTGGCAATCTATGAGCCGAAGATTCCGGCGCTGCTTGTCTCGCTCAAGACCAACACCAACGATCAGCCCCAACAGGTTCGCGGCAAGGCGGTGGCCATGGCCAACCCGCAATCGCTGGTTGCCTTGCTCGCCAGGCGCTGGCTGGCTGAGCGGCAATTGGTTGCCGAAGTGGACTACAAGACGCTGATCGTCGCCAATGACGACAGCTTGGGCGCGGTTTTGAATACCGGAGAAGCGCCCTTGGCGGTCATGAGCATGGGCGAGTACATGGCCAAGACTCAGGCGATGCGCGACACGCTCAGAATTGTGCGCGAGATCGACAAGGTCCCGGGCTTTTTCGTGATGGCCAATCCAAAGCTTACGACAGACAATCGCAAGCAATTGCAGTCGCTCATTCTCGCTCTCCCGCAGGCCGCCGAAGGTGCGGAATTTTTCAATCGGTCTGGATTCAAGACCATCCGGAAAATCGAACCAGCTGACATGAGTTTTCTGGATCCATTTCTCGGCAGCACACGGCAGGATCTCGGCTTGAAGCCTTGAGCGCGCGAACCGCAACTTGTTCACATTGCTGACCAGCTTTCGGGCAAAACTGATCTGCACTCTCATCGGTTTGCAGTTTTTCACGCTCGCGCTGGTCGGTGTTGCCGCGGCCGTCCAGCTCGAGGGATTTCTGGAAGCTTCAATGGCGCGCCGGGTCACCCAACTGAAGCCTGCGTTGAACGCCGCCCTTGCGGTGCCGATGGCGCAACGCGACTACGCCTCGGTTGCCGCAATCATTGAAGAATTACATGTCAGTAAAGACTTGATCAAAATAGAGATTTTCGACATTGGCGGCCGAAGGATCGCCAGCTCCGGCACTGAACACGGATCGACACCCGTCGCAACACCAGGCACGGAAGACGGCGGCGAGCAGTTGGCTCTGCTCGGCTTTTTCCACGCTGCAGATCCGCTGCATTCAAGAACCCCGATTGTGCTGGCGGGGCAGACCATGGGGGAGGTCGCCTTCTCCCTCTCACGCCAGGAGCTGGACCACATCCGGGATCGCCTTGTGCTGTACGTCATCGCTGTCGGATTGCTGATGTCGATTCTGATTGTATTTCTCATCTGGATTCTGAGCTTCGCGTTAACCCGCCCGCTCGATATGCTGGTCACCGCGACAGTTGATCTTCGGGCAGGCAATTTTGATCTCGGCCTCGATTTGTCGCGCACCGACGAATTCGGCACGCTGATGCGCGCCTTCAATCGTCTGAGCGAGGAGATGCAGCGTCGGATATCGGAGCTGGTTCACAGCGAATCGCTGCAACGCCACTACCTGGCCGAATCCATGACCCGAAGCATCGCGCTGGACAAGGCACTGGCCAATTCCAATGCGGCCAACGAGGCAAAGTCGCAGTTCATTGCCCACATGAGCCATGAGATCAGAACACCGCTTAACTCGATCATCGGTCTGAGCGAACATCTGGCCAGCACACCACTGACCGCAGATCAGGAGGAACAGTTGCGACTGGTGCGCTCCGCTGGCGAGGCTGTACTTGTGATTGTCAACGATGTGCTCGATTTTTCGAAGATGAGCGCCGGGCACGTTGAACTGCGCGAGGATCCGATCCGGATTTGTACGATGCTGTCCGACATCGTGGCAAGCCATCAGCCCTCGGCGCGACGGCGCGAGCTGCAACTGTCCCACAAGGTCGACTCCGGCGTGCCGGATATGATCGTCGGCGATCCGGCCAGGATCCGCCAGGTACTGGACAACCTGATTGCAAATTCGCTGAAATTCACCGAGCAAGGCGGCGTTGAAGTGCGCCTTGATCTTGAAGCGCAGGACACCGCAGCAACCGATACGGTGAACGGAGTTGGCGCAGCGTCGACGCTTCGGTTCACCGTCAGCGACACAGGCATCGGTATCGCGGCCGACAAGTTTGAGAGGATCTTCGAGCCCTTCGCGCAGGAAGATCATTCAATCACGCGCCGCTTCGGCGGGACCGGTCTGGGGCTTGCAATATCCCGGCGATTGGCGCGCGCTATGGGCGGCGATATCAGTGTCCGTAGTGAACAAGGAAAAGGCAGCCAGTTTGCGTTCAGCCTGCGCGCGATGAAGCCTGATCCCGAGGCGCGCCTGCTGCCGATGGAGTCAACTCCCGCGGTGCAGCGCAGCGTGCTTGAATCCAAGTTCAATCCGACTCCGGAGGTTTTCGTCACGGAGACAGAGCGGCCTCAGGTCGCCGTCTCCGGAATGACCGAAGACGCCGCAGGGTCGCTGCAAATTCTGGTGGTTGACGACACCCCGGCAAACGTGCTGGTCGTGCAACTGATGCTCTCGCGGCTCGGCTTTCGTGTGCGCAGCGAAAATGACGGGCTGGCCGGTGTACGGGCCTGGCAGGCGCTCAAGCCAGACCTGATTCTGATGGATCTTCAGATGCCGGTACTCGATGGACTGGGCGCAACGAAACGAATCCGTGAACTGGAATCGCAGCAGGGGCTCGACACACATACGCCGATCATCGCGCTGACCGCCCATACAATGCGGACGGATGTCGTGCGCTGTCTGGATGCCGGCATGGACGATTTTCTGTCCAAGCCAGTGCGCATCCAGAAGCTGACTGCGCTGATTGAACGATGGCGGGAAAAGGTACCCGGCGCCCAAGCACCACCGATGGCACGGTAAATGCCGGGGCGACTCGACGAGAACCAACCCGTGGCAGGCACGTCGGTTGCCGTTTGAGGAACCCGATGATCTGTTCTTCGCTGTATCTGCTATTCTTCATGTCCGTCGCAAAACGCGGAATCGAACTCATAAACTCACCGGGCAGCAAGCGGACGCTCAAGTTAAAGAATCCTCACAATCCCTTGATTCAAGCGGAAGTCTAGCGATGAATAGTCTCAAAAACGAAAAACTCGAAGACCGACAATCCCGCACTGGCAGCCTATCGAAAAAGCCGGTCTCGATACCAGGCGTTTCTATTTCGCCGACAGCCACCCTTGCCCCGGTGAGCTATCCAGACGCCCGCAGCTTCCGCCAGCGGTTCGGCCTGCTCCTGCCGGCCACCAACACAACCATGGAGCACGAGCTCTGGAGCATCATCTTTGCCAATCAAGAGCTGGAGGGACTGGCGGGCGTCGGCCTGCACACGAGCCCGGTGTTGACACCTAAACCCGATGTGAGTTCACCACAGGGTGTCGAGCAATACTGATTGCAGTTCCTTGACGGCGTCCAATCTGCTGTAGAGGCCGCGCTCCTTGCAGCACCGCAGTACATGATTATGGGCATGAGCCTGGAACACATCGTTTTCGGGATCGAGCCGATCCGTGCGACGATGAAGCAGATCGAGCAATACTGCCATCTTTCCTGGGCTACCTGGCACGATGCTGTGCAAGCGGCGCTCAACTGCTATGGCGCGAAGCGAATTGGTCTTCTTACGCCATTCGAGCAGACCGGAAATGAATCTGCAACTCGAATGTTCCAAGATTTGGGGTTGGAGGTGGTTTCCAGTTTCGGCTTCGCCTGCGGAAATACACAGCACATCGCGCATATTCCGGACTGGGCCAAAGAACGGGCAATCATGGAAATGGCAACCGAGAAAAACAAGCTCGACGCCATTGTTCAATGTGGCACGAACATGGGTGTCATCAATGTTGCCAAAAAACTTGAACCAGTTATCGGTATTCCAATACTCGGCATCAATCCGGTGAGTTTCTGGTATGCGCTGCGAGAGAGCGGCTTTAGGGGGCCGTTGCAAGGTGGGGGGCGTTTGTTACGAGAATTTTGACCGTTGTTTTGGCGACCGTCTGCTTTTGAGCGAAGCCGCAGTCTGCTGGTCGCCGTCCCCCACTTCAATGAGTGCTGTCAGGCCGGGCCGGAAGTACCTCCAACCAAGGCAAGTGAACGCTGTACGCTGCTTAGCGGCAGTAATGCGCATTCACGGAACAGAGAGATCTGCCAAACTCTTGTCGCCGACCTGTAACTTCCCGCAGTTTCCCCAAGAAATCAGCAGGGTCCAGTAGCGTTCGGCGTCCTTCCGGACGAAGGCTGGATTCCACGCATCTCCCAGACCCAAAAATCGTTCGATTCTTTCCGCAGGAACCCGCAGGAGTTCGAAATAGTCCGCACGGGCTGACGGTAGGTTGTTGATTTTGAACAACCCGCTTGATCAGTCCGCGCTTGTGGACTGCGGACTTTCAATGTGGCCCATGACGGCCGTCGAGAGCCCCTTCAAGTTGCAAAACGTCGGCACTTATCAATAACTACCGACAAAACGTAACACATCAGCCAGCACTGGCTTGAGCCGTTGAGTTCTTGGTCGACGTCGCCAAGCACGATTCCTCGTAGGCTTCGATGTCGACCTGCCTGTACAGCACGCGCCCCTTCAGCTTCATGAATTTCGGCCCGATGCCTTCGCTGCGCCAGCGTTCAAGGCAGGCCTCGCTGAGATGCCAGCGCACGGCCAGTTGTTTCTGATTGAGGTGAACGACTTCCATTTTGGTCTCCTTCCGAATGAGTTGGCAGGAGTCCATGAAGGCGCTGTTCCGCGCGTGAGCCAAGCGATATTTGGCGCTGATCCATTCGCCGCAAAGAAGATGTAATGGCGCAGTTCTAAAAGCCGCGCCACATTGGGTGTAAATGGGTGCTAATTTGGAATCGAGAGCGCCACTATTTCCCGATCGGGAAATAGTAAACCGAATCATGCCCTAACCACACCGAACATTCCCGATCGGGAAATATCCCTTGCACTTAGTCCGGTTGTGACTGATAATTTCCCGAACGGGAAGCTGAACAAGCCATGACATCCATTCGATCACCTCAACAACTCGGCGATGCACTGCGTGCTGCTCGCAAGCAGCTTGGGCTGACGCAGCCCCAGTTGGCGCTGGCGGCTGGGGTGGGTGTGCGCTTCATTGTCGACCTTGAAGCAGGCAAGCCCACCTTGCGGCTGGAAAACGTGCTGCGGGTCATTGATGCCCTGGGCGGTGAGGTTCAGCTGAGTGGATTGCCATCTGCTGCTTCCGACGATCAACGAGAGGATGACGGCCATGGCGCATGAGCTGGAAGTCTGGCTTTTCGCCGATCGTGTCGGCACATTGGCGCTGGTCGATGGACGACTGAACTTTTGCTACGCACCCGCTTGGCTGTCGCAACCTGACGCCGTCGCCCTGTCCGCCTCGCTGCCTCTGCAAGCAGAGCCTTTCGACGATCGCAAAACGCGCCCGTTCTTTGCGGGTCTACTGCCCGAAGGGCAGATGCGCCGCCTGATTGCGCAGCAGTTCCAGGTCTCGGGCCAGAACGACTTTGCGCTGCTGGACCACATCGGTGGCGAATGTGCCGGGGCTGTGACCTTCCTTGAGCCGGGGCAGGCTTTGCCTGTGCCGACCCGCAGCGATGACGTTCAATGGCTGAGCGACGAGGAAGTCGTTGCCATCCTGGATGAATTGCCGCGTCGTCCCATGCTGGCAGGCAAAGCCGGCTTGCGGCTTTCCTTGGCGGGTGCCCAGGACAAGTTGCCAGTGGTTTTCGATGGTGCGCGCATCGGGCTGCCCCTCAACGGCACGCCTAGCTCCCACATCCTGAAACCGGCTATCCACGCCGTCGACGACAGCGTGATCAACGAGGGATTTTGCATGGCACTGGCTGAGGCCATGCAGCTCAAACCGGCAAAGTCAAAAGTTCACCAGGTATTGGATCGCTCCTTTCTACTGGTTGAGCGCTACGATCGATTGATCGATGCCCAGGGGTACCGGCAACGGCTTCACCAAGAGGACTTTTGCCAAGCACTGGGCGTGGTGCCCGAAATGAAATACCAAAATGAAGGTGGTCCGGATCTCGTCCAATGCTTTGACCTGGTGCGCAATGCGACGCGTCCCAGTGCGCCGCAGGTTCTGCGACTGCTCGACTACGTGATCTTTAATGCGCTGATCGGCAATCATGATGCGCACGCCAAGAACTTCTCGCTGCTGTACTCAGGCAAGGCCGCCGTTCTGGCACCGTTCTACGACACGCTGTCGACGGCGGTGTATCCAACCCTGACGCAGAAGATGGCGGTGAAAATCGGCAGCAAATACAAGTTCGGCGAAGTTCAGGCGAGGCACTGGGCGCAGTTTGCAGAAGGCGTGGGCTTTACCAAGGCGCAGGCCAAACGGCGCATTCTGGAATTGGCAAAGTTACTGCCAGCGACGGCGCGCAAGCTCCAGTCAGACCCCGGACACAGCTTTGCTGGCAATGTCGTGGTTGAGCAAATCAATACTTTGATTGAGCAACGCTGTGCCCTGACGATTCGGCGGCTTACCGATCCCGCAGCCGAAAATGACGCGGCCGCCGAACCCTCGATCTGAGCCACCATGCGGACGCGGGTTCGATTCCGTGTTTGGGAATTGAACTGGCATCCAATCGCAGACGGGTTTGATGCCCGTTCCCGGCGACCGCCATGGCTGGAAAACCTGCTTGCAGGTCTACAATCAGGCAGGCTTTTCGATGGCGTTCGCACTGGTTCGCAGCAGCCCGCAGCGCTTCGATTGCGTACTTTCAATAGTCGTTTGGTGCGGGGTGCCATCCCACCACCAATTAAAAATACCAACCAATTCTCCGGTTGGTATTTTTTTGCCTGTCGCCGCGTGTTCACGGGGGCTGGTGTGGGTTCCTGCGGACTTCGCCACCGCACCCGTCCGCGGTATTCGGTCCCGTTTTCTCTCTCCGTTGGCCAGTTCTCTCCGTTCCGGCACCCCGGTAAAACCGGCGAAGTCCGCAAGCAAAAATAAATAACCCTTATAAATCAATGCCCGTTTGCGGACTGATCAATGGCTGTTCGTTTGACGAATTGGGTAGTGGATGCTTCAGCGCGCGTGCAACGCATTCAGAACAGCGCTCAACGCCTCGCCGCCGCCACGCCGGTCAACCTCGGCCATGAATGTATCGGCGTTCGGCAGGAAAAAGCCGTCGCGCGGCCATTTGGTGCCGATCTCCGGTGGCTTCTGCAGGCTCTCGGCCTTCTTGAGGTAGGACGTGTAGGCGTCCTTCATCGCAGTGCGCACGGTGATTGTCATGTTAGCCAACTCGGTTGGCGACACCTTGCTGTTCGGGCAAGTCCAGGTCGTCGCGCCCATGACGTCCTTGTTAGTCCAGTCAGTCTTGGGGCTGTCGGGGTGCTCGTTGTGGCAGGTAACGCACGGCTGCTGGCGGGAAAAATCCGGGAACATCGCCGTATAAGCGCCAGTATCGGCGCTGCGGAAGAATACTGGCTTCCCGGTCTGCTTTACTTTTTCAAACTGGGCCGCCTGAACCCCTGCGAACTTGTTCGACGGTGAAATAGGGAAATCTGAGCCGAGAAATAGTCCGATCGGCACCGGGCTCTTCTTAATATTGGAGGCGACTTCGCGCAACAGCAGCGCCGGCAGTGGCCCCTCCTCCACCTCCTCACGCTTCCAGCGCTCGCCGAACTTCAAGCCGACTTTCTGGCCCGGACCAACGATCTCGGCGGTGAAAACCATGCGTGCAGTTGCCTGCTGCTGGGCGATGATGTTAAAGGCCGCCTCTATCGACACCGAACTGGCTCCTCCCGCTCCAGCCTGCTCCGGAAGTTTGTCGGGCGCGGTCGCGAACAGGTAGATGCCGAGCACGACCAGGATGATGCTGAGGATTCGGGTGGTAGTCATGGGAGTTGTGTCCTTGCTTGGTAGCGCCGTTGGCTGCCGTAGATCGACGAGCCGCCGGCCAGATAGTCTTCGATAGACTTGGGCGAATAGGCATCAGTAAGGAGTTTCTGAGGCTGGCGCACGAAATTGCCGTGGAAATCGTGGCAGCCGAGGCAACTCGGCCAATTCTTATCGGCCACCAGCTTGGAATGCGGCACATCTAGTGTATTGCTTCGTAATTAATAGTACTAAACACGATTTTTCGAATCCAAGGATTATCAGATGTTCCTTGGAGACGGCGATGCGAGTGGCAAGTGCGATTGAACTGGACGAAGCGCAGCGGGAGAAGCTGGTGAGGCTT
>SXGS01190644.1_pt1 | contig 21406 bp, 26 predicted proteins | sample 3174681 | NCBI WGS metagenome assembly SXGS01 (sample SAMN11356861, study PRJNA531348) | freshwater metagenome | isolation source: freshwater sample F1-80 | place: China: Fuxian Lake, Yuxi | collected 2017-12-25 | reverse complement strand
GCCTCAAGGATGTGCAGCAGGACTGAACTGCGTTGAAGGAACATGCACCAGTTCGTCTTTCAGTATAAGCAGCAGTATGCCTTCCATGTGTGCGTCGAATGCAGACTGCGTCGGGATGATGCTTCCGATGCAGGCGCAGGTCTGTCAGGACGGTTGCTATGGAATCATGATGATGAGGTGCCAATGTAATCTTGGTTTTTGCGCCATGGTTGGCGATCCGGTGAACAGCGGGCAATGCTTGCCAAGTACTTCAGCGAGCAGTGGGGGTGCAGGCGCAACAACAGATGGTGTCACCGGTGGAGTGACAACTGGTGTTACCACTGGCGGGGTGACAACAGGTGGTGGTCCCGGTGGCAGTGGCGGGAGCGGGGGATCGGGTGGAAGCTCAGGGGGATCAGACAATTCTTCCGCTGACTCTTCGAAGGCTTCCTCAAAAAACTCCTCAAAGGCTTCATCAAAAAAGTCATCAGTGAAGTCTTCCTCGCGAAATTCATCGTCATCTGCTCAGGGCTATTGCTGCGTTCCGATGACGAGCACCATTGTTCCGGCAACAGGTGGCATGTTCGGCTGTCCGGCTGGAACGATGTACTGCGGCGCTACTCCGGAATCCTGCGAGTTGCTTGCAATGTGCAACAGTTCCTCATCAAGCAGCATGGGTGCGTGCCCTCTTCCGAAGCCACTATGTTTACTTGGCAGCGCCGAATGCTGCACCGGTGGCGGATGGGCATGCCCGAATGGCATTACGGGTGAAAGCCAGTGTCCGGAACCGCCGTGCGGTGTTACATCGCCCGGAGTGTGCGGAGGTGCATGTCCAGGAGGAGGAACTTGCGTTGGAACTGGTGTCTGGGATGCAGAGACGTGTTACTGCATGCCGGCTTCGAGCAGTTTTTCATCGGTTCCAAGTTCGCGTCGTTCCAGTATTCGCTCGTCCGCTTGCGCGGGGTCATCGCCATCTTGCAGTGCGGGAGCAAAACCGTACTGCTGTCCGAATGGAAGTTGGTTTTGTTTGGACGGAACTCCGGTCTCTTCATCCTCATCCTCGTCGCTACAGTCATCTGCCTCGTCGAAATCATCCTCTTCAAAATCTTGCAATAGCGTGCCACCGATCGTGTGCACGGAAACAGCAAGCCTCAATAATCTGGACTTCGTTTCGATGGCCGGACCGGATGCAGCATGCACTTCGGGGGGCGTACGTTACACGCTTCATCCTTTGCAAATCTCGGGAACATGCTCTCCTCCCTCCCCACCCTACAATTTTTTCAGCTTCGGCCCGGACAATGAGAACAGTGATCGCCAGGAAATGAAGGATGCTATTTTCGGAGCACTGTCCGGACCCAAACCCGTCTGTGATGACGTTACAATTTCTTATCCCGGGACGATCAGTTGGGCGAGTGCACCCGTGAGTTGCGGGCCGGGCTGCATACGATTTGTCTCGCTTGGCGGAACCGGTTCGGAATACACATGCAGGACTCAGGCTTCTTCCTCTTTGGCAAATTCGTCCGTTCAGGCTTCGCAGAACTCCAGCGCTCCGCTCCCAGAAATTTGCAGCAGCGATCCGCCACAATGCGGAACTGCGACTGCGCTTTGTTGTCCATCGACAGGCTGGACATGCTGGGATCCAAAACTTCAGTGCCCATTTGCATGCGGCGGCGGAAGCTCGGGCTCGACTCCCTCATCGGGATCAAGGCCGTCAGCTGCCTCCAGACCCTCCCGAGGATCCACCGGTTCTACAGGCTCGCAGACTTCCGTTGCCTCTTCAAAACCCGCATCAGCAAAATCCTCCAAGGTTTCATCGAAATCTCAGTCCAAGATTTCATCGAAAGCTTCCTCGAGAAAAGCTTCTTCAAAATCAACTTCCAGAATTTCATCGAAGGCTTCATCGAAATCCGTGTCGAGAGTCTCCTCGAAGGCGTCCTCGAGATCGACTTCAAGAGTCTCCTCCAGGCTGTCATCGAAATCTGCATCTGGTATTTCTTCAAAGACTTCATCGAGATCTGTATCCAGAGTTTCCTCAAAAACCTCTTCACGATCCACGTCCACAATCTCTTCCAAGGTTTCGTCGAAATCGGCATCAGGCGTTTCCTCAAAAACTTCATCGGCATCCGCATCCACGATCTCGTCAAAAGCATCATCACGAACTTCATCGATGCGGTCATCCGCATGCGGCGGAAGTAAGCCGTCGTGCCAACTCCCCGGCGAACCGTACTGCTGTCCGAACGGAAGCTGGTTCTGCCTGCAAGGATATACCGAATCTTCAGAGTCATCCCAGCCCGCCCCCTCATCTTCCCCGATTGCTTCTTCCGTTCTTGCATCATCTAGACAGAGCTCAAAACCTGCGGGTGCTTGGGGCTTAAGTTGCACGCATCTGTTTTTACCTGCTCTTGTCGATCAGCCCCCCAGACGATCGAGGGGATATCCTTATTTTTCCGGCGGCCAGCTGTATCGTTGCACGTATCAAGAACGATTCCAGAGATGGTGGGTGGGGCCGGGGCCGAATGATTATCGCAGCACCTGGATTCCCTACGGTTACAATACGATCGCCATCGGGATTGTGACGAAGCCTGTCACTTCAACGATTACTTCCTATGAGTTCAGTGCGACAGGCTCGGAATCGGGATGCGCAACGGGTGTTGTGCCTCAGAAATCCAACCCCCTTCTCTCCAGAGCTGAAGCAGATGCGCAGGTTCTTGGCGCTTTTTCCGCCTACGATCCCGCAGACATCAACACCCAAAGCCTTGCGAGTGCGACGCAGTACGGAGACGGACAAGTCGTCACCTCGGGACCGAACAATACGGTTGTTGTTCATTATGCATACGGCGGGAATTACTCCGGAACGCAGGTGTGCACTCCGGAATTTTCCCTGAAGTACGCAAAGAGTTCTGCAAAGTCATCTGCAGGACTCACATCATCAGTCACTTCGATCCAACCCTCTTCGGCACAAACCTCCTCCAGAGCACGAATCTGCAGCGGAACCGCCCCTGTTTGCGGAGCGAATGAGAAGGCGCTCTGTTGCAAAAATACCGGATGGACATGTTGGAACCCCGCACTCCAGTGCCCCATTGCCTGCGGTGGAGGATCCGAGGGATCAGAGCAGTCTCAAGCATCGAGAGGAAGCCAGGGTTCTCAGGAATCGAGTGCTTCAACGGGCTCTTCAGGTTCGCAGGGTTCAGTCGGGTCCAATACTTCTCAGACCAGTGTGGGATCGACCGGCTCCTCGAAATCTGCATCGTCTGCCTCAGTAAGGTGCAGAGGGGAGAAGCCTCTCTGCGGACCCACCGCCTCGCCATACTGCTGCGCAGACGGAACATGGCAGTGTTACGATCCGGAATTCAACGGAACGATCGTCCAGTCGCAGGCTGCCCCTGAGGGCGGTTCATCTTTGCTTGGAAGCCTCTTCGACTTCGGCGCCAAGCCTGCCCAGGTCGCACCGAGTTCCACTTCTTCCGGCAGCGGTCTCTGGAGCGCGATCAAGAGTATCGCAAGGACCATGATCGACTCGATTGTTCGTTTCGTGACGGGGGGCGCTGGCGGCGGTAGCAGCTCAGATTTGAGCGGAAACATTACGCCCAGCGGTTCACTTGTCAGTGCGTGCGGAGGACAGGAAATCAACTGCAGCATTGAGTACGATATTCCAAGACTTTCGTATTTCACGGAATTTCATAACGGCGATGCTCTCTGCGAAGATGATAGCGATGTCACGCCCCTTGCAACGATGCACGCAACCGGGGAGCTCTGTGCAGGCGGACCGTGGGATCCTCCTCATCAGCAGATTGCGATACCGAATTACATACAGACTCTGAAGGACCGCTACAGAACGCAACTTGGCGGAGAGCCGATCGTCAACGCCTCATTTGTTGCTCCGCTCGATGATGCGTACGTCAATTCGACGACATTCCGCGTTCTTGACGGCGGTACCTTTTCGACCAACCAGCTTGTCTATCGTTGCACCTTCCAGCCTCCGTGTCCCGTATCGCGTGCTTCGTCTCAGATTTCTCTCTCGTGCGGCAATACTCCGACAACCATCGGTACCTTCAGTCCGAAGTGCGTCGAAAAGGGAAGAAGGGATTGCAGCGGATATGAGCATCAGGGAAACATCACCTGTGGCCGACGCACAGGTACCATAAGCTTCACTGCTCCGCAGGCCGGCTGCAGAGTGAGCGCGCGTCTTGCAGGAGCCGCCCGAGGTACGATTGCGATCACGAATCCGGGAGGCTTTCCGGATCCGATGAATATCAGTTTCGATACCAATGATTTCTCCTGCTTCAGCAGTCCTCCCGAAGTCTGGAATTGGGGTGACGCAGAAGTCACCCCCGGGCCTCATGACATTAATATTTCCGTTGATCCCGTCAGCGGCATCTTGGAGCCGGATTTCAGATTCTCTCTCGTGTGCCCATGCGCTTCTTCTGCACGGAGTTCCAGAGTTTCCTCTCGAAAAAGCAGCGCAGTTTCTTCACCGAAGAGCTCGAAAGCTTCCTCTCTCGTCAGCAGCGTTATTGCATCATCGAGGGCCTCTTCTCCGGTCAGCAGTGCTGTTTCATCGTCGGAGAGTTCTTTGCAATCATCGGTTTTAAGCAGTGCTATTCGTTCATCGGAGGAATCCAGCGTTTCTTCCGCATTGAGAAGCAGCGCCAGTTCAGTGAAGCTTTCCTGCACCGATGAAACGAAACCGGAATGCACGAAGACGCTTGTTTGTTGTCCGGATGGGACATGGATGTGTTGGGATCAGACAACACAGTGTCCTCTGCAGTGCGGAAAATCTTCGAGTGCTCGATCTGCTGCCAGCTCAAGAAAGAGCTCTGCCGAACCTTCGTCTCAGGCTTCGATCAGCTCGCTTCCTTCATCCCGTTCACAGAGCAGCTTGAAATCCAGTGCAAGTAGCAAAGGTTGTCCCGCAAATTCCGAGTGCGTGTACTTCTTCGAATGCACGCCGGAGCAGACTGTGGGTAGTTGTTCCCAATCGGAAGTTTGCTGTACGCCGGCGTCGAGCAGATCCAGTGCCAGAAGCAGTGCAGAGTCTTCGAGAGAGAGTTCGGAGATTTCCAGTCTTGCAAGCTCACGTTCCTCCACTCCCGTTTCCTCAGCCTCTTCGCAATCTTCCGCAAGTTCACGCCAGAGCTCTCGCCGTTCGAGTGCGGCAAGCTCCGCCTGTCCGAACGGTTCTTCCTGCGTTTTCTTCTTCGAGTGCACACCTTCTCAGACCGTCGGAAGCTGTTCACAATCAGAAGTTTGTTGCCAGATTCCTTCGAGCAGTGCTCGCTCGAGTCTCCGAAGCAGTGCAGAGTCCTCGAGACAGAGCTCGGAGGAGAGTGAAAGCAGTACCTCTTCCATTAGAAGTTCCACACCTGTTTCCTCAGCCTCTTCCGCAAGTTCACGCCAGAGCTCTCGTCGCTCGAGTGCTGCAAGCTCCGCGTGTCCGAGCGGTTCTTCCTGCGTTTTCTTCTTCGAGTGCACACCCTCGCAGACAGTCGGAAGCTGTTCACAATCCGAGGTTTGCTGCCAGATTCCTTCGAGCAGTGCTCGCTCGAGTCTCCGAAGCAGTGCAGAGTCATCTCGTCAGAGCTCGGAGATTTCCAGTCTTGCAAGCTCACGCTCCTCCACTCCGGCTTCTTCAATCTCCTCACAATCTTCCGCAAGCTCACGCCTCAGCTCTCGTCGTTCGAGTGCGGCAAGCTCCGCCTGTCCGAGCGGTTCTTCCTGCGTTTTCTTCTTCGAGTGCACACCTTCTCAGACCGTCGGAAGCTGTTCACAATCAGAAGTTTGTTGCCAGATTCCCTCGAGCAGTGCTCGCTCGAGTCTCCGAAGCAGTGCAGAGTCCTCGAGAGAGAGCTCGGAGATTTCCAGTCTTGCAAGCTCACGCTCCTCCACTCCGGCTTCTTCAATCTCCTCACAATCTTCCGCAAGCTCACGCCTCAGTTCTCGCCGCTCGAGTGCTGCAAGCTCCGCCTGTCCGACCGGTTCTTCCTGCGTTTTCTTCTTCGAGTGCACACCGACGCAGACTGTAGGTACTTGTTCCCAGAGCCAGGTTTGTTGCACTGCTCCTTCCAGCAGCGCTCGTTCGAGTCTTCGAAGCAGTACAGCTTCCTCAAGAGTGAGTTCTCGTTCCAGTATTTCAACTTCCAGTACCTCTGCTTCAAGCACACCGATTTCCTCTCGCTCCTCGCTCAGCTCACGCCTCAGTTCTCGCCGCTCCAGTGCAACCAGCGCAGGATGTCCTGCAGGTTCTTCCTGCGTCTTCTTCTTCGAGTGCACACCGACGCAGACTGTAGGTACTTGTTCCCAGAGCCAGGTTTGTTGCACAGCTCCTTCCAGCAGTTCTCGCTCGAGTCTTCGGAGCAGTACAGCTTCCTCAAGAGAGAGTTCGCTTTCCAGTACCTCAGCCTCAAGCACACCGATTTCCTCTCGCTCCTCGCTAAGTTCTCGTCAGAGCTCTCTTCCTTCCAGCGTCCAGAGTTCCTCTCGTTCGAGTATTCAAAGTTCGATTTCCTCTTTCGCTCTGCCGGTATCGTCGTCTCCTAGCAGCTCCAGAAGCTCTGCATCCTCTCATTCATCACTCAGCTCCTCGCTGACACCATTCCCGATCTTTGCGATTGCATCGAGCCCGCCGGAGCAAATGCTGGGTGTCGTCGCATACTGCGGCGATGGTACTCAGCAAGCAGGAGAGCGATGTGATCTTGGACAACTGAATGGATTGATAGGCCAAAACTGCACTACGACCTGTCAGCAACTGATTGTGCCGACCTGCGGCAACTCCGCCATCGATGCATCTGAGGAATGTGATGACGGGAATACCCGCAATGGCGATGGATGCAGCGCTCAGTGCAGAGAAGAAATCGGATCGTGCGGAGACGGAAGAATCAACGCAGCACTGGGTGAGCAGTGCGATGAGGGAGAAAACAATGGCACTCCGGCTTCCCGTTGCACCGCCCTATGCAGAGTGGTGAGGGCGGCACGCTGTGGTGACGGGACAGTGAATACGGAAGAGGAGGAGTGTGATGCCGGAATCAGGAATGGTAATTATCCAGCGACTCGATGCCTGGACAACTGCACCCTTCCGTACTGCGGAGACGGCATCGTTGAAGTGAACGAGGAGTGTGACGGAGGCGATACGGCGGATGGAGACGGTTGCGACCACACATGCAGACGCGAGAGTCAGGCAGCAGTACCGATCAGCGCAACGATCATTCCAAAAACACCTGTTGATCAGTACGAGGTGGCGAGTGTGCCAACACCGGCGCGCACGGAGACGGGACCCGGAATGATCATCTTCATCGTCTCAGGTGCGGCAGCCGGCATCGGATTTGCACGCAGAAGATTCCTGCGATCACGATAGACATTCTCAATGACCGGAGACAGACTTTCGTCGTCTCCGGTCGGCAGTCGATCAAATGATGCTTCGCAGTGCCTCGAGGGCACTTGTGACCAGCCAAAATGCGGCAAGTCCGGTTAGCAGTCTCAGGACTCGTTCGGTCTTTCTCTTTTTCCTCTCAATGAGTGAGCTCGCAGTCAGATAACTGCCACAACACGCCATTGAGAAAACCAGAAAGAGTAAAGCTGCAAGCGAAACATCGTGCTCGCTCATAGGAATCTCCTTTCTCCTCTTCATGAGGAGATCTTGAGGGATGGAAAGATCAGACTGTGATTATATTATAACATATATTTTATATAATGCAATGAATGGTGCCCCCGGCAGGACTCGAACCTGCGACCAACAGGTTAGAAACCTGCTGCTCTATCCAACTGAGCTACGGGAGCAAATGAGCACTTCTATTGAAGCAAGAAATCGGTCTCTTGGGAATGACTAACTCGCTTTTCTCTGCTATACTGATTCGATGAATTCATTGCAACCATCGTCACCGGAAACTCCCGACAGCATCGATATTCAAAAGAACAAAGACATTGCTGCATTCAGCTACATCTGGATCATGTCCGTTCTTATTTACTTTTCAAGGAAAGATTCGAAATTCGTTCACCATCACAGCAAACAGGGAATCGTGCTTTTTCTCATGACTATCCCTTTAAGCTTCATTCCGTATGTCGGGCAATATCTCATCTTCCTTGCTGTCGCCGGAATGCTTTTGGGATTTATGAATGCAGCAGCAGGTCAAACAAGAGATGTCCCTCTGGTCGGCAAGCTCTCTCGCGGGGAGCTTTCAATCAAAGAGCTGGCGTACTTCATGATTGATGAAGGCAAGAAAATATCACGATCGGGAATGAAGTATCTCGCAGGTCATTTCCAGCGAAAGCATCTGACGAAAACAGACGAGGTGTCCGGTCCCATTTCATCCTCAGTAAAGTGGACAGAATGAAGACAAGTCCGATACTCTTCCATTGCACTATGCAAACGTACAAACGAGTCCTCCTCAAAATTTCCGGCGAAGCCTTCGCCGAAAATTTCGGTTTTGACTATCGAAGACTCCATGACATTGCCACGCAAATTGTTGCTGTCTGGAAGAAGGGGATTCAGATCATCATTGTCATAGGCGCAGGAAATATTTGGCGCTACAGGGATACGACCGAGAGCGGCATCGAGCGTACGGCAAGTGATGCCATGGGGATGCTCGCGACGATCATGAATGCCGTCGCTCTCCAATCGGCGATCGAGAAGCAGGGCGCAGTGACTCGCGTGTGTTCGGCGATCAATGTGCCGCAGCTTGCGGAACCGTATCTCCGGAGAAGGGCCGAGAGGCATCTCGAGAAAAAGCGAATCGTCATTTGCGCCGGCGGCACCGGCAATCCGTATTTCACGACGGACTCTGCAGCGGCGCTCCGTGCGCTGGAACTCGAATGCGATGTCATTCTGAAGGCATCGAATGTCGATGGCATCTATGACAAGGATCCGAACAAATTCAAGAATGCAAAGAAATATGACAAGGTCACGTTTCAGGAGGTGATCGAGAAAAATTTGAAGGTGATGGACCAGTCCGCATTCAGTCTTTGCAGAGAGCAAAACCTTCCGATTGTAGTGTTCAATTTTGGACGAAAGGGAGCGCTGCTTGATGCGGCGCTTGGGAAGAAAGTAGGAACTGTCGTCAAAGATTGATGTACACTTGTCTCCTATGCATCCCTCACTTGAACTTTTCACAGCCAACAGCAAGAAGACACTCGATCATCTCCATGCGGAATTTTCGAAGCTGCAAACCGGAAGAGCGAATGCTTCGCTCATCGAACACATCACCGTCGAGGCATACGGTCAGCGGATGGAACTGAAGGCAGTCGCAAGCATTTCCGTTCAGGATGCACGTTCAATCGCCATACAGCCATGGGACAAATCGGTACTCGGAGACGTTGAGAAAGCATTGCAGGCTGCAAATATCGGCGTGAATCCGGTGAATGATGGCATCGCAATTCGGCTCAATTTCCCTGCGATGACAGAAGAACGTCGGAAGCAGATTACGAAAGTGGTGAGCCAACTGAGTGAGCAGGCGAAGATCAGAATTCGTCAGGACAGACAGGCGGCGAACGATCAGGCAAAGGAAATCGCCGAGGAGGACGAAAAGGAGCGTGTTCAGAAGGAATTGCAGCATTTGGTGGACGCAGCGAATCTCAAAATCGACGAAGCTGCAAAGCAAAAGGAGAAGGAGGTGATGACGGTGTAGAAGGGGACTACTCACTCTGAAAGTTGGTGTAGAATGCACGCATGAAGAAACCCTTATTCGCCATACCGTCTTTTCCCGGCAGTAACGGGGAGGTGGATAACGTGAAGACACTCAAGCGCTGCGGATTTGATTGCTTTGTATTTCGTTGGAACGACTCTCTCGAGAAGCTGAAGGATGTTGATGGTTATTTCTTTGGCGCAGGATTCAGCTACGAAGACCGCGGACGCTCCGGGATGGTTGCGGCAAGGGATCCGCTCTTCGAATTCATGAGACGGGAAGCGGAAAGGGGAAAAGTCATCATTGGAAACTGCAACGGTGCTCAGGTGTTGGTTGAGAGCGGCCTGATTCCGCTTGGAGACGGGCTGAAGATGTGCCTTGCACACAACGCACTCAAGAATTCCGATGGCAGCTACCGGTCTCCCGGCTTTCTGAATGAGTGGGTTTGGATTACTCCTGCTTGCAAGAAAGACCGTTGCGCAACTTCAAACTGGTCAGGTGCACTTCATATTCCCATTGCACACGGCGAAGGAAGATTTGTCACGCGTGATCCTGATCTGATCAGTCAGTTGAAAAAAGAAGATCAGATCGCCTTTCAGTATTGCGATGAACAAGGAATTGTCGATGAGGCCTCACCCGTTACCCCGAATGGTTCGACGCTTGCGATTGCGGGAATTTGCAACAGGGAAGGCAACGTCGTTGCTCTGATGCCGCATCCAGAGAGAACGCCGCTCGGGGATCCGTACTTCCTCTCGATCCTTCAATGGATGAAGAAGAGATCTGAGGGTCAATCGTCTGCTCAGAGAGATCTGCATGTCCCTCAATTGAATTCCGTTCGTATCGAAAAGCGTAAGCCACTACCGGTCGAGATCTTCATTGATACTGTCATCACCAACAATGAGGAGAGAACCGTCGAGCAGGCAGCTCGCCGGATAGTTCCTGAGATTGTGCTGAAGCAATACCGCTACATTGGCCTGCACACCGATACCAGCAAAGAGCTGTTTTCCAAACTTTCTTTCTTCAATCCCAATAAAGAAATTGCGTACATGAGGCTTGCAGGAGTCCTGCACAGGTGGGATGCCCCTGCACGGAGGGCTATTCCGCTCTCCTCGAACCTATTCTCCGGTACGACACTCCTCAGGCGAGATCTCCCCGATATGACGGGTGCAAGTATCGGAGCGGGTGTGGAGACGGGAATTTGCTACGATTGCCGATCGATTGATCCTGAAAAGATTCGCGATCCGAAGCTTTGCGAAGTGTTGTGCAATCCTCACTCCAGCACTCTCGAGGTGATGACCGCATGAAAAGGCCTATCGTCCTCATTGCACACAATATTCGATCCGTCTGGAACGTCGGGGCATTCTTTCGTACGGCAGATGCTTTCGGAATCACGCACATCCATCTGACGGGCTATACATCTTCGCCTCCTCGATACGAAATCAGCAAAACGGCTCTGGGATCGGAAGAATGGATTCCATGGTCGAAAACCGACGATCCTTTTACTGTGATGAAGGAAAGACGCGACGAAGGGTATGAAATTGTCGCTCTTGAAATTTCCAAGGGAAGCATCCCACTCTCTGATTTTCATTCCAAAAAACCTCTCTGCCTGATCGTCGGGCACGAGGTTCTCGGAGTATCACCTGAGCTTCTTCAGGCAGCAGACAGTTCCGTGCACATTCCGATGCTCGGAAAGAAGGAATCGCTGAATGTTTCCGTTGCACTCGGTATTGCTCTCTATCAGCTCACCAATCGCTGCTGATAGTCATCTACCCATCAGAAAGACGCTTGTAGCAGCGATCTATTCGGTATAAACTATTTCATGTTTTCCACTCAATACTATGGCTGACGCAACACAAGGAGGCAATCCACCAAGGCCCGGAGATCCGGTTCCGAACGAAGGGTTGGATCCAACACAGGTATTTGGCTCTCCTCCGCCACCGCCCGCATCTCAAGGTGGCGCGCAGCCCCAAGGTCAGCAGGGAGCGGCAAATCCCCCCGTGCAAGACACCAGTCCTCCACCTCCACCGGTCGGAACGGCTGCCACAAAAGAGATGGGGTACGACGACGAAGACATTAAAATTCTTACGGAGATCGGCACCTATCGCTTTGGCTCTACGATGGCCTCTCTCAATAACGAAAAAGTAATCGTTCCCGCGCATCCGGAGACGAACTTTGACGAGCAGAAATTTCTGACTCTTCTTCGTGGATCTATTTCCCTCACTCGGGATGAGAAGTGGCGCATCATTCAGGCGATCCCGAAGCTCAGTCAATTTCAGATCGACGAGCTTCAGAAGATCCTTGAAGAGGAAAGATTCAAATTCAGCCAGTTGTCCCCAAAGCACCTGAGGCATCTTCAGCAGCTTGAGAAAAAGCACAGCGAAGACTGGAAGGATCTTCAGGGGCTTTACGTGCAATCGGAAGCAAAGAAGAAGGAAGAGTCGCAGGCCGACGATATCCGGAAGCAGCTCGGACTATAGCGAGAAACTCATCCTGACACCGACGAAGGCACCAAGTCCGATTGCTGCCGAGATGATTCTGCTGATCCATCTTCCGTGGACCGCTCTGTGGATGCTTCCGAGTATCAGGAAGAGGAAGATTGCGACAATGATGCTGAAAATAAGCGGAGAGATGAAGAATGCTTCAACGAAGGGGAGAACCCAGGGGAGCTCTCGAACATGAGCATAGTAACCGAGAGCCACAAACAGACCATACCAGGCAAGCAGCCAGCCTGCGTACAATCGAAGGGTGGAAATCAGCGGATGATAGCCTGCGCGCTTCATGGCAGGAGATGGCTGAGCAGTAGTCGGTTGCAAAGGCTTTGGCTGCTCGACACCCGAAAAACCTACCGATTTGGCTTTTCGAGGGGCTGCTACGGTGACAGGTTCCTTGGTCGGCACAGCCGCCTGTACCGGCGATGGCTGCGGAATGGGCTGCTTATCCTTCTTCTGCCAGTTGTCGAGATCATTATCCTTATACTGAGGGGTCACGCCGAGCGGAGAGAGCATCTGCACCACAAGCTTCTGATCATGTTTCAATTTCTCAAAAGCCTGATGCTTGGTTTCTGCTTGCACCGTTCCCCTGCGGACCATGCCGGAGGAATCCGTTCCCTCAAATGCAAAGGTGGTCTTGAGCACGGGGGGAGCAGATCCGGTCGAGGCAGGCTCGGCACCGCGCCTTGATGCTTCGTGAATTTCTACGACATCAAGATGCATTTCTTCCAGCGCAGCATTTGCCGCATTCAAATCGACGGCATCGACTTGTCCTCGAACTTCCTTCGAGTCATCGTTGATTGCCCGATACGTAAAAACAGGCATAAATTACTCTGCAGGAGAGTAGGGAACAATGGAGCGCAGCATGATGGAAACGGCATCTCGAAGCCGTGCATCTGCAATCACCTCGAAGTGAGTGCCGCCGGTCCAATCCTTAAATCCGATGACATCGGATCCTTCGGTGCGTATCTCACCGTCTTTGGCGTTCATGGATGCCGACAGACCGTTCACGAGGTTCAGAACAATCGGACCCGTATGCAACTCGTCGATCGGAGTCGATGCGAACTCGACATGCCACAGATTCGTTGTGGTCGCGCCGAAGGATTTGAAATACCAATTTTTATGCGCGGAAATGCAGAATGCCCTGTGACTGGTGCAGTACTTCTGCGTCCATAACCCGGCATCATTCTTCTGCTTCGAGATCATGTCGATCGATTCATCTGCAGACTGCGAAGGAAAAGCCTCAGTCGTCGCGGGCGCAGACTGAGTGCTGGAAGAAGACGATGTCTTCTCAGGCACGGGCGTTGGTTTCTCTTGCTGCGAGGAAGATGCAGCTGAAGAAGATGGAGAGGATGCTCTTTCAGAATCGACCGGGACCGACGGGACGCACATACCAGAACAATCGGCTCCACCGCGAAGCGGATCACAGGAATCTGTCGGATCATCGACGCAGACCAGACCGCTTGGACATGCCAATGCTGCGATGCCTCCACACATCGCAGGTGCCTGAGCAGCGGAAGAATTCTGCGATGACACAGTGACTGCGCCGTCCCCAAGAATCGTCACTTCCTCAACTCTCATGATTCCTCCTCCTCCCTCGACGGTCGGCTGAACGGATCCGCGTACTTCGACGCGCTTTCCGAGATACGAATCCAAACTCAGGTTCGCATCCGTGGATTCAAGAAGGATGAATTGGCCGTCCGGAAGCAATAGCTTGTGAGTGCCCTCCATCATGATGGAGGGGCCAAGCTCGTCCACAGTGCCGATGTAACTGACATTTCTCGTTGCGGAGATGGTGAGTGCCCCCGATGCAACTGACTGAGAACCCGATTCCGAGGAAGCTTCTTCGCTCATATCCGATGGAACCGATGGAGATGGCGAGCACGCTGCAATAAGAAGGCAAAGCAGGAAAATTGACGCCGGAGAACGAGTCATTACATGAGGGGGTAGACCTCGGAAGTATACTCAGATGCAAATGACTTCGCCAATGAAAGCTTGGTAACGCGAACTGGAAGAAATGAAAACAATTGATAGAATGCGGTCATGATCGAACCTACTGCATCGACACTGAAGAAGTATGCCGACCTCCTCGTTCAATTTGCGCTGAATGGTGGAAAGGGGGCTCAGCCAAAAGAAACGGTCGAGCTTGCCGTACCGGACGCAGCCAAGCCGCTGCTCCCTTTTCTCGTTCGCTCCGTTCTCGAGTGCGGTGCGTATCCGAAAATACACTTCATTCCCACGGAAATTGACAGAGTGTTCTTCGAGACGGCGTCCGACGATCAACTGACGTATTTCCCGGAGGCATACAAGCGGGCGGAAGCCGATCTCATCGATCATCGCGTGTCGATTATTGCAGACCCCAACCCAAAGGAACTCCAAGGCATTGATCCCGCAAGAATTTTTAAAGCGATGGATTCACGTCGCATAGCGAGGGATTGGCTTTGGAAGAAGGAGCAAGAGGGAAGGTTCTCATGGACTCTCGCCCTTTTCGGCACTGAAGCAATGGCAAAGGAAGCTCAGATGACGCTCGGTGAGTACTGGAAACAAATCATCGAGGCTTGCTATCTCGACAATCAAGATCCGATCCGGGAGTGGAAGAAAATCCAGACGGAACAGGATCGTGTGAAAGCGGAGCTGGACAGTCTTCGCATTGAATCCGTTCACATCGAAAGTGCCGAAATCGATTTGACGGTGAAGCTGGGCCCGAACCGCAAGTGGCTCGGAGGCAGCTGCAGAAACATTCCAAGCTTCGAGATCTTCATTTCTCCCGACTGGAGAGGAACCGAAGGAAAGATTTTCTTCAATCAGCCCCTGTATAGGTATGGAAATATTTTGCGTGACATCACGCTGGAGTTCCGCAGCGGCATTCTGGTTTCGGCAACGGCAAAGCAAGGACAAGAAGTGCTCACAAGCATGGTGTCCAGAAAAAATGCGAACAAGATCGGGGAGTACTCGCTCACCGACAAGCGCTACTCGCGTATCACTCGCTTTATGGCCAACACCCTCTTCGACGAAAATGTCGGCGGAGCTTTCGGCAATACGCACCTCGCTCTCGGCCGAGCCTACAAAGACAGCTTTACGGGCGACCAAAGCAAGCCAAGTGATGCGGAGTGGGAATCGATGGGCTACAACGATTCTCCGGAGCACACCGATATTATTTCCACGGAAGACAGAGTCGTGACCGCTCTGCTCCCGGACGGCAGCAAGAAGGTGATCTTCAAAGATGGAATGTTCACTGTGTAAGCATTAACAATAAAAAACCGAGCTATCGCAGCCCGGTTTTTTTGTCTTCTATTTGTTAGTTCACGTTGTCGCTCGACATCACCTTGTCTGTGAATTCCCAGAAGGCGTCTGCTCCTCCAAGCTCATTTGCGCACTCGGATGCAGTTGCGAGAGGAACGGCATTCGGGTGGAAACCGAGAGGGAAGTGTCTGTATACCCAGACGATTTTTCCTTCATATTCGCTCAACACCTGTTCGTACGTGGGGTGAACGCGGTGACAGAAGGGACACTGATAGTCCGAGTACTCGATGAGTGCAAGTCTGGCATTCTTCGATCCACGCACGTGATCCTTTTCAAGATCGACAGGGGCGACGTCGGTTGCCTGGGGCGTGCTCGGGTCCGTGCTCTTGGCAGTCGGATCCTTGAGCATCTCATCGATGTTTTTCTTGAAGGCCTCGAAAGGCTGAGCACCTGAGAGTACTCGTGCATTTCCCGTCTTCATGTCGATGAGAATATTGCCCGGAGTGCCGTTCACGCCTGCTTTCTGGGCCGCAGCCATCTGATCATTGAAAAGCTGCTCATACTTGTTGTCTGCAATGCAGGTCTTGAACGCATCTTCATCCAAACCCATATCAAGAGCAAAGCCGAGAATCGTATCCTGGATATTGCCTTGAGGAGCCTCCGGAGCAGTGGGGGCCTCGACACCACCTCCCTGAGGAGCCTGCTTCACTGAACCGAATGGTGAAATGCCGCTGGCGCCGACAAGAATCACGCCGACGATCATGCCGCCGAGAAACATTGAAACTCCGAACCAGACATTCTGCTGCTGCTCTTTTGTAGACATGAAAACAGAGGGAAGAAAATAGGCCACACAAATATACATGAAAGTGTGCTATAATAAATAGATTCTTCTTTCGCATCCATGCACACAATCTTGATCATCGGAGGAGGATTTGCAGGTTGCGAAGCCGCGAAGCACCTTGCCAAACTGAAGGATGAAAATCTAAGAATTCAAGTCCTTGAGCCGAAAACCCATTTTGAGTACCACGGGTCGCTGTATCGCTTTGCAACAGGGACATCGCCCATCGAGACATGCATTCCTTATGCTGATATTTTTTCAAAATTGAATGTTGAAATCATTAAAGATTCCGCGCTCAGTGTTGACGTGCAATCAAAAAGGGTTTTCGGGGTATCCGGTTGCACATATGCGTACGACACTCTGCTTATCGGGGTCGGCAGTTCCGCCACGACGTTCGGAATTTCGGGCGTGAAGGAACACTCCTTTCCCATGCGGAACGCCGTCGATGCATATCGATTGAAAGCTCAGATTGAGGATTGCTCAAGAAAAAACTTACTGAATTTTGTGGTGGTTGGTGCGGGAGCAAGCGGAGTGGAGCTTGCCGGGGAAATCGCATTTTACGCGAGAAAACTGGCGGATCTGCATCGGCATCCCGGAGACTTGATTCACGTGCATCTGGTGGAAGCAGCAAAGAGAATTCTGCCAGGACTTCCCGATTCGGCTTCATCTGCAGCAATGAAAAGATTGTCTGAGCTCGGCGTGAATGTGTTGACCTCCAGAAAGGTGGAAAGAGAAGAGCTCGGGAAACTGATACTCGATGACAGGGAAATCCTGACGAGTACGGTCGTCTGGACGGCCGGAATTTGCGGACACGAATTGCTGAAATCGATTGACGGACTGACTCTGAACTCAAAAGGGAGAGTCGAAGTCGATGAAAATCTGAAAGCGCGTGGGGTAAAAGACGTATTCGTACTTGGTGACTCGGCGGCCACTCTGCAGAGTGGTATGGCGCAGACCGCGCTGTATGACGGGCTGTTTGTTTCGCGTATGATCGATGCCGCTCGACGTACAGATGCAGCCCCCCTCTACGAACCACCGCTCCCCGGCTATGCAGTGCCGATCGGAGGGAAGTGGGCAGTTGTCGTTCGCGGAACAAGAGTTTATACGGGGAAGATGGGCTGGTTCTTCAGACGATTGCTGGATCTGAAGGTGTACCTGAGGATGCTGCCGCTCACGCTTGCCCTTCGCGCGTTTCGGTACGGAAACATTCGCGAGAACTCGGATGGATGATCGATCGTAGAACACGTAAGATGAGCATGTGAATGCCCTTCCTTCCGCCTATCGGCAATCTGCCATCGTCGCACTCTTCTTCGCAGTGGGATTTGCAATCTACGGTGGGAGCCTTCGCAATGAATTTGTTTCCTGGGATGACAGTTTTCTCATCGTCGAGAATCCAATCGTCTCTTCAATCAGCAAAGACACGATCAAACAAGCATTTGTTTCCTACGACCCGGAGCTCTATATCCCGCTGACGTTTCTCAGCTATCAGCTTGATCATCAGATCGGCGGTGGTGCGCCGCTCCCTTTCCACCTCGGCAATCTTATTCTTCACGTTCTGAATTCGTTGCTCGTGGCCTGGTTGCTTTTTCTGATGATCGAAAGCGGATGGCTGGCGATTGGTTTCGGACTCCTATTCATGATTCATCCATTGAACTCGGAAGCAGTTTTGTGGGCCTCGGCAAGAAAGGACGTACTCTCGACTTTCTTCTTTTTGACTTCGACGATTGCTTACATGCGCTACCGCACAAGCGCAGTCGGAAAACTTCTCTGGCTCTCTGTCGGATTCTTCTTCCTCGGCCTTCTGTCGAAAGTGATGGTGGTGACGCTGCCGGTTATTCTGTTGCTGCTCGATGAATTGCAAGGAAGACCCAGAGGCAAATCCATGGTCCTCGATAAAGTTCCTTACGCTGTTCTTGCAAGCATCTTCGGGATCGTCGCGATTTTCGGTAAAACCGGCGTTCTTGTTTCTTCGACGTTCAGTCAGAAAGTGCTGATGGCAACGAAGAGTTCCGTCTTCTATTTCCAAAAATTTTTCTGGCCGGACAATCTCTCCGTTGTCTATCCGTACACGCAGACCATCAGCTTCTCATCGCCGGATTTCTTCATTCCTTTTTTCATCGCTCTTGCCATTCTTTTCATGACAGCGATTCTCTGGAACGGGAAGCGTGCAATCTCATTTGGGCTGTTCTTCTTCTTCATCACTCTTACTCCCACATTCATCAATTTCTCAAAAGGTGGAGACGTGTACTTTGCATCCGATCGCTACGCGTACATCCCGATGATCGGCTTGCTCGTCTCGCTTGGAATCCTTTTAGCATCCTGGCTTGAGGATGCACACACGGTTCGACTGATTGCATTTCGACAACGTTCTCTGATGCTTGGATTCCTTGCGCTCATGGTGTTTTTCGGATCGCTATCACTGAAGCAGTCACAGGTATGGAGAAACAGCACCGCACTCTATGAACATGCGCTTTCTCTCTATCCGGACTCGCGCGCCATGCACAACAACCTCGGAATGGAGCAGATGCTTTCGGGTGATCTCGAAGCATCTATTTCGTCCTTCAATCGTGCGCTCGCGCTCTCACCGGACCCGAAAACCAAAGTGAATCTTGCAGCCGCATTCGTGAGAAAAAACCGTTTACCCGATGCAGAAGCCATCTACCACGATATCCTACGAGCCGATCCGATGTTTGCAGAGGCGGAATACGGACTTGGCAATATTCAGCAAAAGCGCGGGAACACCCAGCTCGCAGTGCAGCATTTTCTGAAGGCAATTGAGATCGATCCCGTATATTTCAATGCATACAACAATCTCGGTGCCGTCTATCTTCAGTTGGGTGACTACGCACATGCAGTGAAAATACTCGAGAAATCCATCGAACTCAGACCGTCGTTTGTGGAGTCTTCCTACAATCTCGCCCTTGCGCTGATTCAACTGAAGCAGATGGAGAGAGCGGAAGGAATTCTTCGAAATGTTGTGGAAATCAATCCGGGTGATGCCGATGCGCTCGCTCACCTCGCGACGCTTCTGTACGACAGACAATCCATCGATGATGCTGCGGACCACTTGCAGAAAGCACTGCTCATCGACTCGGGTAATCCTGCGGCCGTGGACCTGGTACTCAGGATGAAGAAGGACGGATACGTTCGCTAAATTGCACTCATGAGCATTCTCAGAAAAGCATTATTGGGAACGGCAATCATACTACTTCTGCTCTTTGGTTTGGATCGATGGACCAGTTCTGTTGGTTCATCATTCGTAGTCTCAAATCCAAAGCAGCTTCCACAAGCAGATGTCATTCTCGTTCCTGGTGCACGCATTTATGCAGGAGAGGTCTCAGGGATACTGGCGCAGCGACTGGATGCAGCCATAGAAGTATTGAGAGCAGGTAGGAGCAGGAAGATTCTTGTGTCAGGCGACTACAGCAGCCGGTACTACGATGAAGCCCGAGCAATGCAAAAATATTTGGTTCGGAGAGATGTTGAGGCCGACGCAGTCGTTCTGGACCATGCCGGATTCTCGACCTACGACAGCGTATGGAGAGCCAAGAACGTCTTCGGTATTCAATCGATGATCATCGTCAGCCAAGACTTTCATCTCCCCCGTGCTCTCTTCATCGCTCACGAGCTTGGACTGGAGGCAGTCGGATTCAGCGCCTCGAGAGTCCCTTTAAGCCCGGAACAATCTTTTCGAAGCGAGTGGCGCGAGCCTCTTGCTCGTATGAAAGCGCTGTACGACATACTGAGAAAGGCACAGCCTGCATTCACGGGATCTGGCTTGCCGATCGATACTGCTAGAAATGTTGTTGCGCATTAAGTTGGTGGCCCAGGGCAGAATCGAACTGCCTACGCCTGCCTCTTCAGGGCAGCGCTCTACCAATGAGCTACCGGGCCACGGTTGCCCATTGATACTACCAAGAATCTCCTTGTCTGCAAAACCTTATCGCTCACCTGCATGCGTTCCCGCGACATATCCCGTTGTCCAACAGATTTGCAGACTGAAGCCGCCGGAAGGTCTGTCGAAATCGAGCAAGTCACCGATGACGAAAAGATTGCCACACTTCTTGGATCGCATCGTTTTGAAATCAATTTCCGAGAGCAGTACGCCTCCGCCCGTGACAACGGCCTTGTCGGCACCGAGTAAGCCTGAGACCGAGAGGGGAATGTCCTTCAGAAGCTTCACGAAATCCATTCGTTGCTCCTTGGTCAACTGATGCAGGAAAACAGTACCATCGATGCCTGCAAGATCGAGAAGCGCGTGCCCGAGTCTCGGCTGAACGATCTCTCCGATGTTGTTCTTGATCATTTTATTCTTTCCCGCCTCAAAGATAGAAAGAAGTTTTCGATCGAGTGCTCCATGGTCGAGTGAAGGAAACAAATCGATTGAAGTCATCACATTTCCATCCTCAAGAAGTTCTCCGATTCCTTTACTCATATTCAGCACGAGAGGGCCGCTGAGGCCCGTATGAGTGAAAAGGATCTTCCCGATTCTCGCGTCGCACTTTTTTCCATTCTGAAGCACTGTCAGCTTCACGTCCTTCAAACTGATTCCTGCAACGTCCTTGATCCAAGGATTCCGAATGCTCACGGGAACGAGAGCCATGCTGGATTCCGTGACCGTGTGTTCGAGTTGAGTCATCCACTCAAACCCGTCTCCTGTGGAACCGGTCTCCGGACGTGACTTGCCTCCGCTTGAAAGAATCACCTGCGATGCCTCTATGACTTCGGATTCACAGACGATTGCCGTAATTTTGCTATTGGAAATCTTCAAGTCGCTTACACGACAGTTCTTCTTCACTGTGACATTGCCGGCTTCCATGTATCGTATGAGCGCTTTCTGCACATCCTCCGCGCTGTCACTGACGGGGAATGCACGCTTCTCCGGCTCGATTTTGATCTTGAGTCCCCGCGACTCGAAGAAATCGATCGTGCTTTGAACGTCGAACTGGGAAAAGGCCGAAAAGAGCGCCTTGCCTTTCTTGCCGTATTTTTCCGTGAGCAATCTCGTATCAAATTCCGCATTGAGAATATTACAGCGACCGCCGCCCGTAATCAGAAGCTTTTTTCCAAGGATCGGATTTTTTTCAAGCAATACGACCCTTGCTCCAAGCTCTGCTGCCCTTCCCGCAGCCATCATGCCGGAAGGGCCTCCTCCGATGACTGCGACGTCGAAGTGCATGTGGGAAGGGTAGCATGGTCATTCGCATTGCTCGCCATCGTTGTTGTTTTTAATTACAATCAAT
>SXGS01147406.1_pt1 | contig 21406 bp, 17 predicted proteins | sample 3174681 | NCBI WGS metagenome assembly SXGS01 (sample SAMN11356861, study PRJNA531348) | freshwater metagenome | isolation source: freshwater sample F1-80 | place: China: Fuxian Lake, Yuxi | collected 2017-12-25 | reverse complement strand
TACTGCAACGCGATTAGACGCCGCTGGGCCGCTGCATGCTGTAGGCTGCTCGGGTGACAGCGTATGGTGGCCCACTCATGGAGGCGAACCACTACTTGTAATCGGCTCACTGTGTCTGGGGATTCCCCAGCCTGCAACGCATACATGCCCTCCAGTAATCATTCAACACCCCGCCAATCTTGTTGTTAATTACATGAATCGAATTCATAACCCTATTTCCAATAAATTGACTCAATAACGAGTGTGGCAAGTTTTTCTCGCCGAGGTTTTTCATCATCTGCTCAAACGCGAGGTGCACTTCAGGCTGTATCCAATAATAGCGGGCGCGGTCGCTTAAGCTGTATTTGCGTTTGTATGCCTGCTGCGTTTCATTGCCTTGATAATATTTCTTCCAATGTTCAGGATGTTTCACCATTACATCATCCAATACCTGAATCATGTTTGATCGTTTGTCTTTTGCAAACAACTCCTCTTCGATCATCGCCAGTGCAAAGACCGCTTCGCGGAAGGCAAAGGTAAGTGCAGGGCCAACTTTGAGAATCGCAAAATGATCGCGCACAAGATTTCTCAACGCATCAGGAGTTTGATAGTCTGTGGAATGTGCTTCGTAAACCATGGATTGGCTTTCGATGAAACGCGATAACTCTTTTGTTTTTTCTGGCTGATACTTTAAAACAAAATCATCGCCGAATTCCACGCCGGGTTGAACAACCACTCCCATGACTCTTCCCCAGGCTGATTCCAATCCTTCCCGATAAAATGCTTCACGCGTAACCTGAATGGTCTGCTCCACATCTTCAACATTCGTCACGCTGACAGTTTCCTCGTGCATCTGCGCGCCACCTGGAACGGGAACTTCTGTGCCGATGATGTACCGTGGCAATTGGACGGGGACAAGCCCCGCCCCTACGGATAACTGCGCGACCTTTGCCAATTGCGCCGCACGTTTTGCAGATACTTCAATATCAAGCGGACCTTCGGGATCATCACCCAGACGCATACTGCAATCGAGGTGAATTTTGACAAAGCCTGCCTGCACGTAATCACGCATCATCACCGCGGACTTTTGCATGGCTGATTCGGCTGGTTCATTTTGCCAGACATTTGGGCCAAGGTGGTCGCCGCCTAAAATAATATTTTCAAATGGAAATTGATTTTCTTCCGCAATCCCGCTTACATAATGGACGAAGTCCGCGGGGGTCAGGCCTGTGTACCCGCCAAACTGGTTGACCTGATTGCAGGTGGATTCGATTAGTGGAGAGACCCTAAAGGTTTTGGAAACCTTTAGGGTCTGTTGTATAACATATGGATGCGCCGAACAAATCGAAGGTATTCCTTTTGCTTCTCCCCGTTTTTGAGCCTGGACAATTTCATCAAGGTACATACTTCATTGCCTCTTCCAATGTGAGCTGAGCTTCCGTGCCTCCCGCCTTTTGCGTGGACATGGCTCCGCAGACACAAGCCAGAGTTAACGATTTCTCAAGTTTCCAATTGTTCAAATAGCCAAACATAAAACCCGCATCAAAAGAATCGCCTGCGCCAACGGTATCCACAATATTAACAGATATTGATTTTGATTCAGTAATTTCATTTCCAATGCAAGCCAGCGCGCCATCCGCGCCGAGTTTGATGGCAACGAGTTTGCTTTTGCTGGCAAGTTGCCTCGAAGCAAATTCGACATCATTCGCTTTTGTAATTGAAAGCGCTTCAGTTTTGTTTGGAAGAAAAATATCTGTAGTTGAAAGCAGTTCGTCAAAGCCAAGCCATTTTTCAGATGGGTCATAATTTGTGTCGAGCGAGGTAGTTAATCCCAGTGAATGTGCGCGTTGAAACAATGCGGGCAAATCGGGTTGAAGTTTTTTTTGCAGGAAATAGGATGCAACATGCAAGTGACGAGATTGGCGCAACAAACTGTCAGTGATGTCTGATGCTCGTAGATCAGCGATCAAGCCAGAGTGAGTCAGAATCGCGCGGTCAGATTGGTTGTTGAGGATGACGCTGAGTCCAGTTTGTCCGTCCTTGCGAACGATGACATTGCTGACATCCACGCCACGTTTTGACATTTCATCCAGCATAAACTTACCGAAGACATCTTCCCCGCACACGCCGATGAATGCGACCTTCAACACGAGCCGCGCCGCGCCGCATGCAAAAATGGCAGATGATGAGCCAATGGTGAGGTTAGCCGTGTCCACCAAATTTTCAACTTGACCGAACCCAGGCGTTACATTGCCTGAAAGAATCAGGTCAGGATTAATTTCGCCAGCAACAAGAATATCAAACATCAGTAGGTTTTGTGCCAATCGAATGGCGCTTTGGCTTGATAGAAATCGGTGTAGGGTTTGGCGAGCGCGTGACACAGGGATGTCAGCCGCGAGATGCGATATTTTGCCGTGGTTCGCAAAAACTTCATTCGTTCATCGCCATTCATTGTGACGGCTTCCTTCCAGACCGCGCGACCGACGGCGATGCCGCTGGCGCCTGCGTTGCACGCGACAGTGACTTGCCGTAGAAATGTTTCGTACTCAACCGCGGCGGAGAGGAGAATCCACGGGATGCTGGAGGCGGAGGAAATTTCTTTGCAGGCGTCCATCCATTTGGCTTCATCTGTTTCGTTGAGGTCGAGCGGGAATTCGGCTTTGAGGATATCGGTATTGAGCGGCGTTAAACTTTTTGCAGATTCAACGACCACATATCTTTTTTCTTCAGATGAAAGTGTTTTATTTTCATCGAGCGAATATGATAACGGTTCAAGCATGAGGACCAGATCGTGTTTGATGCAATCCTCTGCGATCTTTGAGGTGAAGTCTTCGGTCTTTTTGGCGGTGGGCGAATCAGGATGGTAGTACACGAGTAATTTAATTGCTGACGCACCCATGCGCTTGGCTTTTTCCACGTTCCAGCCGGGGATGATCTGCGCCTGGCGTGCGGTGGCATCGCCTGTGTAGCCTGTCGATTCAACTGCGACAACCAAGCCAACATTATTCGGAATGCTTCGCTCAGAAATGGCTTGGGCGGCGGAGACTTCGGGGTCGAGCAGGACAGCTGTGGCGCGATGAGCGACAGCTTTGGTCACATCCAGTTTGAAGCGGGAGAGTTCGGTGTCCGCGACGAAAGCAGGATTCGCTTTGCGCAGGTTTTGACGATGGTCGAGGGCGAGGGCGGTGAATGTGCCGCGTTTGGAGGAGATTTGTTGTAGTCCGCGTAGTTTGCCGATGGTGATGGGTTTCATGTTTTGGGTTCCAGGTTTCAAGTTAAAAGGTTTCAGGTTTGAAGGTTGGCAAGTTGCAATTTACAGCTTGCAACCTGCCAACTTGTAACTGATTTATGGGCAGGTTTGTATCCAGGCGTCCAGTCCGCGTGTTTTGAGGATGGTGCTGAAGTTGAGTTGTTTGGATTGTGCGCAGAAGGCGTTGAAGTCTCCGGGCAGGTCGGTGTATTCGGCGGCGAAGACGGGTTTGTTCGCTTCGATGTAGGGAATCATTTTATCGGCTTCGTTGTAATAGAAATAGTCTTCGGTGATGGCGAAGTCGTAGATGTTTACGAGTTCTTTCACCTGGTCGGAGGCGTTCTTTTGCCCGATGGCGAGTCCGCGTTTGTGGGATTCGTCTGCGAGCCACAGAGCAAATTTCAGCTGATCTTCGTAGGTAAGCGGAAAGCCTGTATCGTTGGTGTAGATTTCCATGTTGTCGGGTTCTACGGCGTCGAAGCCTTTGGCTTTGCACAGGTCAAGGCGGGCAAGCATGATGGGCGCAAGCAAGTCAATGCGGCCGATGTCGAGCCAGCGTTCACCTTTCCAGCCTTCGTAATCTTTGCCCAATACTTCGGCGGGGAAGTTATCTTTGTCTGGTCGCCAATCTTCCCATGAGCCAACGCTGATGTAGCAGATGACCTTGCGTCCCCTGGCGTGGAGTTCGTCGATGATGGTTTGGTCCACTTAGAGGTCAATATCGTAGACATCAGCTTCGATGGAGGTGTCAATGTCCATGTTGCCGATTTGCCATTGCCAGGTGAGTCCAGGTTTTGGATGCCACCAATCAGTTACAGGTTGTAGGTTGGAAGGTTGGGAAGTTGAAGGCATAAGAATAGATTCTTTCGTTGAGGTAGGAGCAGGTTCGGGTGAGTCTGAGGCGGTTCTACATCCAAAGAGGAAAGTGGAAAGCAGAAAGATGTAAAACGCGCGTCTTATTGATATTCGGGGAGCATGTCGCCGTGGGCTGTGATGAGTTCGTCGACGAGCGACCAGATCTGATCGAGGCTGAGTTCGGCGGCGGTGTGCGGATCGAGCATGGCGGCGTGATAGATGTGTTCGCGTTTGCGGGTGAGCGCGGCTTCGACGACGAGTGATTGCACGTTGATGTTAGTCTGTTGCATGGCGGCAAGTTGCGGCGGCATGTTGCCAATGTGTGTGGGTTGCAATCCGTTTTTGTCAACAAGCACAGGGACTTCGACACAACAGCCCTGCGGGAGGTTATCGATGAGATTGTTGTTGGCGACGTTGCCATACACGACACGCGGCGTGCCCGTTTCGAGCGAGTGGATGATGAGCGAGCCGTATTCCTGACTGCGTTCGTATGACTCATTCAGTTCGCCGCGTTCGAGTGCGGTTTTGTCGGCTTCCCATTCAGCGATCTGAATCTCACAGCGTGTGATGTATTCATCAATTGGAATTTCAAATTCCTCAAGCAGGTCAGGTTGATTGCTCTTGATGAACCACGGCACATACTCGCTGAAGTGTTCACTTGACTCGGTGACGAAATAGCCTGTGCGTTTGAAAATTTCATAGCGGACGTGGTTGGCAAGGTTGCGATATCCACGCGCGTAGGATTTGGCTTCTGCGGCTTTGCGAATCTTTGGGTACAAATCTACGCCATCGCGCTCGAACTTGAGATAGAACGCCATATGATTGATACCCGCGCAGAGGTAATTGATCTCGCTGATCGGTACGCCAATATCTTCGGCAAGAACTTCGGCTGTCCCTTGCACGCTGTGGCACAAGCCGACTGTTTTAATTTTGCTGGCTTTGTTGATCGCCAAGGTATTCATCGCCATTGGGTTGACGTATTGCAGGAAAGTCACATCGGGGCAGACGGCTTCCATATCTTTGCAGATGTCGAGAAAAACGGGGATGGTGCGCAGTCCGCGCATGATGCCGCCGATACCAAGCGTATCGGCGATGGTTTGTTTGATGCCGTACTTCTTGGGGATCTCAAAGTCGATAACCGTGCTGGGTTTGTAGCCGCCGACCTGGAACATGCTGATGGCATAATCCGCGCCATCGAGAGCGGCGCGGCGGTCGAGCGTGGCTTCGATCTTCGGTTTCGCGCCGAAGAAATCCGCGATCTTGTGCGCGACGATCTCGGTCGTTTTGAGGCGCACGGGGTCAATGTCCATCAGGCTGACGGTGGAGCTGGCAAGCTCGGGGAAGGCGAGAATGTCTGCGAGCAGGTTCTTGGCGAAGACGGTACTGCCTGCGCCGATGATAGTGATTTTGGTCATGGGGTCTCCTTGTTATAAGTGTCAAGTTCTAGGTTTCAAGTTTCAGGTTTATTCGATGATGGAAAAATCTTTGCCTGATTCATAGTCACCTGTAACATCTTTTGAGATAGTGATACTTCCGAGTAGATTAAACCCAGTCACTTCGTCCCAAATGTTTTCGTTGGCAAATTGAATCCCATACAGGGGATTGTTTTGCAAAGACTCAGATTCATCGGGGAGCCAGAGCGCGAGTTGATATTCGCCTTCGTCTATTTTAGAGGGCAGGCGAATGGTCGCGGAGAAAGAAGAAGCACCTGGCTGCCAGGTGCGCGGGTCAATGTTGAGTCTAACGTAGTGCGAGATATTATCTCGCACTACAACCACAAATAAAGGCCGTTCATTGATGATGGAGGCGAAGCCTGTATTTTGCAAATTAACGGTGAGATTCAAAATACCGCCTGGGTGCACTTGTTCGTTGAAATCGGCGGAGGTCAACGAGAGTCGATAGCCCATGCGATCCGTGATCTCTTGCAGACAGCCGCCATCTTCCCACGAACGAATGATGCCTTTGTGATATGCCTCATTGATGGCGGAGAAGTGGAGTAATTCCATTTCTTGAATGGCAATCGTACATTCGGAGCGCGGAGGGTTAGGCGCGCAAGTTTCGCCAGACATCGGAGTGAAGCGAGTCAACTCGGCGAGATATTTTTGGTCGCGCTCGATGGTGATTGTGCCGTCGCGTTCGTATGTACCAACATCGGTATTGCTCGAAAGAAAACAGTCGTTGTGGTGAGCCACGTATGCTTTTGCTGCATCTGCTGGGTCGGGATACATCTCGATGATGTTGGCGGGATAGCGCACTTGCACGTAACGATTTGGAATGGCGGCGACAAGTGCGGTGAGAATATCGCGTTTGTCGGTGAGGTTGTCGAGTCCGTTCGTGGAGGTGTGCCACTCGCCCCATGCGCCGATGAATCCTGCTTCGACCCAGGCAATGACATCGGTGTTCGTTTGTAGGAGTGGAGTCAACTGCTCGGTGTGGCGGAGGATTTGTTTCTTCGACGCGTCGGGTTCGGTGTCGGGGTAGGGTCCTTCGTTGTAAGCAAAACGGATGATTGCTTTGACGCCCGAGTCGCGGATGTCGTCGAAGTTGGTTTGCAAACCATTGAGAATATCTTGAGGGATGTCAGTTTCGCGGTGGTCGTTTAGAAAGATGTTGAGGTGGACTAAGGTATTACCTGTGATACGAATTGCGCTGAAGCCTGCTGGGCTGGGCAATGCGTAGGGGGTGAAGAATCCACGCTCGGGGTTGAGGAGGGAGGCTTCAGAGTAGATATAGGTATGGGAAACTGAATCAGGCTCGGGGGAGGTGGAGGCGGGTACACATCCTAAGATGAAAGAGGAGAGAAGGAAGAAGGTCAAGATGCGTTTCATGCATCAAGTTTCAGGTTTCAGGTTGCGTCCACTCCGCTACGCTGCGAAATGATATGGTCCGTGTGTACGTGTCTACTTGTTTCCATGTTTACTTTTTTATTTGAACGCCGATGAAGTGGCTTGGTCAACGATCCAGCGTTGCAGGAAGATGTAGACGACGAAGATGGGTAGCAGGGTGAGGATGGATGCGGCGAGGATGAGTCCCTGGTTGGAGACGTGTGCGGTTTGGAACCAGACGACCAACAATGGAATGGTGCGAGTCTCTGGTGAGGTGAGGACGATGAGGGGCCAGAGATAATCGTTCCAGGTTGCCATGAAGGTGAAGATGCCGAGCGAGGCGAGAGGCGGTCCCATTTGCGGGAGGACGATGCGGCTATAAATGCCAAACTCGGAAGCGCCGTCGATGCGGGCGGCGTCCATGAGTTCGGATGGCATGGCTTCGATGAATTGTTTCATCATGAAGATGCCGTAGGCATCGATGAAGGCGGGGATGATGAGCGCCCAGAGTGAATCAATGAGACCGAGTTTGACGACCAGCAGGTAGTTGGGGATCATGACCACTTGAAATGGAATCATGATTTGAATGAGGATGACCCCGAAAGCAAGGTTTTTGCCTTTGAAGTGATACTTGGCAAAGATGTAGCCTGCATAAGAACTGGTGAAGAGGGTGATGACCACGCGTGAGAGCGAAACAAAAATACTGTTGCCCAGGTTTCGAGCCAGCGGTATTCTTTCGTCGGTGAGGATGGTGGTGTAATGTTCGAGGCTTGGGGTTTTAGAAAAGAAATCTGGCGGGGTCTGGCGTAGTTCAGCGGTGGTCTTCAATGACGAGACCATAATATAGAAGAACGGGAGCAGGGTGCCAATCAGCCCAAGGATGAGAATGGCGTATGCGCCAGATTTGCCGAGGATGAAGCCGACGGAGGGGCGTTTGGATTTTTCTGTCATATATCACTCCATAGTAACCGCAGATGATTGACCGCTGACCAAGGTCTGCCGTCGGTGGTCGGCGGTCATTAATATTCCCATTCCGTTCGCAGGATTCTGAATTGGGTAACGGTCAGGATCAAGATAATGATGAACAGGATCATCGACATGGCGGCTGATAAGCCCAGGTTATTCGCAAATTTGAAGGCGTTCTCGTAAATGGACAACAACATCGTTTGCGTTTGATTCTGAGGTCCGCCGCGGGTGAGGAGTTGGAAGATAACGAACACTTGCAGTGAGGAGATCACCGTCAGAACGCTGGTCAGTAACACGGTCCGTTTGAGAAGCGGAACGACGACAAGCCAGAATTCCTGGAATGCATTAGCGCCATCCACACGGGCGGCTTCGCGTAAAGTCTTCGGGATCGATTGCAAAGCGGCGACGAAGATGACGAGGTTGTAGCCAAAATCCTGCCAGACATGCGCAATGACGACACAGATCATCGCCAGCGGTACGCCGAAGTAGACTAAACTCGGGTCTTGAAGCCATGATTTCGGCGGGACGAGTCCCACCGCTTTGAACATAATGCTGAGCATGCCCCAGCCTGGCGCGTACATATACGACCAGATAATGACGAGCGCCACGGAAGATGAAATGGTGGGCAGAAAATAAATGGCGCGGAATAAGGTCTTGAAACGCTCGCCGATGGATTCGAGAATGACAGCGAGAGGTAATGTAATAATGAGGTTGAGGGGTAAAACAAGCGCGGTGAAAATGAACGTGTTTTTTAATGCAAGGCGAAAGACTTCGGCGGGTTTGCTGGTGCCTGTGAAAAGCTCGATGTAGTTCTCGATCGCCACAAACGGATTCGCTCCGCCCAAGCCGAGGAAACCGCTCCCTTCACGGATGGGAGAATAACTGAAGAAACTCATCACCACTGCCCAAACGATGGGGAACAATGTAAACAACCCCATGTACAGGAGCATGGGCGCAAGGCTCGTATATGCAAAGCGCCTTTGCTTTGCCATCAACTTGCCGTTGTCGCTGACAATCTCTTTTTTGAAAAGGGAGTTTATTGCCATGGAACCTCCATGGAAGTATGAACGCCAAACAAACGAAAGATGAAAGAGGAAAGATGAGGGCGACTCTTGATAACAATACGAGCCGCCCTCACGTGTTTACATGTCTACTTGTTTACTTCCTCACTGCGCCGAATCCACCATGGCATTCGCAGTTTCGTGAATGCTATTTGCGGCTTCTTCAGCGGTCTGATTGCCCTGAATGGCATCGAGAATGGTCGGGTAGACGATCTCATACGCCAGTTGATCGGAGTCGGTCAGGTTGCCCTGATACGCACCCGCATCCAGGATCGGCAGGACAGCGGCGGCGAACGGAACGGCTTCCACATACTTCGCATCCGCGGCGACAGATTTCATCGCAGGGATGGTGGCAGATTTGGAATTGAAGAACATCACATTGGCTTCATTCGCGCCAAGGAAGGCGGCGAGTTTCCACGCAATATCCGCATGTTTGGTGCTCTTGCCAACGACGTAACCCCATCCGCCTACGGAGACGAACTTGTGTTCATTGCCCATCAGCGGAGGCAGGGTGACATAATCAAATTTCAAGTCAGGATAGCCGATCTTCGCATCGCCTGCGTACCAGGAGCCCAACACGCCAATGGCGTTGTGTCCCTGTGCAAACGAATCACCAACCCACTCGCTATCCCCGTTGAAGATGATCGGATCAACAATGCCGTCGGTCTGCGCCATATCCATTAACTTCTGGATGGTTGCAATGGCTTCGGGTGAATTGAAGTTGAAGTGCTTGCCATCTTCAGCGAAGTAACTTCCACCCTGCTCCAGCATGCCAGCCAGGAAGTACGTGAACAACTGATCGCTGTTGGTGTAGTGCATACCTGCTGTCGTCATCACGCCGTCGGAACCGAGCACGGTCATCTTCTTTGCATCAGCAACGACCGCGTCCCAGTTATCCCACTTGGGCGGATACGCAACGCCAGCCGCTTCGAACAACGCGGGGTTCACATACGCGCCGCCATATTCAAGATTGTATTCAGCGGGGAAGCCATAGAGTTTACCGTCACAGGTCTGACCACCGAGCGGCGCATCGAAGAAGATGCCCTTCGCGGCATCCACGGTCATCACATCAGCGGGCACTTCGAGCAGTTGTCCGCCCGCGGCGTAGCGGCAGGTAAAACCGCCAGGGATGAGAATCACGTCCGCGGTATTGCTAGCGGGCAGTGAAGTCTGAATGGTCTGAATGAACACATCCCACGGGAAGGTCTCGTACTTGATGGTCACATTCGGGTTCGCCGCCATGAAGTCATCGAACATCTTCTGGTTGGCTTCATTGAACGCGGGCGCCTGATGTCCCCATACACGGATCTCCACAGGCTCATTCGATGCACCGCCGCCACACGCGGCCAACAACAAACTCGCCATCACAAAAACGAACAGTAACTTTTTCATGCTTCTCTCCTTTTTGATTAGAAATCTAATTTCACGACCGCCGTCAAATTGGTCGGGCGATCGGGACTCAAACCTTTAGCGAGCGAACGATAGAACGCCATCAACTGTAAAACAGGAAGATACAGGACGCCGCGCACCTCCTCAGGGATATTGGACTCAAAACAAACATCCGCTTCATGCTTCGCGTCACCGATAGCTGTTACTGCTCCCCCAAGCATTTTCATCTCTGACAACACCTTCGCCTCGTGGACTCGGTTCACATCCGAAAGCATGCCCACCACCACGGCATTTTCATTCACCATGCTCATCGGTCCATGGCGGAATTCTAAAAAGTGAAAAGGCTCGCTGTGAGTCAACGTCATTTCTTTCATTTTGAGATTCACTTCACACGCCAATCCATAACGGATGCCCGAACCAAGAAAATAAAATCTATCGAAAGCTAAATTCTCGCCAATTGATTTCGCAAACGCCTCATACTTACCAATGACCGAATTACCAATTACAGGCAACCATTTCATTGCCTCCACCAAATCCCCCCGCCCCGCCATCTTCGCGCAGAACGCCGTCACAGCCACGTACATGGAGGCAAAGGAACGAGTCTGTGCCACTGATTCTTCCTGTCCTTTATCAATCACGATATTCACATCGGCGAAACGCGATAACACTTCGTCGTAGTTCGTGATGACGACCACGTCGCCGCGCTTTTCATTCCTGAATTTCTCAACGGCTTTCACGGTTTCGGTCGTCGTCCCTGAACGGCTGACAGCGACAAGCAAATCGTGGTGCGGGATACTCTGCGAGTACGATGTGTTATCCCGCATAGGCGGATTACCAATCCGCCCCACGCTTGCATCTGTATTCAACAACAACTCCCCCGCTGGCACAGCGCGCGCCGTGCGTCCCGTCAACTGCTGGTACAAAGCCGCCGCCGCCAGCGATAGGTAGTAGGTCGAACCACAGCCAGTAAAAAGCACATTGGCGTAGCGACCAGCTTCGGGTAGGTTCGAAGCGTTTACTACATCCAATGCCTGTGCCCAGGCTTGAGTCTGAGTCTTGATTTCGTTGTAGGTGTGATAGGTTTGTAGTTTCATGGTTTCGTAGTTTGTTAGTTCACTGGTTACTGATCACTGATTACTTGATCTTCAAAACCCTCTCCGCGTTCTCGCGATAGATTTTCTTCAACACATCGTCAGGCAGATACAAACCGTAGGCGTAGAAGCGCCCCTGCCCAGGGACTTCGCTGGTGTTGTAGTTGAAATATTCATCGTCGGTTTCAAATAGGCGATAACTGAGACGATAAGCATCGAGGTCGGGGCTCATGTCGGAACCGTATAAAATGCGGTCTTGATATTGAATGAAAAATTTTCGTGAGGCATACGGCTGACGACCGATCTCACCGAAGCGGGCGGATGTGTCGATGTAATAGTTCGGGCAATCATTAAGCATCTGCCCCACCCAACCGAGATTCTCTCCGTAGCAACCCATGTGCGCGCCGATAAATTTCGTTGACGAGTGACGCTTAACCATATTCTTGAAACTATTCATGATGTGCATGAACGATGGGAACGACGGACTGGTAAATGCCCAATCGGGATGTTCGCCGATCTCCTCCCAACGTTCATTGGTTTCATCAATGGGGTCAAAGAAGGCAACAGGGTCAGCGACGTGGATCAAAACGGGAAAGCCAAGTTCGCCCGCCGTTTCCCAAATGGGAATGAGACGCTCATCATCCACATCCACTAATTTGCCCGTGTGGTCTGTGACGTGTAACCCGAGCGGCTTCCAGATTTTGAGTCCTTGTGCGCCGCGCTCTTTTTGTATATGTAAACGCTTCGCCGCCCATTCTGGGAATTGATTCCCCAGCTCCTGCCACTTCCCCCAATCCACGCCGCCAAAGACTTGAAAGCGCTCAGGCGCGCCTTCTTTAAAATGCTTGAGATGGGCATCAAGAATATCTTCACCCCAGCCGCCATCAAGATCAACATAATGAGTCATGCCTGCTTCATCTAAAAGATCAAGTAACTCATTGAGCGGTTTCTTGTCCCAGCCGCCGCCGAACGGATCAGCGAGATGATCGTGCGCATCAATGACGGGAAACTTCGGTTTATTCACCAAAGTTGTTTTGGTCACCAGTTTAGATCGGGGGCGAAAGTTTTCGAGAAGCATGGTTCTCCAGAATTATGAAATCACAACTTCAATTCCAAGTTTCTTCAATGCTTGCAGGAATTTCTTGTCTGCTTTTGAATCGGTCACAAATATGTTCATGCTTTTCAACGGAGCCAGCAGGGCAGTTGACACGCGATTCACTTTTGAATGATCTGCCACGATAATCGTTTCGCGCCCGATCTTTAAAATAGCGCGGTCAGTTAGCGTTTCTGGCAGGTAATCGTTAGTCAGTCCGTGTTCGAGGCTTACGCCGCGTGTGCTTATGATTACCTTGTCCACGCGCAATTCTGCCAACGCCTGTTCGGCGATGTGACCAATGAATGAAAGTTCACTTTCACGCAACTGTCCGCCCAGGGATATAACAGTGATTTCCTTTATCCCAGCCAGCATATTCAACACGGGCAGGGAATTGGTGATAACCATGAGACTCTTTCGTCCACGCAAATGTTTTGCCGTTTCAAGCACGGTCGTCCCTGACCCAAGGAAAACAGTTTCACCATCGGAAATCAATTCCGCTGCGGCTCGTCCAACCCGACTTTTGTCATCCGCCTGTTCGCCTTCGCGTTGGAGAATCGGCAGTTCGGGCGGAGCCTGTTCAATGGCGATCACGCCGCCATGCACGCGCTGCGCCTTGCCTTGTGAAGCAAGGGATTCCAAATCGCGGCGCGCAGTCGCCTCGCTGATCGAGAATTGCTCCACGATCTCGGTCACACGCAAGCGTCCCTGCCTGGAAAGCAGGGAAAGGATCTTTTTTTGTCTTTCAGGGGTGGGGATAAAATCGCTCATAATCGCTCAAAAATCAGTCATAATCAATCATAGCAGGTTTTTGGAAAATTTCAAGAGGCAATTTCAGGAATCAAAAAAGGCGCCCCGAAAAAGTTGAGGCGCCTTTTCATTCTGGCGCACGGCTTTGCGCGGGCGCGGTGTGAGCAGTGCGGCCAGGACTTTTTGGTAGCGTATTCGTGCAAGGGACGCGGGATGTGCCCGGGCTGCAACACACGGCGCATGGTGGAGACGGCGGCGCACCTGGTGGAGCGCACTAGAGTTTACGACTGCCGATGCTGATCTGCAGAAGTTGTGTAATTTCGGCTTATTGAATGAGCGTACATATCGGAATATCCAACTAGAGTGATCGTTGACCACAAAGTAAAGGCGGGGCGCAGGTTAGCGCAAACTGGTATTTGACGAGTGCAGGCCCAGCGCTTACAGTTTGCTTGTGGTGGTTGGCTTGAATTTCCTATCCGTCATTTCCCGGTGGGCTCACAACTCTACGAGATTGAGCCCCAGCAGTCTTGCCAGCATGCGCAGGCGTGCCGCAACGTGGCTGTGGACAGTGCCCCAATGCTGGATCAGGCCCAGTTCCATAATGCGGCGAAACAGAGTGTCAGCATTCCCGTCGGGCCGGATGAGCATGTGCGAGTAGCCTTCCATCATGCGCGGGCCGGGCAGGGACTCTCCCGTGAATACCACGCTCTTGAGGGCTCCGCGGGCCGGCGTGAAGTTCAAAAACGTCATCGGGCCGGGCTTCGCGCGGTAGGACACCCACGTTCCCGCTGGCCGAGACGGATCAATCTCCAAGTCACGCGTGATGTGGTAGGTGCCCGGTTCACCGAAGCTCAGCTCGCCATGGCCCGGGTGGCCCATGAGGACGGTGTTTTCATAACGGTCAATGCTGAAAAACTCATTGAACATTCCCATACGGCCCGCCAAGCGCCCGAGAACCAGCGTGGACAGAATCCCCAGCACGTCGGCTTCCATTCCAACGGTGCAGCCCAACTCACTCAGGCGCGGATGCGTCAAGTGTGGGCGGAACCCCAGAGCGCGGCACAGGGTGGTGTCAAAATCCTCCAATGCGATCCCTGACAGGTTCCGTTCTTCCGCCAGGCAAACGAATGCCAGCGCCTGCCGCGCGGACTGCAGAAGCTCGTCCTCTGTCACGCCCACCACGGGATACCGGGTCTTCAGATCGTCCACATAGGCGCGCGCCTCGGCATCCGGCACGGCGCGTACCAGCGCGGCGTATGTATCCACAGACACATACTCGATTTCGACCCCGAACGTTTCCCGCAGAAAGAACTCATCCACCCATGTCGAAACGACGACGCGGCATGGGGCGGGGAGCAGGGCAATACGCGTGCCGCGCAGACTGCGCTTAACGGCGGTCGCGCGTGCAAAGTCCCGAAGCACATCCATTGCCGCCGGTTCCGACTCGTTGCCGAAGGCGGTCTCGTAGTCCCACCCGTAGCGTCTGAAAATGTTTGCCGATTGTTGGACGCTTACGGGACCGCTGCCGCGGAGCCATGCCGGGATGGTGTAATCCTGGAGCAAACCCACATACGGGCTGTACGACCAGAGGAGCAGCGGTACGCGCCGGGCGTTCTCCACGAATGCGATTACGGGTGGATCATTCGTCCATATCATCGGACAGAAGATGATTGCGTCCACATCCGCCTCGTCAAAACGCCTGGCTTCAGCAAGTGCCTCCGCCACGGTATGCACCAATCCCGAAGTGACAACGGTGAACTCCTGGCGCAGGGCGGCGATGACGGTGGCTACGTCCTGTGCGACCGTCTGAATGAACCCGGCATACAAGCCTTCCGTGGCGTCGCAGCATCCCGCCTCCCACCAAGATTCACCCGCAAGAAAGAGAACGCCGATTTTCGATTGCAGTTTCATCATACATGTCTCCGTTACCGTGAAAGCAGAGCATATTTCGGCATCCCCCCTTCAGGATGCGCGAGCGGAGTTCAGGAGGTATTTTCGGCGGTCTTCTGCGGTTCACAGTCCGTCTCGCGGTCTGTCCACGGTGAACCAGACCCGCCGGGCCTCTCCGGCTGCGGCATCCACGGCCTCCACCCCGATCTGCCGGGGGAGTGCCGCGGAGTTCGATGGGTAAATGAACGCCGTAAGTATACTTTAGAACTCGTTCAATTTGATCACGATAGTCTGACTCTATTTCGGCCGAATAATTTTTTCTTTTAATATTAAATTTAAGCGCACCAAAAGACCGAGTAAAAAAACCGGATGAATCGCAGATCAACGACCGAGAATTAACTTTTCTTGTGGATTTTCCTTCCACGATATATAAATGAGCTCCAGTATCGATACCTCGGCATTTAAAAAGATCCTCCTTGATAGTCTCTTCAAAACAAGTTCCATTAGCGCAAATTGAAGTGGAAGTAACAATACCATTCTGAAAGGAGTCAATTATTCCAGCATTGAAAGACCTGCATAGAGCAAAATCATCAGCATTTACAACTAAAAAATTCCCAATGTGTCACCTCTTTCTAGTTCGCACTAAATTATTGATATTCTCATTTAATATGCATATAATCCTCAACTCATCATCTAGTAAAATGTCAGAGGTAGCTTAATTGACACACAAATCATATGTGTTACCTGCATTGTTCCTCATATTTTCTAAATATATAATTTTTCTTTCGAAACAATTAACTAATTAGCTTTTGGGAAAGTTCATATTTTTTCTTTGAATTTTTTCAGCCGGTGAGCACAAAATTTAGTCTTTTTATGCAAGATGGCGCTAATATTGCCGGCCAATATAACAGCCACGGCTGTTCTCTAGCGCAACGCAGGAGCGCGTTTCCGTGGAATCGGGCGTGGGTGAGGTTATTGAGGATCGCGCCCGGCTGCTGGAATTTCAGAGTGGGCCTTGAGGATGAGCAGCGCTGCTGGTGTCCGGGGGACAAGCGTTAACAGTAATTGCAAGTTGAAGCGGGACGCGGTGTATGTCCTACGGTGGCCGGAACGGAGTGCGGCGTATCAAATGGTGCGTGAGAATTTGGAGACGTGGCTGGCGCGCCAACAACTGCACCGGCAATCGCACCCGCGCGCTCACCACCAGTGAGGTGAATGCACAGCAACTGATTACTCCAGAAGCAGTGGAGGCAATCCCCGAAATTGAGTTTGACCAGACGGCAAACCTGACAGCGGAAGCCGAGGATTATCAGCGGACGTCCCCTGTGGATGCGGATGCAGAGCCGATTCCGGAACTGGAGTTCGATCAGACGTCGGGTTGGTAATCCTGCGCTGTAGGCATGGCACACGCGGCGCAGCGTGAGTAGGCATGGTCCAGCCGTTAGCGGAGCGCACTGAATGTTTAGGACTGCCGATGCTGGTCGGTCCAAGGCGGGTAATTTCTGCTTGTTGCGCTGAGCGTACCTCTCGGAATATCCAACAATAGTGATCGTTGACCACCAAGCAATGGCGGCGTGGATGTTAGTGTAGAGGAACTTGACCACTGCGGGGACAGCGCTCGCCGTTGCCGGGAGCCTGTGGGCTTAAATTGTGTACTGATGGTTTTTCTCGCAACGGTACTCGCGCTGTCACCGGGTCGGTGACTGGGGAGGTTCACGCAACGATTACCCAAGTAATTCGAGAAACTTGGCATACTCCTCATCTTTAACGCCAAGAGTATGTTTTGCTTCGGGGTAGTCACCCCGTACGGTGTCGGTACGGAATTCGTCAAAGGCAGCGACCATCTCATGATAAATGCGTTCGTACTCGGCTCTCAGATTGCGATAAACTTTGGCATGGCGCGGGATATGCCCTAGGTTGGTGCCGAGCACATCAGTGGCGTAGAGATATTGCCCGTCGCACCCAATTCCGCTGCCCATCGAGAGGCAGATGATTTGCACTCGTTTGCTGATGGCGGAGGCGACTTTATCAGGCACAAGTTCGATCTCCACACCGATTGCACCGGCATCCTGATAGGCTTTGGTGTGGCGATAAATTTGTAGCGCTTCTTCGGCGCTTTTACCCACAGCTTTAAAGCCACCAAACCATGTGCTTTTGTAGGGAATAAAACCCACGTGCCCCATTACGGGGATGCCCTCGCGTGCCATCTTTTCGACCATGTCCAGCCCGACGCTGGTGTAGACTGCATCGGCTCCCACTTGGAGCGCAGCAAAGCCAGCGCGGATCACTTGGTCAGCGTTGATATGTTTGCCATAGGGGAAGCCGATAGTCATAAAGCAACTTGGCGCAGCTTGGCGGATCGCCCGTATATCCATGCGCTCGGACACGGCGAATAGGTCGATGCCAGCCGCCTCGCAGGCGCGCGCCTCATCGACAGTGTTGACCTTAAGTTGGGTCAATTGACGTTTTCCTTTTAGACCCAAAAGATCTTTGACAGTAAGCCGTTTGTGGTCCATAAATTTCTCCACCGAAAAAGTTATCAAAGTAGTTCTATCCTGCTACAAGCTAAACTTTCGACCTGTGTTGGACAGAAGTATCCATGCCAATTTGATCGGCTATGCCCCAAAATACATTTGTTGGTGGGTGACGTTCCCTTAAAACCAAACCACACACACCTAATTATCGGAATACCGCATTAACTTTCATTAAACCTTTTTTCTCAAAAGTCGAAACCTATTATAGCTCTGGTCTCGATCGATGCAAGTAGGATCCGTAGGTGAGCAAAGTCACTACTCATGATACTTTCCTAAACAGCACAGCCTCTCTAAAACACCACCACTTAATTTTAAGGCGGATGGTGCTCCAGAATGCAGTGCATTTTGGTAAAGGTAGTCTTTTAGTTGCAGGATTTCATAGGGCTATGGTGTTAAAAAACTGTGCAGTATTAAATATTTGATTCTGAAGTTGAAAATGCTTGAGTATACAGACGGGATAATGTGTGTATCCACACCGGCGGCTGGCACGGAGTTCGGCTTATCAAGTGGTGCGTCAGAATATGGTGTCGCGGATTGCGCGTCGGCGCGCTTCTACTGAGTGTTTGCGCTCAAGTGCTGCGGGTGGTGCGGACAAACCCACCTATTTGTGTACATTGCAGAGCCAGCGACGGTGCGGCAGATACCGGCGCATGTCGGCGAGTTGACAACAGTACCGTCAATCGCACCCGCAAGATTAAAAAAGGTGGTGGTGAATGCATAGCAGCTGATTGCTCCAGAAGCGGTGGGTGCCAACCCCGAGCTAGAATTTGACTAGACGGCCAACTGGCAGCGGAACTAGGGCAAAATAGGTTGGTTGGCGATGCGATGTGAATGCAAAGCCGATCCTAGGACTATAGTTTGATCAGACATTGGGTTGGTAATATTGCGTTGCAGAAGTGCGGCGGGTTGCGGAACGTGGGTAGGCGTATCCGAACGCTGCTCTGGTACGGGGAGTGTTGTGGGGTGCCAATGCTTGATTGTGGACGTTGGGAAATTTGCTTTGTAGGGTGGGTTTATATCTCGCCAAATATTCAAAAAAAGTGGTCGTTGTCCGAAAGTTGATGGTCGGTGGGCGTCAGCGCGAAGTGGTACTTGACCAGTGCGTCCCCCGGGAGTACTATTGGGAAGTGCACGGGTCTAGTTTTAAGTCCGTTTTGCCTCCACGTGACCACACATTAGCTGCCGCGCGATGCGCGGTTGCATCTCGCATCCCGTAACGTGAAAATTATCTGCAGCTGAAAGCAAGCCCGTGAAATCCGCCCGTCTTAACCGGCTTTTTAATCCGCAGACTAATCGTTGCTTCGATGTTGCCATCGATCATGGTTTTTTCAACGAAGCGGCGTTTCTCACCGGCATCGAGAACATGCCGCAGACGATTGCCACCCTTGTTGATGCCGCACCCGACGCGATTCAGCTGACCGTTGGCCAAGCCCGTCTGCTGCAGTCGATGCCGCGGCGGGGCAAACCCGCCCTCGTGCTCCGCACCGACGTCGCAAATGTCTACGGTTCGGTGTTACCCCGCTTTCTATATTCTCGCATCATCGAGGAACCCGCATTGCAGGCCGTGCGCTTGGACGCGACTTGCGTGGTCGTGAATCTCTTTTGGATTCCTGAGCAGCCCGAGGTCGGAGACCAGTGCGTGCAAAACATCCTCCGCTTGAAACCGCAATGCGACCACTATGGCGTCCCGCTGATGATCGAGCCGCTTGTCTTCAAGACCAACGCGAACGCCGGCGGCTACATGGTTGACGGCGACGCGCACAAAATCATCCCGCTGGTGCGTCAGGCCGTCGAGCTAGGTGCCGACATCATTAAGGCCGACCCGACTGACGACGTGTCCGTCTACCACAAGGTGATCGAAACCGCCGGTGGTATCCCCGTGCTCGTACGCGGCGGCGGCAAGACTGGCGAGCACGAAATTCTGGTTCGCACCTCGGCCCTTGTTGAGCAGGGCGCGGCGGGAATCGTCTACGGCCGAAACATCATCCAGCACCCAAATCCCGCCGGGATCACCCGCGCGCTGATGGCCGTTGTCCATGAACGCCTGAGTCCGCTCGACGCCCTCCACCGGTTTCTGCCCCGCCCGACATGAGCGCTGCCGGGTCCAGCCCGCCAGTACGCATTGGCATCATCGGCGGCGGCTTAATGGGTCGCGAAGCCGCGTCGGCCCTCGCCCGCTGGTTTGCACTGTTGGATTTCCCCACCCGTGTCGAACTGACCGCGGTGTGCGAACTCGATCGCACGCGACTAGACTGGTTTAAGAAGGTGCCGACAGTAAGGTTTCTTTCTCAGGATCACCACAAATTTCTCGCGAGTCCCGACATTGACGTCGTCTACGCGGCGGTGCCCCACCATCTCCATGAGAGCATTTATCTTGACGTGCTCCGCGCCGGAAAGGATCTCTTCGCTGAGAAACCCTTTGGACATGATCTCACTTCGGCGCGGCGTGTGCGCGACGAGGCCGTACGCCTCCGGCGCTTTGTCCGGGTCTCGTCGGAGTTTCCGTTTTACCCCGGCGTGCAACGCGTGTTTCAGCTCGCGCGCGCCGGCGAATTCGGCCGGCTGCTCGAGATTCGCGCAGGCCTCTTGCATTCCAGCGACCTAGATCCCACGAAGCCGATCAATTGGAAGCGGCAAAACAAATACTGCGGCGAGAGCGGCGTCATGGGGGACCTCGGGTTGCACGTGGCGCATATTCCACTAAGGCTTGGCTGGCGGCCTATGTCGATTTATGCCCAGCTCCAAAAAGTCATCACGCTTCGGCCCGACGGTAAGGGCGGCAGCGCGGAGTGTGACGCGTGGGACAATGCGATCCTGCACGCGACCACGCCCATCGCCGACTATAACGTGCCTATGACGCTTGAGATGAAGCGTATGGCGCCATCGGAGATTAACACGTGGTACATCGAGGTGCTCGGTGCCGACCGCGGCGCGCGCTATTCGACGAAGGAACCGAAGACGCTTTGGACGTACCGCCGTGACAAAGAGCAAATCTGGGAGAAGACCGATCTTGGTTTCAGCGTACCGTTCACGACGATCACGGGCGGAATCTTCGAGCCAGGGTTTGCGGACATCCTGCAACAGATGTGGGCTGCGTTTATTGCAGAACGCGCCGGCCACCTTGGGGATCGGTTTGGATGCGCCACACCCGACGAAGCCGTGACCAGCCATGAGTGGTGGCAGGCCGCCCTCGAGTCGCACCGGTACCAGACGGTGGTCAGGCCGGGTTAGGATCCTGAAAGATCTCAGATGCAAAACGCCCAAACAAAAAAGAATATGGCCCAATCTTCAGCCTCCACGCGGGAAACCTGAACTTTGTATATTTTGCACAGTGTTTCCTGGGATTTGAACCTATTCCGCTAATATGCGATCTGGACTGCTCGCCGGCGGCAACTGGATCGTCGACCACGTCAAGATTCTAAATACATGGCCGGCGCAGGACTCACTTGCCACCATCCTGCGCGAGACGGTCGCGAACGGCGGCGCGCCGTACAATGTGCTCAAGGACCTCGCGCGCCTACAGGCACCTTTTCCACTTTCGGCGGTGGGGCTGATTGGTAACGATGCCTTCGGGCACCGTATTCTCGACGACTGCCGCTCGCATGCGATCGATGTGGACCAGTTACGCCGTATCGCCGCGGCACCCACCAGCTACTGTGATGTGATGACTATGGAGTCTACTGGCGGTCGGACTTTTTTTCACCGGCGCGGGGCTAATGCGCT
>SXGS01299503.1_pt1 | contig 21419 bp, 19 predicted proteins | sample 3174681 | NCBI WGS metagenome assembly SXGS01 (sample SAMN11356861, study PRJNA531348) | freshwater metagenome | isolation source: freshwater sample F1-80 | place: China: Fuxian Lake, Yuxi | collected 2017-12-25 | reverse complement strand
GTGGCGCGCAGTTCACGCCCGACTGCCTGCAGACCTGCTTCATCCAGCTCACCTTTCCAGTGAGCCTCAAGGGCTTTTTTCAGTTCGCGGTCCGCGCCGATGCGGGGAAAACCAAGGGAATGGGACAAGGCCATGTCATAACGCTCCATCTGATCAATACGATGGAGCTATTCTCGACAGTGTTGATGAGTGAGACAAACTCAAGATATTCGTCTTGATCTATAATTTTCCTCATGTTCTGCTAACCCACATGTTTGTAGGAGCCAGCTTGCTGGCGATGCTTTTACAACCCTGATCGCGAGCAAGCTCGCTCCTACACACAGCCGTTCTGCGAGATACCTTGAGGCCCGCCATGCTTGAACTACGCCACCTGAAAACCCTGCATGCCCTGCGCGAAAGTGAAAGCCTGGTGGATGCCGCCGAGCGCCTGCACCTCACCCAATCAGCCCTCTCTCATCAATTTAAAGAGCTGGAAGAGCGCTTGGGGCTGCCGCTGTTCGTGCGCAAGACCAAACCGGTGCGCTTTACCAGCGCTGGCCTGCGCCTGCTGCAATTGGCAGATAGCGTGCTGCCGATGCTGCGCAGCGCCGAGCGGGATTTAGCGCGACTGGCTGGCGGCACCGCAGGGCGTTTGCACATGGCCATCGAGTGCCATAGCTGCTTTCAGTGGCTGATGCCAACCATCGACCAGTTCCGCGACGCCTGGCCGGAAGTGGAGCTGGACCTGGCCTCGGGGTTTTCCTTCGCCCCGCTGCCCGCGCTGGCACGTGGCGATCTCGATCTGGTGGTAACCAGCGACCCGATTGAACTGGCCGGCATCACCTATGTGCCGCTGTTTACTTACGAGGCCATGCTGGCCGTGGCCAATCAGCATCCGCTGGCCAGCAAGCCGTGCATCAGGCCGCACGATCTGGCCACGGAAACCCTGATCACCTACCCGGTGGAACGTGATCGCCTGGATATTTTCACCCGCTTCCTCGAACCTGCGGACGTGGAGCCTGCGCAAGTGCGCACCTCCGAGCTGACGGTGATGATGATGCAACTGGTGGCCAGCGGCCGTGGCGTGTGCGGCCTGCCCAACTGGGCGCTGCACGAATACAGCTCGCGCGGCTATGTAACCGCTAAGCGCCTGGGCGACAAGGGCTTGTTCGCCACTCTGTACGCCGGTATCCGCACCGATATGCTGGATGCGCCGTTTATGCGTGACTTTTTGCTAACCGCCAAGGACACCTCCTTCGCCAATCTGGAAGGGGTAAGCGTGGCGCGCTAAGGCTGAGTAAAGCCTGTTACATCTGACGGCTTGCCGATCGTGACCAACAGTCATAGCATGACCACCGGTCACAATCAGCAGAAGCTTCGTTTATGCGCCTTCAAGATCAACTTTTCGAGCAGCGGGAAAACGCCATTCTTGCCGCTGCGCGCCAGCTGTTCAGCGAACAGCCATGGGACCGCGTCACCATTGCCGAGGTGGCCATCGCCGCCGGTATTGGTAAAGGCACGGTGTATAAACACTTCCCCAGCAAGGAAGCGTTGTATGCGCGCCTGGTGCTCGACAACAGCCTGCAAAACCTGCATGAGCTTCGCACCCTGCATGCGACCAGTGCGCCACAAGAGGCCATGCGCCAGGTGATCCGGCGCTCGTTTGAGCTGATGCTGGACAACCCGATCCACACACAACTGTGCCTGCACTGCGACCGACCAGACTTTCAAGAACGCCTCGAAGCCCCCTATCGCCTGCAGTTTTTTGATATCGAGCGGCAGTACCAGGTGTTTTTCCGCGACATGCTCAGCGTCACCTTGAATAACCAGGCACTCACCCAAGCGGATTGTCAAAACCTGCTGTGGGGTGTCGAAGCTTGCGTTAACGGTGTGATGGCGCGCATCGCCTCCGGTGGTTTCGCCCACTGGGCCGAGCCAATTTCCTTGCACGAATACTTCGCCCGCGTCAGCGACTTCATCATTGCTGGCCTGCGCACCCAAGCCGCCGACCTGCTGGCTCACCCTTCTCGCCATGAGTAAATCCGCCATGTTCAGTCAGTTGTCCAAACGTCCCTGGTTGATTGCCGTCGCCATCACCGTGCTATTGCTGGTGTGGCTGTTCAGCGGCGGCGTATTCAAGGCTCAGGAGACCGCCAGCGCCGATGCGCCTTCACCCGAGCAAGAGCTGACCAGCGTTCAGGTGCAGTGGCTGCAAGCTGAACCCATGCAGCGCCAGCATGTAGTTCAAGGCCAGATAGAAGCTTGGCGCCGGGTCGAGTTACGCGCGCAAATCAGCGGCACCGTGCAGCGCTTGGATCAGGACAAAGGCAGTACGGTCAAACAGGGGCAGCGCCTGTTGAGTCTGTCTACCGACAACCGCCCAGCCCAAGTGGCCAAAGGTGAAGCCGATGTGCGCCAGCGCGCTGCGGATGTCAGCGCGGCCGAGCGTTTGCGTGAACGCAAGCTGGTGTCCGCCAACGAGCTAATCCGCCTGCAAAGCGAACTGGCCAAAGCCCGCGCCGAACTGGACCTAGCGCGCATTGAGCTGAGCAACACCACGATTAACGCCCCCTTTGCCGGTATTTATGACCAGCGCATGGTGGAACTGGGCGATTTCGTCCAGCCAGGACAAAGCCTGCTGACCCTGGTGGACATCGGCCAACTGAAAGTCAGTGCGCAGATCGCGCAGCAAGACGTAACCCAGCTCAAACTGGGCCAGCCCGTGCGGGTCGAGTTGCTCGACGGGCGCAATCTGCAAGGCGAGTTGCACTGTATCGCGGCGGCCGCCGATCCTGGCTCACGCAGCTTCCGTATTGAAGTCAAGGTCAATAACCCCGAGGCGTTGCGCCTGGCCGGAGCCAGCGCCACCTTGCACATTCAAACCGGCGAAACCCTGGCCCATCGCCTTTCGCCGGCCCTGCTCAGCCTGGATAAAGCCGGTCGCCATGGGGTCAAGTGGGTCAATGACGCACAACGGGTCGAATTCACTCCGGTGCAGTTGCTCAGCGTGGACAACCAAGGCGCGTGGGTCAGCGGTTTGCCGGAAAAAGTCGCGCTGATCATCCTCGGCCAAGGTTTTGTCGAGCCGGGCGAAGAAGTCATCAGCCAACTGGCCGAAGGGAGCCGCTGATATGCACGGCCTGATTGCCGCAGCCCTCGACCGCAGCCGCACCAGCTTGCTGGTGTTGGCCTTTCTGATGATCGGTGGGCTGGGCGCGTATTTCGCCATCCCCAAGGAAGCCAACCCGGATGTCAGCATCCCGATCATTTACGTATCGGTAAGCTTGGAAGGCATCAGCCCGGAAGACGCCGAGCGCCTGCTGGTGCGGCCGCTGGAGCAGGAGTTGCGCAGCCTTGAAGGGATCAAGGAAATGCGCTCCATGGCCAGCGAAGGCCATGCCTCGGTGACCCTTGAGTTTGATGCCGGTTTTGACGCCAAAACCGCCTTGGCCGATGTGCGTGAAAAAGTCGACACCGCGCGCAGTAAACTGCCCGAGGAAGCCGAAGAACCGACCGTCAACGAAGTCAACGTGGCGTTGTTCCCGGTGCTGTCGATTGGCCTCTCCGGGCCGATTGCCGAAACCGAATTGGTCTACATCGCCCGTCGCCTCAAAGAAAATGTTGAAGGCATTGCCGAAGTGCTCTCAGTGGAAATCGGCGGCGACCGCGAAGACCTGCTGGAGATCGTCGTCGACCCGCAGGTACTCGACAGTTACGGCATCGACTACACCGAGCTGTTCAATCTGGTCAGCCGCAATAACCGCCTGGTCGCGGCCGGCAGCCTGGACACCGGCGCGGGCCGTATGAGCATGAAAGTACCCGGCGTAATCGAAGACCTCGACGATGTGCTGTCCATGCCGATCAAGGTGGTGAACGGCAGTGTGGTGACCTTTGGCGATGTCGCCACCATTCACCGCACCTTCAAAGACCCCACGGGTTATGCACGCATCAATGGCCAGCCGGCCGTGGTGCTGGAAGTTGCCAAGCGCAGCGGCGCGAACATCATCGACACCATCCAGCAGGTCAAGGCGCTGATGAGCAAAGCGCAGCCCATGCTGCCGGCGAACCTACAGATCAGCTACATCATGGACCAGTCGCAGCAAGTGCAAAACATGCTCAGCGACCTGCTCAACAACGTGATGACAGCCATCGTCTTGGTACTGATTCTGGTGGTGGCCAGCATGGGCATGCGCTCGGCGCTGCTGGTGGGCTTGACCATTCCCGGTGCCTTCCTCACCGGTATTTTGCTGATTTGGATGCTCGGCTTTACCCTCAACACCGTTGTCCTGTTCAGCCTGATTCTGGTCGCGGGCATGCTGGTGGACGGGGCGATTGTGGTCTCCGAACTGGCAGATCGTTATCTGCATCAAGGGCAAAGCCCACGCCAGGCCTGGACCAATGCCGCCACCCGCATGGCGTGGCCGGTGATTGCCTCCACCGCCACCACGCTGGTGGTGTTTCTACCGCTGCTGTTCTGGCCGGGCGTGGTCGGCCAATTTATGAAATACCTGCCGGCCACGGTCATTCTCTGCCTGCTGGCCTCGCTGGCCATGGCCCTGGTGTTTCTGCCGGTACTGGGCGCGGTCACCGGCGGCCAACCGCTGCCACAAACGACCCAACCAGCCCGCAGCGCCCTTGCTTATCGACGATTACTCAGTGCCCTGCTCAAGCGACCGGGGCTGACCCTGCTCGGCATCCTGGCCTTGATTGCCTTGATCTACACCGCTTACGGACGCTTCAACCACGGTGTGGAATTTTTCCCGGAAGTCGAGCCGGAAAGCGCACAGATCTGGGTGCGCGCGCGCGGCGATTTATCCGTGCAGGAGAAAGATGTGCTGCTGCAACGGGTGGAGAAACGCCTGCTTGGCATGAGTGAGGTTAAGGCGTTGTACGCACGCTCACTCGCCCAGCCTGATAGCCAACTCGGCGCGGACGTGATCGGCACCCTGCAATTTCAGTTTGTGGAGTGGTACGAGCGGCGCTCGGCCACAGAAATTTTGGCCGACATGAGCACCCGCACAGCCGATATCCCCGGCGTGGTGCTGGAGTTCCGCAAACAGGAGGACGGCCCTAGTAGCGGCAAACCGGTCAAATTGCAAATCAGCGCGATAAGCCCGGAAAAAGCTGATCAATGGGTAGACGAGGTTCGCCAGACCATGCAGCGATTGGGCGGATTCAAGGACATCGAAGATGACCGCGCCCTGCCCGGTATTGAATGGCGCATTGAAGTAGACCGCGAGGCCGCCGCGCGCTTCGGCGCAGACGTGCTGAGCGTTGGTAACGCCGTGCAGATGGTCACCAATGGCCTGAAGCTGGCCACCTATAGGCCGGAAGATGCCACCGATGAAGTGGACATCCGCGTGCGGCTGCCGGCCAACTGGCGCTCGCTGGATCAACTCGGCCGCCTGACCCTCAACACTCCAGCCGGGCAAGTGCCGCTGGGTAACTTTGTCACCCTGCAGCAAGCGCCCAAAGTCGGCACCCTGCGCCGAGTCGACGGCAACCGCACCATCACCTTACAGGCCGACCTGGCAGCCGGGTCGCAACTGGATGAACGCCTGCAAGCCCTGCGCGAAGCCATGGGCGACGTGCCAGCCGATGTGCAAGTGAAGTTTGCCGGCGAAGCGGCGGACCAGCGTGAGGCCGCCACCTTCTTAGGCACCGCTTTTGCGGTGGCGATCTTCCTGATGTTCATCATCCTGGTCACCCAGTTCAACAGCATCTACCAGGCGCTACTGGTGTTGTCGGCCATTGTCCTGTCCACGGCCGGGGTATTGATGGGTTTGCTGGTCAACGGTCAGTCGTTTGGCATTGTCATGGTCGGCATGGGCCTGATCGCCCTGGCCGGCATTGTGGTGAACAACAACATCATCCTCATCGACACCTACAACCAACTGCGCCGGCAAGGGCTTGAACCGCGTGCGGCGGCGCTGGAAACCGGCAGCTTGCGTCTGCGCCCGGTGTTACTCACCGCCGTGACCACGGTGCTGGGCCTGGTGCCGATGGTAGTGGGCATTAACGTCGACCTGCTGACCCCCAGCCTGGGCGTAGGCGCGCCCTCGACTCAATGGTGGACGCAACTGTCCAGCGCCATTGCCGGCGGCCTGACCTTTGCCACCGTGCTGACGTTGCTGCTGACACCCTGCCTGCTGGTGCTCGGCTCACGCTTCGAGCGCCGCCCACCGCCACTGGAAACCTTCGACGACGACCTGCTCGACCTGCCCGAACACCTGCTGGCCAGCAACACCGGCAAGGTTCAATTGCAACGCACACCCTAAGCAACGCGCCCCGGTCAGCACCGGCCTGGGCGCACTATTCGCACCACTTTTCACACCCGCTGGCACGCCTTAGGCAGGCTGAGCATTAAGGCCCTTGGGAATGAACTGCACGCGCACCCGACGGGCCAATGGGTGTTGCGGCGCGATGCGCAAGACTTGTAGCCTCGTTAAGAATTAACTCAACCAAGGAAGGTGCTATGAACATCTGCGATATCCCCTTTTGCACGACTGACTGGAGCCTCATCGAGCGCAGCGAACACCCTGGAGAAACGGGCATGGCTTTTTGGCGTACTCAGGTGTTTGGCAGTATTCGCGTGCGCATGGTCGAGTACAGTGCGGGTTATCTGGCTGATCACTGGTGCAACAAGGGGCATATCCTGTTGTGCCTGGACGGTGAGTTGCACACGGAACTGGAGGACGGCCGCTGCGTTGTAATGACGGCGGGTATGAGCTACCAAGTCGCCGACAACGCGCAAGCACATCGCTCGTCAACAGTTACCGGAGCACGGCTTTTTATTGTCGATTGAGCCAGTACGAGCTGAGCAGCAGCATTAAGAAGATCAGCTGTTTGCTCTGCGGGTGCAGCGGCTCACGCACAGCGGCGGGCCAGGCATTGGCCTGCCAGCTAAGCCGCAGTTGCTCTCTGTGGTCGCGTCGCATCGCTAATCCGCCTGTGATGCAAACCTGCTCGAATCTAAGGACTCGATCCGCCCTAAACCAGCGATGTAAAGCCGCAGCTGCCAAACCCGTCCCGCCTCATCGGCACGCCAAGGGTTAAACTACAGCCTACTTTGTGAACGCTCTCTGTGAGCAATCAGCACCCCTTTAGCGCATGTAACAGGCTTAATGACGATGGGTACACACCGCCACCATACGGCTGGCAGCGCCAGCCAACGGCAACAACAACTCGCGACCGGACGCTTTTACCAGCGGGTGCTGACCCTGATCATTTGGTTGCTGGTGCTTGTGCTACTGGCGGCTGCCGGCCTGTTTATCGCGGATGAACTGCGCACCTCGCGCCTGCAATCGAAAGAAATCAGTCGTTACGCCCAGACCCTGACCTACGACGTTCAGCCCGGTCCAAGCCACGCCATTGTCTACCCCAAAGAAGGCCCCTTCGATAAACGCCAGGGTTACAGTCACCTGCCCTTGATGCTGGAACGCCTGCAGCAGCGTGACTTTAGCGTGCAACATCAGGCGCAATTTTCTCCGGCCTTACTCGACTACGCGCAACGCGGGCTGTTTGTCCCCTACGCGGAAAAAGTTCAGAGTGGCCTGCGCGTCCATGACTGCACCGGCACACCGTTTTACCAGTTTCGCTACCCGCAACAGCATTACCCCAGCTTTACCGACATCCCGCCTTTAGTGGTCAACAGTTTGCTGTTTATCGAGAACCGCACCCTGCTCGACCCCAACCAGCCAACGGCCAACCCGGCAGTGGACTGGCCACGGTTTGTTATGGCCGCGCTGTCGCAGGCCGGTAAGCTACTCGACATGCAGGCGCAATCCGCTGGCGGCAGTACCTTGGCCACCCAACTGGAAAAGTATCGCCACTCACCTGATGGCCTGACTGTCTCGGCCAACGAAAAGCTAAAGCAGATGATCTCGGCCAGCGTACGCGCCTATCAAAACGGCCCAGATACATTACTTGTGCGGCAAAACATCGTGCGCGACTACCTCAACAGCGTGCCGCTTTCTGCCGCGCCGGGGCATGGCGAAGTGCATGGGTTGGCCGATGGCCTGCGCATCTGGTTCGGCGCGGATTTCACGCAGGTCAACCGGCTGCTAGACCCGGCTAACGCAGCAGAGGCCAGCCCGGCTGATCGCGGCCTGGCCCTGCGCCAAGTGCTTGCCCTGATGATTGCTCAGCGACGCCCCTCCTATTACTTGGCGCAGGGCCGACATGATCTGGCGAAATTGACCGACAGCCATCTGCGTTTGCTGGCCAACGGCGGACTGATTGACGCGCCATTGCGCGACGCAGCGCTGGGGCAATCGCTGAGCTTCCGTGATTGGGCGCTGGAACCGAACATGCAGCCAGTCGAGCGCAACAAAGGCATCAGCGTTTCGCGCACACGCCTTTCAGCACTGCTTAACATGCCGCTGTATGACCTTGATCGCCTCGACCTGAGCGCCACCAGCACCCTGAATAACAGTTTGCAGCAAGCCGTTAGTCAGTACTTGCAGCAGTTGGCTGACCCGCAATTTGCCGGACAAGTCGGCTTATTTGGCGAACGCCTGCTGTCGCCGGAAAAAACCGCCGACGTGCGTTACAGCTTCACCCTCTTCGAGCGCACGCAAAATGGCAGCGTGGTCAGGGTGCAAACCGATAACACCGACCAACCTTTCGATATCAACGAAGGCAGCAAACTTGAACTCGGCTCCACCGCTAAGCTGCGGGTGCTGGCCACCTACCTGGAAGTGATCGCCGAATTGCACCAACGTCATGCCCGGCAAAGTATCGCCGAGTTAAACGCCGTGAATGCCCAAGACAATCTCACCCGCTGGGCAATCGCCTATTTGCAGGCCAAGCCCGGCGCGGACTTGACCAGCATGCTCGATGCCGCCTTGGAGCGTCGCTATTCCGCCAGCCCTCACGAACAGTTTTTTACCGGCGGTGGCCTGCATACGTTTAGCAACTTTCGCCGCGAAGATGACCAGCGCGTAGCCAGCCTTCGTGTCGCCCTGCGCGAATCGCTCAACCTGCCGTTCATCCGTCTGATGCGCGACCTGGTGCGTTACAGCACCTTCCAGGGCCCCAATAACAGCGCCGAACTGCTCAAAGACGACAGCGATCCGCGCCGCCAGGCTTATCTCAGTGAATTTGCCGACCGAGAAGGCACCAGCTTTCTGCAGCGATTCTGGCGCAAGTACCAAGACCAACCGGAACAACAGCGTCTGGACACCTTTTTGAATGGCCTGCGCCACACCCCAACGCGCTTGGCAGCGGCCCATCGCTACCTGTATCCGGATGCCGACGAGGCCAGCTTCACAGCCTTCCTGCGCAAGTACCAGACACAAGAGTCACTCAGTGATTCGCGACTCAACCAGCTGTACCGACAATACGCCCCTGGCAGCTATAGCTTGCCGGATCAAGGCTATATCGCCCGCGTGCACCCGCTGGAGCTGTGGTTACTGAGCTACCTGAATCAACACCCTCACGCCCGTTTTGCCGACGCTGTGGCGGCCAGCCAAGCGGAGCGCCAGGAGGTTTACAGCTGGCTCTTTCGCACCCGCCATAAAAGCGCACGAGACAGCCGTATCCGCATTATGTTGGAGGTAGAGGCCTTTCTAGATATCCATCGGCGCTGGCAAAACCTTGGCTACCCCTTTGGCCATCTGGTGCCGTCACTGGCCACCGCCATTGGCAGTTCCGGCGACCGCCCCGCAGCACTGGCCGAGCTGATGGGCATTATTCAAAACGATGGCATGCGCCAGCCCGTTGCACGCATCGACAGCCTGCACTTTGCAGCCGGCACACCTTACGACACTCTGGTGATGCGTAATCAGAATGAAGGCACCCGCGTCATGGCTACTGAAGTGGCAGCGGCGTTACGCAGCGCGCTGGCGGATGTCGTGGAAAACGGTACCGCCAGGCGTTTGCAAGGCAGTTATCAGCAGCCCGACGGCCAGCCGCTCAAAATGGGCGGCAAAACCGGCACCGGTGACAACCGTATTGAGACCGTCGGCGCGGGTGGCCGCGTGTTGAGTTCCAGGGCCATGAACCGTACAGCCACCTTTGTGTTCTATCTGGGCCCCAACCATTACGGCACGCTAACCGCCTTTGTACCGGGACGTGGAGCTGAAAACTTCCGCTTTACCTCCGCGCTACCCGTGCAAGTACTCAAAGGCATGGTGCCGATTCTGCAGCCGCACCTGCAATCTGACAGCCAGAACCTCTGCAAAACGAGCGCAGTGTCTCAAGGCTAAGCGTATCAACTGCGACTTTTAACGCATCCACGCAGAACGCATTTCAAATAAAAACGGGAGGCCTGAGCCTCCCGTTTTTTTGCCCTTCAAGGCTCACTTCGCCTTGTAGATAATCCCAGGGCTGCATTGCACCATCTGGTAATGATTGGGCAAACCATTGAGCGCTTCCGATGCGCCGAGGAACAAATAACCGCCGGGCTTGAGCATGGCGTGGATACGCGTGAGGATGTCCTTCTTCACTTCTGCCGAGAAGTAAATCAGCACATTTCGGCAGAACACCACATCAAACTTGCCGAGACTGGCATAGCTGTCCAGCAAGTTAAGCGCTCGAAACTCAATACGACTGCGGATCGCCGGTTTCACCACCCAACGCCCTGGTCCTTTCGGATCAAAGTAGCGCTGCAAACGCTCCTGCGACAACCCGCGGCCCATGGCCAAACTGTCGTATTCGCCGGATTTACAATTGATCAACATCGAAGGCGACAAGTCCGTGGCCACAATCTGAACGCCGCCTTTGAGTTGGCCCAGATTGGTTTTCTCAAACTCATCAATGGTCATCGACAGCGAATAAGGCTCCTGCCCCGATGAGCAAGCCGCCGACCAAATGCGCAACCGCTGACCGGGATTAGCCTTAATCAGCTCTGGCAACACTCGGCTCTTGAGCACCTCAAACGGATAGGTATCGCGAAACCAAAGCGTTTCGTTAGTGGTCATGGCATCAACAACCTGCTCACGCAGACCGCTGCGAGGCTGGCTTTGCATACGCTGCACCAACTCACCCAGGGTTTTGATACCGTTCTGCTCCATCAGCTTATTCAACCGACTGGACACCAGATACTGCTTATTAGTGCCCAGCAGGATGCCACAGGCTTTTTCCAGAAATGTCCGGAACTGCTCGAAATCCAAATTACCTGTAGACACTCGCAAAGCCTCGACAAACATATATTTAACTGAGGGCCTGACCCTCAGTCCCCTGCCGCGATGTTGATGCGAGCCGCTACACGTGCGGCCAGATCATCCGGGCGGAATTTGGCAAGAAAATCATCGGCACCCACTTTCTTAACCATGGCTTGGTTAAACACCCCAGAAAGTGAAGTATGCAGGATGATGTGCAACTTTTGCATTCGTGGATCGGCACGAATCTCAGCAGTGAGGGTGTATCCATCCATTTCAGGCATTTCAATGTCGGAGATCAACATGAGGAACTCTTCCTCAGGCTTCTTCCCTTCATCGACCATGGCTTTTAGATAATCCAGAGCCTGACGACCGTCATTTAGCGCCACCACTTCTACGCCAACTGTCTCCAGACAGCGTGTCACTTGCTTGCGCGCTACAGAGGAGTCGTCGCAGGTCAATACGCGCATGGTGACTGCACGCGCCTGAGTTTTGGCATCCAACACACCATCGGAAATCACCTCTGACGTTGGCGCCACTTCAGCGAGGATTTTCTCGACATCAATGATTTCAACCATCCGGTCATCAAGGTGGGTTACGGCCGTCAGATAATGGTCACGACCGGTGCCCTTGGGTGGCGGATGAATCGACTCCCAGTTCATGTTCACAATACGTTCAACCGAATGCACCAGGAAACCCTGAACCTTGGTGTTGTATTCCGTGATGATCACAAAACTGTTTTCAATGTTGGCGAGAGGCGTATTCCCCGTCGCCATCGACAGGTCGAGAATCGGGATTGTGCCGCCGCGAATGTTGGCCACACCGCGCACGACAGGGCTGGACTTGGGCATGATGGTGAGTTTGGGGCACTGCAGCACCTCCTTCACCTTGAAGACGTTGATGCCGTACAACTGCTTGCTGTTCAGACGAAACAGCAGCAACTCTAAACGATTCTGCCCAACCAACTGAGTTCGTTGGTTAACCGAATCCATCACACCGGCCATACCCAAACTCCTTATTTGAGTAACAGATTATCGTCAGCTTAGCAGGCGGCACGCGCCTTGCTATCTGACTCATATGAAAACTGAAACGACAACAAATCGACGCCCATATACAAAATGCATTCGCTTGCTGGCAGTTTTACCTGCTTTGCTGGCACTCGGCTATAGCTGCGTGGCGACGGCGGCCGTGACTCGTTCCGAAGAACTTATCGGCGCAGGCGAAGCTTTTCTTGAGCAAGCGGTGAGCGATTATTTGCAGCGTAGCAACATAAGCGGCCGGCATGAGGTGCAAATCAACCGATTAGACCCACGCCTGCGCCTGCCGCTCTGCCCGGAGCCCTTGCTCACCACCCTGGAAAGCCCAGCAGAACCCATCGGACGAGTCACTCTGCGCGTGCGCTGCAATGGCTCAACACCCTGGACAGTCTTTGTTCCCGCCCAGGTTCGTCTATATAGAGATGTGGTAATCGCCAACCGGCCACTCAAGCGTGACAACGTCGTATCGGATATGGATGTAATTTTGGCAGAACGGGATGTAGGCTTACTCAATCAGGGCTATCTGAGCGACCTCAACCAGGCCATCGGCAAAAAATTGACGCGACCACTGCAACCGGACCAAGTTCTTGCGCCCGTCCATGTGCAGCCAGCCGAGGCAATTCGCAAGGGCGATCAGGTGGTTATCACCGCACGCAGCGGTACGGTTAGCGTGCGAATGCCCGGTGAGGCGCTGTCTGACGGTGTTATCGGCAAACAAATCAGCGTTCGCAACCAACGTTCGAACCGCGTGATAAGAGCGAGAGTCGTGGGGCCTGGCCAGGTCGAAGTTGCAATGTAGGCACGCTTTTTGATTAAGGTTTAGACTGTCAACAGACTGACGACTGCTTCACACTGCATCTAAGTACTTATGAGATTTCGTTTTTGCTCTAAAGTTTTTATCGGACAAGCCGAAAACTAGGCAAGCATCCAACACTGTTAGAGGTTTTGCGCCATGGTCATCGACATTAACCGGCTTAACAATGCCGCCACCCCTGCAAATTCAGGGCGTGCTGGCAGTGCTCAGGCAGGTGGCCAGAACGAAGCCATCAGCAATAAACAAACGACTCCTGCGACTCCCAACCCTGCTGCACAAGCGCAGCAGGCGGGTAAAAGTGGCGAATCTGTTCAACTGAGCAACGACGCCCAACATTTGCAAAAAGTCAGCGAAAAACTGTGCGATCTGCCGGCTGTTGATAAAGAGCGAGTCGCTCAACTCAAGCAAGCCATTGAAGACGGCAGCTACCAAGTGGACAGCATGCGCGTAGCTGGCAAACTGCTCAATCTCGAATCACAGCGCTAGTTCTCAAGGCTTGACCGGGGTTGCAGCGGCGCAGGTTTTTGCGCAACACAACAACGCATATCCCAGAAGAGTTCACCATGTCCGAGAACAAGCTACTTGAACTGTTTACCGATGACATCAGCACAGCCACACAGCTGCTTGAGCTGATAGACCGCGAGTTTCAAGCGCTTGGTGATCGTGACCTGCACCTACTGCAAGATATCCTCAACAAAAAGATACCCCTGCTCGCCCTTTTAGATCAGCACGGCAAAGAACGCAGCCAACTACTGATCTCGCTCAACTGCACCCCCGACCGTGCCGGTCTGCATGTGCTGGCACAAGGTTTGAGCCAAGGCCAGCACTTGATCGAGCAAGGCGATCAACTCAACAGCCTGCTTGAACGTTGCCAAGCAGCCAACCTGCGCAATGGTCGCCTGATTCGCTCCAGTCAGGCCTCGACCCGCAGTATGATTGGCATCCTGCGCGGCAACGATACCCCAAGTCTCTATGACAGCCGCGGCGGCGCCGCTAGAATCGCCCAGCAGCGCCCACTCAGCCAAGCCTGAACCTCATAAGGCACAAGGACATGCTGTCATCTAGCCAGTATGCTAGTGCCAAAGAATTTGCTCGGAGTCGAACGGACCGTGTCCAGCCTTTTTAATCAGGAAGAGGGACCACAGCCGCCCAAGGTGCTGAAAACGCCCGTGGAAGTTGTGGCCAACTTGCGTCAATTACAACAAAACCATGACCCACTGATTATTACCTTTGCCGAACGCAGCCAGCGCTTTCAGAGCTATGTGGTTGAGGTTGATCGTGACAAGAACAGGCTCATGCTTGATGAGTTAGTCCCCAATGACGGTGAACGTTTTTTGATGAACGGGGAAACGTTTCACGTTGAGGCTTTTCATGAAGGCGTTCGCGTAGCCTGGACATGCGAGCAAAGCATGCGCATCAGCGAACTTGAGGGGGCTCGTTGTTACCTAGGCACGTTGCCCAGCGAAATAACCTACCACCAGCGCCGCAACGCCTTCCGCGCCCCGCTCAAGCAAGCAGAGCTGATCAAAATTGAACTGGCCGGAGATAAACTTCGCACCGTGCTGCCGGGTCAGTTGCTGGATATTTCTGCGACAGGTTGCAAGCTGCGCTTTCCCGGCAACCTGACTAATGGCCTACAAGCGGGCCAAGTTTACGAGCGACTGACTGTCAGGCTCCCCTTCGGCCCAATGACCACAGCGATTGAAGCTCGCCACGTTGTTTTCGATGAAAAATTGTCCACTACGTTCGTGGGCGCGCGCTTCCACCGGATTAATGGACAAGAACAGCGACTGGTTGAACGTTTCGTCTACCAACTGCAACGCGAAGCACGACGTATTGAGGGCGATGGTTTCTTCTGATGCCGCTTAAGCAAGAGCGTTAAGCGTCTATCTGAATCCCCAACGCTGCAAGCCGCCCGAGGTCTTCCGGGCGGTCAACGTCCCATAAAGTAGTTAGCAATGCGGGTTTACAGCCTTGCTGACTCAAGCGCTGCAAGGTCAACGCTAACACCTGATCCGTGCCCCAAGGCATATCAGCGAAAAGGTTAACCTCCTTCTTGCGCAAGCCCAGCAACACATAACCGCCGTCCTCGGCTGGACCAATCACCACAGAGTGGTCGTCCAACGCGGCACACGCTGCCTGCAAATAGCCAGAATCGATAGCCGGGCAGTCATTGCCGATCAGCACCACACCATCGCTTTCAGCCAAGCCCAAGGTGGCGATAAGACGCATCCGCTCACCGAGATCGCCAGCGGGCTGCTCAACCAGCGTCCAGCCTAGTGCCTCAGCCGTGGCCTGCAATTGAGCAGTTGGCAAACCGTCCAACCACAAAAACCGCTCACTGAACCCGGTTGCTGGCAGTTGCAATGCACGCATAAGCAGCATCTGTTGCACATCACACGCACCCTGCGCACCTAAGGCCGGTATTAGACGGGTTTTAACCTGTCCGGCGACAGGCGCACGCGCCAGCAGATGGAGTGAAATACTCAAACTCACAGTAATGACCCTCGTCGGTAATGACGCGCAAGCGTGGTGGGGTTAACCCCAGCGTAGTAGGCCAAGCGCAAGCACCACATCAATATCACGGTGCGCCACACGCCATTCTGCTGCCAACGGCGGCTGGAGGTTGATAGCGCGATGCTTATGCAGCGCGGCCTGGCTTGCTGCTTCAAGTGACGACACAGGTGCAGGTCCTCCATCAGAGCGATCGGCGCGTAGCCACCCATGGCGTCGAAGTGCTCACGACGGACGAAAATACCTTGATCACCAGAAGCCACGCCGGTCAATCGCGAGCGCAGGCTGATCATCTTGCCGATCAGCCTGAAAGCGGCACCCTCACCAGAAAGACGCACATCAAAACGTCCCCATAACGGTCGATCTGCCAGCGCATCTTGCAACGCAGCAAGAGCCTCGGCGCTGACCCGCGTATCAGCGTGAACAAACCACAGGTACTCACCTTGGGCCAATGCAGCACCGGCATTCATCTGCACCGCACGCCCTGGCTCGCAGACAAGCACATGATCTGCCTTGGCGCGCGCCAGCTCGCAGGTGGCATCGCTGCTGCCACCATCGACCACAATCACTTCAGCGCCCCCCGCGCGCAGGCCCGCTAGATCATCCAGCAATAACGGCAGGGATTGCGCCTCGTTGCGCACCGGAATCACCACACTGAGCAACGAGTTCATGAACGCACATCCGCTGACGGCGCAGTTTCACCGTCCACATTCGCAGGCGGCGCTTGCTCGTGCATCTGCTCGTGCACCATCTGCTCATCAACACGAGGGTCGAGCGCGGCGGCCAGTGGCGAGCTGGCAGTGCTGTCGGGCATTGGAATATGGTGCAGCGGCGCATCGTCGACCTGATGCAAGTGCGTGACCCGCTCAGGGCGCACGCGAAATACCAGAATCAAGGCACATGCACAGACAAAGGCATACAGCATGTTGGCACCGATAAACCGCATCAGCACACCGGCCAGCAGTGGCCCAATACTTGCCCCAACACCAAAGGTCACTAACAACATGGCGGTCAGCGATACACGTCGATCGGCCTCAACATGGTCATTAGCCAACGCCACTGCCAGCGGATAAAGACTGAACTGCAAAGCACAAACCACAAAACCGACGGCAAACAGCAACGGCAAACTAACCTGCGGCAAAATCGCCAAAGGCAGTGCGGCCAGCACCAGCAGAGCCGCACAGCCACGGATCAAGCGCACGCGGTCATAGCGATCCGAAAGCCAGCCCAACGGCCACTGCACCAATAAGCCGGCCAGGATGCAGCAGCCCATAAACAAACCCACCTGCTCGGTGGACAGCCCAATGCGCGTGCCATAGAGCGGTGCCAAACCGTAGAACGCACCGATTAGCAGCCCCGCGACCACAATAGTGGTCAGCGAAAGCGGCACACGGTCGATAAAAAAGCGCATTTCCAGCGGCGCGGGGTGCAGTGGCGCGGGGTGCAACTTGCGGGTCAACGCCACTGGCACCAGGCACATGGCAAAGCACAGCGCCACTAACATCAATAACTCCGGGCCGAGCGTCGGATGCACCACCAGCACCAACTGGCCAAGGATCAACCCCAGGTAGGAAGCCCCCATGTAGCCGGCAAACACCTGACCACGCTGCTCAGTTTGCGCCTGCTCATTGAGCCAACTCTCAACCACCATGTACTGACACATCATGCCCACGCCGACCAGCATGCGCAGCAGCAGCCAACTGGGCAGCCAGTCACTCAGCCCATGGCCAAGCACCGCTGCAGTCACGACACCCGCGCAGGCCACGTAAGCGCGGATGTGCCCGACGCGAGCAATCAGCCTGTGCCCCAGCTTGCCACCCAGCACCAGCCCCAGGTAGTTGGCAGCCATCAGCGCACCTACCCACAAGCCATCGGCTGTTTCCGATAAGCGCAGGGCCAGATAGGTACTTAGCAGGCCTGAGCCGAGTAGCATCAACAGGGTGGCGAAGTACAACGAGCTAAAGGACTTGAGGATCACAGACATGGGGTTGTAGAAAACTCAGTAGGGACGCCGGAACACTTGCTGGCAGCCTGGATTTAAGCGTGGGCCGCCAGCACACGGCGCTCCCATGGGGTAATTTCATCATAGAAGCTGGTGAGTTCCAGCGTCTTGCTGGCAATGTACCCTTCGATGAACTCTTTGCCGAACAGTTCCAGCGCCAGATCACTGCGCTTGAGCCGTTCAATAGCGGCATGCAGGGTGCAGGGCAGCGCTAACTCGTCCGGCACTTCGAACTCCCCCTGAATAGGTGCGCTGGGCAGCAATTGCTGCTCAATGCCATGCAGGCCTGCCGCCAGACTCGCCGCCAGCGCCAGATAAGGATTGGCATCCGCGCCCGGCAAGCGATTCTCCACCCTGCGCGCCACTGGCGCACTGGCGGGGATACGCAAGCCAGCGGCGCGGTTGTCTTCAGACCAGCAGGCGTTATTGGGCGAGGCATACGGGTGGCAAAGACGCTGATAAGAGTTCACATGCGGCGCGAACAGCAAGGTGAAATCAGCCATGGCCGCCTGCTGACCGGCGATAAAGTGATAGAACGCTGGCGTGGCCTGACCGTCGGCGGCGCTGAAGATGTTCTGCCCACTGCCCTGCTCGACCACACTTTGATGGATATGCATGGAGCTGCCCGGCGTATGCGCCAGTGGCTTGGCCATGCACACCACCGTCAGCCCATGCTTGAGTGCGACCTCTTTGAGCAGGTGCTTGAACAGAAACGTCTGATCAGCCAACAACAGCGGATCGCCGTGCAGCAGATTGATCTCAAACTGACTGACACCCATCTCATGCATAAAGGTATCGCGCGGCAACCCCAGCGCCGCCATGCACTGATAGACCTCTTGGAAGAACGGCCGCAAACCATTATTAGAGCTCACACTGAAAGCAGAAGCGCCATCCTCACGCCGACCGTCTAAGCCCAATGGAGGCTGGAACGGCTGCTGCGGATCAGCATTGCGGGCAAACACGAAAAACTCCAGTTCAGTGGCCACCACCGGCTGCCAGCCATGCCGGGCGTAGCGTGCGATGACTTTTTTAAGCAAACCACGTGTCGATAAACCCGAACTACGCCCATCCAGTTCATCCGCATCACAAATGGCGAACGCCCTCGGCGTATCACTCCAGGGCAGCCGATGGACTTGAGTGGGTTCAGCGTTCAGCGCCAGATCACCGTCATCACTGCCATAGAAACGCGGCGCGGGGTAGCCGCCCATGATGCATTGCAACAAAACCCCTCGCGCCAATTGCAAACGCCGTCCTTCTAAAAAGCCCTCGGCCGTCATCACCTTGCCACGCGGCACACCGTTGAGATCCGGCGTCACGCATTCGATTTCATCAACACCACGCAGCAATTCAACCAAGGCGGTGCGGTCGAGGGTGCTCATTTGCTTTTGTCCTTATGTATGCGGGGTGCCGCCACGAGCGGCAAAGCGCACAAAATACGCATCAGCCGTTCGATATTTCAAGCAAAGCGCTTACACATGCTCGCGCAAGGCGATCAAACCATTAATAAATCGAATTATTCGATATTTATGATTCAGCATAATCCCCTGTAAATTCGCTTAAAAAGCCTCCACATAACCCAGTAACCAATTAATAAATATAGACTTTTAAGGACTATCAATCTTGTCGATGATTACCATGCCGAGCATGCACTTCTTCATCAATTTTCCATCCGTATGATGGCCCTCGTACTCACTGATAACCCGCCCTCACGAGGAGCCTGAACATGAAAAAGCACATTCTCGCCGCACTGATTCTGAGCAGTTTGTCCATCAACGCCTTCGCCCTGCCACAGAGCAACCCACAGCCGCTGCTGGGTGAAAAACACGACAGCAGCATCGAAAGTGACGCTGGCTTTGGTCGCAACCTGCAAACCGAAGGTGGTGCAGATCGCCTGCAAGAACGTCTGCGTGTCGCTGAAGACGGTGCCGACCGCGTAGGCCCCAATCGCGTTGCGGAAGGTGGCGCAGACCGCCTGCAAGAGCGCCTACGTGTCGCTGAAGACGGCGCCGACCGCGTAGGCCCCAATCGCGTGGCGGAAGGTGGAGCAGATCGCCTGCAAGAGCGCCTGCGTGTCGCTGAAGACGGTGCCGACCGTGTAGGCTCCAATCGCGTAGCGGAAGGTGGCGCAGATCGCCTGCAAGAGCGCCTGCGTGTCGCTGAAGACGGTGCCGACCGCGTAGGCCCCAATCGCGTAGCGGAAGGTGGCGCAGATCGCCTGCAAGAGCGTCTGCGTGTAGCTGCTGATGGCGCGGATCGCACCCCTGGCATTCGCCAGAGCTGATCACCTGCGCAGAAAAAAGGTGCTCAATTGAGCACCTTTTTTGTTTAGCCGAGAGCGGCTTCCAATTGTGCCAAGCGTTCTTCCAAAGCAGCGATGCGCAGTTCAAGCGCCTCTACCCGCTCGTCCGACTGAACCGATGAGGGGCGCTGCGGCTCACTGACTTTAGCCGCCAAGGCTGCTTGCAGATCCGCCGGATCACCCAACAGGTGCATGTAGCGATCTTCTCGTTGACCGGCCTGGCGTGGCACCAGGCAAGCCAACTCGCGGCTGATCAGTCGCTCAAGGTGATGCTGCACCTGCTCGGCATCATCAAAATCATGCATACGGCTGCTGCGCGTCAGCAGTTCATTAAGGGTCTGCGGCCCGCGCAATAACAGCAGGCCCAGCAGAACAACCTGCGCCGCCACCACTTCCAGCCCTTTATCCGTGCGGTGTTCCCAGCGATCGGCGCGACTGCCCATGACCAAACGCGCCAAGCCTCGACCTTCAAGGCTGCGCAGTGCTTGGCCCACCTGCCCGGCAGTCAGGTTAAGCACCGGCTCGCGACTGGTTTTCTGATTACAAGCCAGCACCAAAGCGTTGAGCGTGAGGGGATAGGCCTCAGGGGTGGCCAGTTGCTTTTCGATCAAACAACCCAACACCCGCGCTTCAACAGCGCTCAGGGGTTCAACAGCCATGGCCTGCACCTCGTCGTTAAATAGAACAATCTCGTTATTTCAATAACCTAACAGGCTGACGGCCTGATAGACACCCGCACCGCTGGGCAGTACAGGGCGGTTCATGCGCTGTAAAAGCTGACCATTGTGTTAGAGTCGCGCGCTATTTTTCAGCGTGGCCTCGCGTTACCGCCCCGTGAAAAGCCTTCTAACGCGCATCCGCCGCCCAGCATCCCCCCAGGTCAACCGGCCATAGAAGAGGTGGCGGGCCCGCTCGCCCAGTAGAGAAATCTGTTATGTCTGCCGCTGCAAACCCGTTAATCCAGTTGCTCAACCGCACCAGCCTGGTGTTGCAAATCTTTATCGGCCTGGTCGCCGGCATCGCGTTGGCGCTGCTGCTACCGCAAGCTGCAGCCAGCGTGGGCCTACTGGGCAACGTCTTTGTCGCAGCGCTTAAAGCCGTCGCCCCGGTGTTGGTATTCGTGCTGGTGGCCGCCTCGATTGCCAACCATCAGTACGGCCAACAAACCCACATCAAGCCGATTCTGCTGCTGTACCTAATCGGCACGTTCAGCGCCGCGCTGATTGCGGTGGCGGCCAGCTTTACCTTTCCCTCCAGCCTCACGTTGGCCAGTACCAGCGCTGATCTGTCGCCGCCCGGTGGCATCGCTGAAGTGCTGAAAACCCTGCTGATGAACGTGGTGGACAACCCCATCAACGCCCTACTTAAAGGTAACTTTATCGGCATTCTGGCCTGGGCCGTCGCCCTGGGCTTTGCCCTGCGTCATGCCAGCCCAAGCACCAAGCAGATGCTCGCCGACCTCTCCGATGGCGTCACCAGCATCGTCAAACTGGTGATTCGCCTGGCTCCGCTGGGCATATTTGGCTTGGTCGCCGCCACCTTGGCCGAATCTGGCATGTCGGTACTGCTCGACTATTTGCACCTGCTGCTGGTGTTGGTTGGCTGCATGCTTTTTGTCGCACTGCTGGTGAACCCGCTGATTGTCTTCGAGAAAATCCGCCGCAACCCTTAC
>SXGS01780695.1_pt1 | contig 21426 bp, 16 predicted proteins | sample 3174681 | NCBI WGS metagenome assembly SXGS01 (sample SAMN11356861, study PRJNA531348) | freshwater metagenome | isolation source: freshwater sample F1-80 | place: China: Fuxian Lake, Yuxi | collected 2017-12-25 | reverse complement strand
CGGCAGCGGATAGGTGCCTTCGAGCTCGATTGGGTTCTGCGTCGCGAAGACAAAGAACGGCTCTTCGAGCTTGTAGGTGCGGCCCTGGATGGTGACGCGGTGTTCCTGCATTGCTTCCAGCAATGCGGACTGCGTCTTGGGCGGGGTGCGATTGATTTCGTCGGCCAGCACGATGTTGGCGAAGATCGGCCCGGGCGAGAACACCATCTGGCGGCGGCCGGTGGCGGCATCTTCCTGGATGATGTCGGTGCCGGTGATGTCGGACGGCATCAGGTCGGGCGTGAACTGGATGCGCGAGAATTTGAGGTCGAGCACCCGCGCCATGGTGTGGATGAGCAGCGTCTTGGCCAAGCCGGGCACGCCCACGATCAAGCTGTTGCCGCCGACAAACAACGTCAGCAGCACCTGGTTGATGATGTCGTCCTGCCCAACGATCAGCTTCTTCAACTCGCGGATGATCTTCTCGCGACCATCCTTCATGCGATCGGCCAGCGCCAAATCATCCGGCGAGTTCATGTCAACGGTATCCACGGAGGCTCCTCTCGAATTAGTGCGTCATCGCGTAGATGACGTAGTTCACACCAAACTTGTACGCTTCGTTCGATAAATCGACCGGCAGGTAGCCGGTGTCTGAAAACTCCCACATCTCGCCCAGGTCGTGGTTGTAGTTGGCGACCGCCAGCAATCGCCTGGCGGGATCGTTGCCTTCGAACAGCCCGGTCCACTCGACCGGTCCGTAGTAGCCATCAACGTCGAGCGAGTTGATTTCGAAGAACGAGTGAAAGATCGGATGCGTCGCGTCGAGCGGTACCCAGCGCGCCTCGGGCAGCACCTGGCGCATCTGGACGACGAGGTTGTCGCGGTGGTTGTCGCGGAAGTCGTCGAAGATGATGAAGCCGCCCTTTTGCAGGTAGCCGCGCAGGCCTGCGGCCTCGGTCTCGGTCAGGGTCCAGAAGCCCGGCTCTGACATGTACGCCACCGGGAACAGCGCCATGTCGGGGTCGTCCAGCATGCGGATGTTGCCTTGGTTGACGAACGTTCGCGTCAAGGTCAACTCCGACAGGATCTTCATGAAGTGGAAGTCGGCGCGCGGAAAGTCGTGGGCCCAGGGCGGCTCGCGTCGCATCATGCGCAGGTCGGCGGCGCCGTAGCGCAGGCGCATGAAAGCAAAGCGGCCGTCGTAGTCGGCCGTCGTCTCTTCGATCATGGCTGGCGGACGGCGCTGGAAGCCGCGAAAATCCTGAGGCTCCTTCGCCCAGGCGACGGCACCCAGGGCCAGCGCGGCAACGGCAATGATGCTACGCCAGGCCGACGACACGTCGGTACCCCCATTCGGCGCACAGCAGACCGACCAACAGCATCAACACGATTGGCAGGTGCCACAGTTCGTGCTCTTCCACGCTGGTGACGCCACGTCCGGTGTAGCGCAGGTCGTCCGCGAGCGTGGCGGTGTTGTCGGCGCCGTAGTACCGCCCGCCGGTATCTTCGGCAATTCGCTTCAACGTCGCCGCATGCATCGTCGCATCGAAGAACTCCGCTTCGCCCGATGCGGCGCGGAAGTGCGTGACGGTGGAGCCAATGGTTTTGCCGGCGCGAGTCGCCTGCAGCCTGGCCTGATACCAGCCGGGTGCTTTCGTTGGCACCACGACGCTGTACTGACCGGCATGCTTGCCATCCCACGCCAGCGGCAGGTCTGAAATCGCACCGTCGGGGCCGGTAATCGTGGCGGTCACGACGGCATCGTTCAGTTCAACGAATGATGGATCAACGACGGTCGCGACCAGGGTGGCCGCTTCGCCCGGCTCGACGCGCTCGGTCGTCAGGCTCGGCTCCACTTGATCCGGCACATCGTCCACCACCCAGCGCAGCAACTGCCGCCAGTAGTTCTCGTGGGTCATGTCCTCGACCGGGATACTCGCGTGCATCTGCCAGATCCAGGAATCTTGAGGAAGAAACGAGAACGCCTTGCCGCGGCCATATCGCTGGAAGGCCAGCATGGGACGTTCGGCGCGCGTCTCATCCGTGCCGCTCAGCAGCACGGTGGCGCCGGGCTTCACGGCCTCGATGCGGTTGACCGCGGTGATGCCGGGCAAGGTGTTCCAACGCTCGGCCGAGGCCGCCTCGTTGGCCGCGAGCTGCGTAACCGCCGTGGCGCTGCCGGCTCGTGTCGGCTTGACGGTCAAGCGCGACACGGTGTCCTTGGGCTGCAGGCGCGTGCGATCGAGCACCACCGGCAGGACGTCGGCCACCGCGGTGCCGGCGTAGCCGCCTTCGGCAAACGCCCGGGGGCCGCCGAGTGCGAGCAATCCCCCGCCGCGGCGATCCACGAACTCCGAAATCATCCGCAACTGATCGCCGCTGAAGGCGCCAGCCTCAATGCTGCCGAGTATCAGCCCGCGATAGGCAAACAGCTCCTCGCGCGTCTTCGGGAACCCCGCCGCCAACTCTTCCGGCGTATCCACGCCAATGCGCAGGTACTTATTGTCGGCCGTACGCTGCAGCACGGTCAGGACCAGGTTGCTGTCGTCCTTGACGGCGCGGCCGATGAACTTCATCTCGAAGCGCGGCTCGCCTTCGAAATACAGAATCTTTTCCTGGCGGTCGCGCACGTCAATCAGTGCCTCGCGCGCGTTGTTCTCGACCACCAGCTCGCCCTGCTGCGGCGAGACCCGGAAGCGCAGCACGCGCGGGCCCGCCTCGGTCACGGTAAAGCGAACGGGAATCGACGCGGGCATGCCGGCATTAGGCAAGGTCACTTGCTGCGTGCTGACCAGCGTCCCCTCGTCCTCGACATCGAGCGTCACGGGCTGGCCGTCGAACCCCGACTGCGACAGCACCACGTCGACCATCAGGGTCGTGCCCTTGAGGGCGATCTTCGGCGTGGTGATGCGGCCGACCTGGATGTCTTTTGACAACTGCTCCTGGCCGACGCCGACGGTGAACACCGGCAAGCCCTCGGCCTTGAGTCCCAGCAGCGCGTCGCCGAGCGCGGCATCGGCGGTGTCCGCACCGTCGCTGACCATGACCAATCCCGCCACGGGCAAGCCGGCCAGTTCCTGCCGGACACCCGAGAGCGCCGCACCGAGGCGTGTTTGCGAGCCCTCGAACTTCAGCTCGCCCTCGCTGGTCGTGCGCGACGGCGCCAACGAGAAGCGGAAGGTGCGCACGGTGAAGCGTGCCGACAGCGCCTGGAGCAAGGCGGCGTCAGGGCCGATGAACTGATTCTCGATGAATGCCGAGCGAGGCTGGCCGCCCTGGTCGGCAATCTGCATGCTGCGCGAGTCATCCAGCAGCACGCCGAGGAAGTTCTGTTGCGCGACCGCCGCCTTGACGACCAGCAACGGACGGAAAAGACAGATCAGGATGACGGCCAGCAGGGCCACGCGGATGACCGCCAGCACCGCCCGATCGCGCGCGCGGCCCCGGCTCGACCGGTAGGCCCCGAGCGCCAGCGCGACCGCCACCAGCACCGCGACGGCGGCCACATAGGAACCGGTGGAGGCGGCAAAACGAAATTCTCCCTGGCTGAACACCACCGGGGAAAGCTCGAAGAAGAATCTAAAGAGGGCGTCGAACACGACTGCTTCGGATTCTACTTCGGTTGCCGGGCTTGCGGCTTGCGGCTTGAGGCTTGGGAACCATGGTCGCTCGCCTTCGGCGATGCCAATGTCAAAGTTTAGTCGCCGCTCATTGTTGGGTGTGGCCGCGGTCGCCCTGCCGGGTGCCGTTCAGGCTTAATCGATCAGACGGGCGACCGTCGTCAATGGCGTCGAGTTGGAATGGCAAGGTGACCGGCAGCGAGATCACGCGCGTCCGCGTCGGCGGGACGAGCGTGCTCGTGGGCGAGGGTCGCCGCCGGGCATCGTAGCTGGACAGCCACCGATTAAACACAGATTAGACACCGATGCGAGCCCGAGCCTCGCCAACCCGGGTGACTAAATCGGTGACCAATCTGTGTCTAATCTGCGGCCGTCTTGGGTGTCTGCATCATCTGCGGCTCTGGTGATAAGCTGCGACATGCTCGCTACTACCATCCCTGTCACCAAGACCACCGCTTCCCGGCTCACTCCTGACATCCGCGACAACTCGGCGTTCGGCGCGGTGTTCAGCGACCATCTGTTGGTGGCCGACTACGCCGATGGCAAGTGGGGTGAACCCAAGATCGTTCCCTACGGCGCCCAGATGATGGCGGCGGCTCCGGCTGTCGCCCACTACGGCCAGGGCATCTTTGAAGGCTTCAAGGCCTTTCCGCGCGCCGGCGGCGGCGCCGTGCTCTTCCGGCCCGACGCCAACCACGCCCGCATGAACCGGACCTGCCAGCGCATGGCCATGCCCGAGATTTCCGCGTCGGTCTTCGTGGATGGCGCGGCGGCGCTCGTGCAGCTCGATCGCAACTGGATTCCAGAAAGCGACGGCGCGGCGCTCTACATTCGTCCGGTCATGTTCGCCACCGGCGAACCGCTCGGCGTGCGGCCGTCCGATACGTTCCGCTTCATCATCGAGACCTGCCCCAGCGGCCCGTACTTCTCGGGCGCGGTGGACCTCATCGCCGAGGACTTCTACGTCCGCGCCTTCCCCGGCGGCACCGGCGCGGCCAAGTGCGGTGGCAATTATGCGGGCAGCATGCTGGCCGCGCTCGAGGCGCAAAAAAAGGGCTTCCACAACGTGCTGTGGCTCGACGGCATCGAGCGCAAGTGGGTGGAAGAGGCCGGCTTGATGAACGTGGTGTTCGTCATCGGCGGCACGGTGGTCACACCGCCGCTCGGCGGCACCATTCTGCCCGGCATCACGCGCGAGAGTGTGCTGATATTGCTGCGCGACATGAAGGTGCCGGTCGAAGAGCGCCGCCTCTCGATCGACGAAGTCTTCGAGGCGCACGCCAAGGGCACACTCGACGGCGCGGCGGGGGTCGGCACGGCCGCAGTGATCGCGCCGCTCGGCCGCCTTCGCCACAAGGATCGCGAGATCATCGTGAAGGCGCTGACGCCCGACTCGGTGCTGGCCAGGGTGGGCGCCGAACTAGAAGGCATTCGTTCGGGCCGCAGTGCCGACCGTCATGGTTGGCTGATGACGATTTAGGCTCCAAGCCCTCCGAAGTAGTGCCTACGGGTTGAGGCGAGCCGCCAGCGTCTTGGCAATCACCTCGCCGTGGAAGCGGCCGTTCTCAATGAACACGCTGCCGGTCTTCTTCCCGGCCATCTGTCCGCCGGCCACGAACAAGCCCGGCACGTTGGTCTCGTAAGTTTCCGCGCTGTACTTCGGCTCGAGCGTATCGGGATTGATGTCCACGCCCGCCCGGCGCATGAAGTCCGGGTCCGCGCGATACCCCGTCAGCAGCAGCACCCCTTCCGCCGGCAACGTCTGGCCCGAGTCGAGCACGACGTCGGTCGGACGAATCTCGACGATGTTGGCATTGAAGTGAGCGGCGATCGACCCTTCCTTGACGCGGTTCTCGAGGTCGGGCTTCACCCAGTACTTGATCGAGTCGCCAAACGCCGCGCCGCGATGAACGATGGTCACGTGGCCACCGGCGCGATGGATCTCGAGCGCCGCCTCGGCCGCGGAGTTCTTGCCGCCGACAATCACCACGCGTTGCCGGTAATAGGGATGCGCTTCCTGGTAGAAGTGCGACACGTGCGGCAGGTCTTCGCCCGGGATGTTCAGCATCACCGGCGCGCCGTAATAGCCCATCGCGAGAACCACGTTGCGTGCCTCGCGCACGCGGGTCACGCCGCGCGCGTTGCGCGTGTGGACAAGAAACCCACCTGCCTCGCCGAAGCCGGCGTCTGCGCCGGCGAAGGCGGGTTCGACTTCCGTCACTTCTTCGAACAGTGCGACCTGCAACTGGAAAGTGTCGACCACTTTTCGGTAATACCGCAGCGCCTCGGTTCGCGTCGGCTTCTCGTACGGCGTAGTCAGCGGGATGCCGCCGATCTCTAACAGTTCAGGGGTGGTGAAGAACACCATGTTGAGGGGAAACCGCGCAATCCCGTCGACCAATGAACCCTTGTCGACGACGAGATAGTCGAGACCGAAATGTTTGGCGGCAATGGCGGTGGCGAGCCCCGAGGGACCTGCCCCGATGATGATGACGTCACGAACAGACATGTCTCCTGATTCTAGTCAGGGAACAGGGATCCGGGGTCAGGGATCCGGGCACAGCCCCCCGCTCCATGGTCCCTGATCCCGGTAAGATTCGCGCGAGGGTTCGTCATGTGATTCCTGAGCGTCGGCGCGGCCATCCTGATCGCCACTTCGGTGCTGCCGGCCCAAGCGCCTCAGGCACCTCCCCAGCATCTGGACGTGACGGCGCTCGATACCAACGGCCGGCAGGTCATCGACCTGAGCGCGCCGCAACCAGCAAGGCTGACGATCGACCAGGCGAACCTCGCCAAGTGGTCGAAGGCCTACACCGCGTCGAAGGGTGCCATGCAGCCGCTGGTGGCCGCCGCGTCCGTGATGGACAAGCCTTGGTCAATAATCGCGAAGGCCTCCGCCAGCTCCGCCTCGGTGATGCACAGTGGCGGATTGGTGAAGAACGTGTTCCAGCGGACGAAGGTGTACAGCCCCTCCTCGCGGAAGAACTTGCCAAGCGCCTGCATGGGCGGTGTCGTGCCATTGAACGGCGCCAGCGGCGCCATGGTCTTGCGGTCCTTGACCAGTTCGACGATGCCGAAGAGACCGATGGAGCGGACATCGCCGACGCAGGGATGCTTTGCTTTGAGTTCCGCCAGCATCTTCCCCATCACTGCGCCCATCGTCCTGGCGCGCTCGATCAGGTTGTCTTCTTCGTAGACGGCAATGGTTGCGAGCGCCGCGGCGCAGCCGAGCGGGTGGCTGTTGTACGTCAGGCCGCCGTAGAAGACCTTGTCCTTGAAGTAGTCGGCGAGCGAGCGGCGGAGCCCGACGGCGCCCAGCGGTACGTAGGCGCTGGTCAGGCCCTTCGCCATGGTGATGAGGTCCGGAACGATCTTCCAGCGATCGATCGCAAACCACTCCCCACAGCGACCGAAGCCCGACATCACCTCATCGCAAATCATCAGGATGCCGTGCTGGTCGCAGAGCGCGCGGACGCCCTCGAGATAGCCATCGGGCGGCACGTGGATGCCGTTGGTGCCGGTGACGGTCTCGATGATGAAGCCGGCAATGGTGTGCGGCCCCTCGAGCATGATGATCTCTTCGAGCTGCGCAAGCGCGTCGGCGCCCGAGTCGGTGCCCCGCTGCAATCCGTGATGCGGATGCGGCACGTGGATAATGCCGGGCATGCCGGGTTCCATGGCCCAGCGGCGAGGGTCACCGGTCATGGTGAGGCTGGCGCCAGTGCCGCCGTGATACGAACGATAGCGGGCGAGAATCTTGTGGCGTCCGGTCGCCAGGCGCGCGATGCGAATGGCGTTTTCATTGGCCTCGGCGCCGCCGTTGGTGAAGAAGAACACGTCGATGTCGCCCGGGCAGATGGCGGCCAGCTTCTGCCCCAGCTTCGCGCGCGCTTCGGTGGCCATGAACGGGTTGGCGTAGGCCAGCGTCGCCGCCTGATCCTGAATGGCCTTGATCACGCGCGGATCGCCGTGGCCGATGTTGACGCACATCAACTGGCTGTTGAAGTCGATGAAGCGCTTGCCCTCGGGCGTCCAGAAGTAGATGCCCTTCGATTTCGCCACGGCGATGGGATCGACGTGCGCCTGGGCAGACCACTCATAAAGCGAGTGCTGCTTGCAGAGCGCCACTATTTCTTGTCCGGTCATCGGGTCTCCAATGCAAACACGAAGATCACGAAGCGTCTGTTCCCTTCGTGTTGGTTCTCTTATTCGGCAAGGGTCAGTACTGCTAGCGCCAACACTTTCGTCGCCATCACGATATCCGCAGTCGAGCAGTACTCGTCAGGCTGATGAGCCATGGCCAACTCGCCAGGTCCATACGCCACACAGTGCGGCACACCCGCGATGCGATCGACGTGCTTCTGATCGTAGGTCCCCGGACTGGCGACCAGCGCCGCGGGCCGGCCCACCACGCGCGCGATCGCGTTGCTGAGCGCTGCAATCACCGGCGCATCCTCGGGCGCCCGCGTTGGCTCCACGATCATCCGGTCTTCAATCGAGAAGCGCACGTCCGGCATGCGCAATTGCGCCTTCGCCACCAGCCCGGCGATTTCGGCGCGCGTGCGGTCGAGACCTTCTTCGAGCAGGAACCGGCGATCGAACACGGCACGGCAGCGATCGGCGACGCACGGACTGGGTGTCTCGTCCACCGCCTGGCCGCCGTCGATGCCGTTGATGTTGATGGTGGCGCGGCGCGATCCCTCGGGGACGACGGGCATGGTGGTGATGCGGCCGGCCAGGGCCGGACCGAGCTCGTCGCGCACCAGGTCGAGCAGGTGCGACATGCCCTCGATGGCGCTGACGCCCAGATACGGCATGCTGCCGTGCGCAATGTGGCCCACGGCCACCACCTCGAACCAGTAGACGCCGCGATGGCCGACGCACACGCGGTCGACACCAAACGGCTCGGGGATGATCACGGCCTTGGTCCGCTCGCGCGAGATCCAGTGGTGCTCGGCGAGCCACGCCACCCCGGCGAAGCCACCGCTTTCCTCGTCCACCGTGCCACTGATCTCGATCGGCGCCGCATGCGTCACGCCCGCACGCCTGATGGCTTCGGCCGCGAACACCGCGGCCGCCAGGCCCGCCTTCATGTCGCAGGAGCCACGGCCGTAGAGGCGGCCATTCAGAATTTCTCCACCGAACGGGTCGCGAGTCCAACCCAGGCCGGCCGGCACGACATCGAAATGGCCATTCAAGTGGATGGCCGGTATCTTCACCCGCCCCTCGTGGCGGCCGACGATGTTGATGCGCGGATGTCGGGCGGTGTGCTCCGCCTTGCCGATCGCGGGGAGCAAATGGACATCCGCGCCATGCCCGCGCAGCTGATCGCCGATGGCGTGCGCGCACGCTTCATACTCCTCGCCCGGCGGGTTGACGGTGGGAATGCGCACCAGCCGGGCGGCGAAGTCCACAATCTCGTCGGCAGCGCGGTCGACTTCGGCGAGGATTTGATCGATGTCACAGTCTGGCACCGCTGCATTTTATCTCGTATCATGGGCTGATATGTTCAGACTTGATGGCAAGACTATTGCGGTGATCGGCGCGGGCTCCGGCATCGGCCAGGCCGTCGCACTCGGCGTCGCTCAACAGGGTGGCCACACCATCTGCCTCGATCTCAACGCCGCCAGCGCGGCAGCCTCCGCAGAGATGATCGCCAAGGCCGGCGGTTCGGCCGATGCGGGCCGCGTCGACATCGCCGACGAGGCCTCGGTGCGCGACGCCCTCGCCACTGCCCTGCACCACCGGACCGGACTCGACGGCCTGGTCTGCACGCCGGCGATCAATGTCCGGAAGACCATTCTCAAATACACCGGCGAAGAGTTCGATCGCGTAGTCAGTGTGAACCTGCGCGGCAACTTCAACGTGCTGCAGGCGGCCGGCCAGTTAATGGTCCCCCAGAAGTCCGGCAGCATCGTGCTGTTCTCGTCGATCCGTTCGCTCGTCACCGAGCCGGGCCAGTCGGTTTACTCGATGACCAAGGCCGGCATCGTGCAGCTGGTGCGCACGGCCGCCACCGAATGGGGCGACCAGGGCGTGCGCGTGAATGCCGTGGGACCGGGCGTGACCGAGACGCCGCTCACGGCGCCGATCAAGGCCCAGCCCGAGTGGTACCAGGCGTATGCCGACAAGACGCCGATGAAACGCTGGGCGACGGCTCATGAAATGGCCGGGCCGACAGTGTTCCTGCTGTCGGATGCCGCCAGCTACGTGACAGGCACCATCCTGTTCGTCGATGGCGGATGGCTCGCGAATGACGGACGGTTTACACCGCCGGGGATGTAGGCTGGCCAAGGTTGTCGCCAATGGGGAGTCACCGCATGAACGTGTCAATTGCCGCGTTGGGGCTGTGCGCCGTGGTGGCGCTTGCGCCACTGAGGGCGCAGACGCCCGCACCCGGACCGTCGAACCGCACCATCACCGCCGTGCCCGGCATCAAGGTGGGCCACCACACTCTGGCCGAGCGCCCGACCGGATGCACGGTCATTCTGGTTGACGGCGAAGGCGCGATCGGCGGTGTCTCGCAGCGCGGCGGCGCCCCGGGCACGCGCGAAACCGATCTGCTCGACCCCGCCAACACGGTCGACAAGGTCAACGCGGTGGTGCTGTCAGGCGGCAGCGCCTTCGGGCTCGACGCCGCCACCGGCACGGTGCGCTGGCTCGAGGAACATAACATCGGCTGGGACGTGCGGATTGCCAAAGTGCCGATCGTGCCCGCCGCCATCCTGTTCGACCTGCCGACCGGCGGCAATCCGAAGATTCGGCCGACCGCCGACTGCGGCTACCGCGCCGCGGCCGGGGCGGCCGCTTCGCCGGTGCTCGAAGGGACGATTGGCGCCGGCGCCGGCGCGACCGTTGGCAAATCCGGCGGGCCAGGCCGCTCGATGAAGGGCGGATTGGGCAGTTACAGCATCACGCTGCCTAGTGGCCTCAGCGTGGGCGCCATCGTCGCCGTCAACGCGGTCGGCGACATCATCGACCCCGACACCGGCCACGTGGTGGCGGGCGTGCGCAATCCCGACGGCAGCCTCGCCGATGCGCGAACGCTGCTGCGCACCGGGCAGACCGGCCCCCGCCCACGCGCCGTCGAAAACACCACCATCGGCCTGGTGGCCACCAACGCGCGGCTGACCAAGGCGCAGGCGCATCGCATGGCGCTGATGGCCGACGATGGGCTCGCGCGGGCGATCTTCCCCGCGCACACGCAGGGTGACGGTGACACGGTGTTCTCGCTGGCCACCGGTCAGTGGACCGGTGAGGTGGACATCACCCAGATCGGTGCTCTGGCCGCTGACGTCATGGCGCGGGCAATCGTGCGAGGAGCAATCGAGGCAACCGGCCTTCCCAACATCCCGGCCGTGCGCGACCTGAAGAAAAAAGGAGTGAGCCAATGACACGCTGTTCCCCGATCGCCTCAGCCCTTCTCGCCCTGCTGCTCGCGGCGCCGGCCGCGGCGGTGGCGCAATCGACCGGACAGGTGAACGGCATCGTGACCGACACGACCGGCGCGGTCCTGCCGGGCGTCACGGTGGAGGCGACCAGCACCGCCACCGGCGCGGTGCGCACCGCCGTCACGAGTCGCGACGGGCTCTACACCATCCCCCTGCTGCAGCCGGGCGGCTACATCGTTAAAGCGTCGCTGTCGGGCTTCCGGAACGCGGTCCGCGATGGCGTGCGGGTCACGGTGACCGAAACCTCGCGCGTGGCGTTTGAACTCCAGGTCGGCCAGTTGACCGACACGATCACCGTCACCGCCCAGGCCAATCTGGTCGAGACCAGCAACGCGACGCACGGCATCGTGATCGACGAGCGGAAGGTGGTGGACCTGCCGCTGAACGGCCGCAACTTCACGCAGTTGGGGACACTCATCCCGGGCGTGGTGGCGCCGCCGGGCGGTCTGGGCGGGCAGTCGGGCGATGCTACGCCTGGCGGCTTCGGCAACGCCACCGGCGGCTTCAACGTCAACGGCATGCGCAACCAGTCCAACAATTTCCTCATGGACGGCGCCACCAACAACGACACGTTCAACACCGGCTTCGTGCTGCGCCCGCCCCCCGACGCGATCGAGGAATTCAAGATCCTGACCCATGCCTTCTCGGCCGAATACGGCCGCAACGCCGGCTCGGTGGTGAATGTCGTCACCAAGTCGGGCAGCAACACGCTGTCGGGGGCGGCGTGGGAGTTCAACCGCGACGATGCGCTGCAGGCGCGCAACTACTTTGCGCCGCAGAATCAGCCCAAGCCCGTGCTGAAGCAGAACCAGTTCGGCGCCGCCCTCGGTGGTCCGCTGCTCCGCAACCGGCTGTTCGGATTCGGTTACTACGAGGGCTACCGCAACGACAGCGGCATCACCCAGAACATCCTGGTGCTCTCCGAGGCGCAGCGGCGCGGCGACTTCTCGGCGCAGGCCGGCGCCATTCGCGACCCGCTGACCGGGCTGACCTTCCCGGGCAACGTCATCCCAACCGGCCGCATCAGCCCCGCGGCCGCGAAGCTGTTGAACGAGTTCGTCCCGTTGCCCAACTCGCCCGGCAACCGCTACATCGTCTCGCCGACGGTGAACGATGTGCGCGACCAGTTCGGCGTGCGGTTCGACTACCAGATGTCCGCGAAGCAGTCGCTGCTGGGCCGCTACATGCGCAGTGACACCGCGCGTCTCACGCCGCGGGTGATCGCCGCCGTCGACCAGCGCGCCCTGGCCACGCTGCAGGACGCCATGGTGTCGCACAACTACGTGATCAGCTCGAACGTCATCAACCAGGCCCGGTTCTCGGTCAACCGGATCAGCGCCAACCCGGCGGTGACGAGCGGCCTCAGTCCGCGCGACTTCGGCATCAACCTCGCCAACACCAACCCCGCGGCGCCCGGTCTGCCGTCGATTGCCGTCCAAGGCTTCTTCGGCGGCGGCACGGCCGCGCTCGGGGATCCGCAGCAGCCGTTTGTCGACCGGGTCAACCACGTCTGGCAGATCGCCAACGACCTGACGTGGATTACCAGCCGTCATTCATTCAAGGCCGGGCTCGACCTGCGGCGCGAGGCGATGAACATTGCCTTCATCAACCGCCCCAACGGCGACCTCACCTTCAGCGGCGGTCTCGCTGGCAATGCCGCGGCCGACTTTCTTCTGGGCGCCCCGGCGCAAGTGCGCGCCACCACAACACAGGCGGTCCAGGATGGCTATGGCTGGCTCTATGCCGGCTATGCGCAGGACGAGTTCCGCGTCACGCCGCAGCTGACGCTGAGCCTGGGCATTCGCTACGAGCTGCCGATGCCGTTCATCGACCAGAACGACGCCATTACCGGTTTCCGCACGGGGGTGAAATCGCAGAAGTACCCCGCCGCGCCGGCCGGGCTGGTCTATCCGGGCGACCCCGACGTCCCTCGCGGTGTTGTCCCCACTGACAAGAACAACGTGGCCCCGCGCATTGCGCTGGCCTGGGATCCGTTCGGTGACGGCAAGACCAGCGCACGAGCGGCGATCGGCGTGTTCTACGACGCGCTGGCCGGCCAGGGCGATTTCTTCCAGAGCGGCGTGCTGTCGCCGCCATTCACTCCACTGATCGAGCTGAATGCGCCGGCACCGATCTCGCTGGCCGACCCGCTGGCTGCGGTCGCGGGCCCGCCTAACCCATTCCCGCCCGCCCTGACGATCATCGGGTGGGGCGACGACTTCAAGTCGCCGTACGCCCACCACTTCAACGTCGGCGTCCAGCGCCAGGTGCTCGGCAGGGTCGGCACCGAAGTGGCGTATGTCGGCTCACGCGGCCACCACCTGCCGATGTTCATGGAGCTGAACCCGGGCCTCTACCTGCCGGGCCAGACCGCTCGCGGCGCGCGCCTCATGCCCGCGTACGCGCTGGTGCGACCGACGTTTCCGATCGCGCAATCGTGGTACGACTCGCTGCAGACCAGCGTCCGCATGCTCCCGACCCGCGGGCTGAACTTCCTCGCCAGCTACACGCTCGGCAAGACCACCGACCACGTGTCCGGCCTCAACATCGGTGGCGAGTCGCGACCGGTATTGCCGGTGGTGCAGGGCGACGAGGCCAGCCTCGAGCGCGCGCTCGCGATCGAGAAGGGTCCGGCGCTGTTTGACGCCCGTCATCGCGTGGTCCTCAGTTTCGGCTACGAGCTGCCGCGGTTGGCCGATCAGTCCCCGCTCGTACGCCTGGTGGCCGGTGGGTGGCAACTGAACGGCATTTACCAGGCGCAAAGCGGTTTCCCGCTGACCGTCACCCAGGGCGCGGTGCTCGACATCCGCTACATGACGTCGCGCCCCGACCTGACCTGCGACGCGAACGCCGGCGCCAAGACTACCGCCCAGTACTTCAACACCGCCTGCTTCACCACCTTGACGCTGGCGCAAACCGGCGAGCGTCCAGGTAACGCCGGCCGCAACAGCGTTCGCGGACCGGGATTCCAGCGCACCGATTTGTCGATCTTCAAGAACGTCGATTTTGCGGGACGACACCGCGTGCAGATCCGCATCGAGGGTTTCAACCTGTTTAATCAGGCGCGATTCGGCCAACCCAATGGCGTCATCGGGTCGGCACTATTCGGACAGATCACCACGGCCGAGGACGGACGGATCGTGCAGCTGGCGTTGAAGTACCGGTTCTAGAAGGGTTCAGAAGCGATCGGAGAGAAGAGTTCGATGGTTCGCACTCGGCCACAACTGATCGGTGTGCCCTACGACGCCAGTTCGTCGTTCCTGCGCGGCTCGGCGGCCGCACCGCCACTGATCCGTCAGGCGCTCTGGTCGCCGGCGGGGAACCAGTCCACCGAGAACGGCGCGGACCTCGCCGGCCTGACCGACGCAGGAGACTTGACGCTATCGGAGACGCCGGCGGAGGCGCGTGAGCAGATCGAGATGGGCATCGGCGCCCTGCTGGCCGACGGCTTCCAACCGATTGCACTCGGCGGCGACCACTCCGTCACCCATCCGATCCTGCGGGCGGTGGTGACCCAGCGTCCGGCGCTGACGATCCTGCACATTGACGCGCACGGCGATCTCTACGACGAGTTCGAGGGCGATCGCTATTCGCACGCCTGTCCGTTCGCCAGAATTCTGGAGGATTGTCGGGGTGTGAAACTGGTGCAGGTGGGCATCCGCACACTGACGCCACATCAGCGCGAGCAGGTGGCACGGTTCGACGTGAACTGCATCGAGATGCGCCACTTCGCGGCTGGCGCCCGGCCGGCCATCGACGGCCCGGTCTACATTTCGGTGGACCTCGACGGCATCGATCCGGCGTTCGCACCAGGCGTGTCCCACCGTGAACCGGGCGGCCTGACCGTGCGCGAGGTGCTGACGATGATTCACCAGCTCGCCGGCCCAATCATCGGCGCCGATGTCGTCGAGTACAACCCCAGACAGGACATCGGCGGCGTCACCGCGGCGGTGGCCGCCAAGATCACGGGCGAACTGGCCGGCCAGATGATGAGCGGTCCCGCCGTGAAATAGAATGCGCCGGTGCGCTATACCCGTGAGTTCCTCGGCGTGGCTGAATCCCCGATGGTCACGATCGCGACGGCGGCCGAGGCCATGCCGGGGTCGATCAAACTTTGCTACGGCGAGTCGGACCTGCCGACGCCGGCCTTCATCTGCGAGGCGGCTGACACGGCCCTGAAGGCCGGACACACGTTCTACACCCACACCGCCGGCTGCACCGAGCTGCGCCAGGCGATTGCCGACAAAGTCCACGCGTTACACGGTGTGACCTACGCCGCGTCAGAGATCATGAGCACCGTCGGGGCCTCGATGGCCATCTACGCCGCCATCCGCGCGGTCATCACTCGCGGCGACAACGCCGTCATCGTCTCGCCCGCCTACGCGATCTTCTCGAATGGGGTGATCATGTCGGGTGGTGAACCGCGCCCGGTGCCGCTGGCCCGCGAGGGCGTACGCTACCGGCTCGACCTCGACCGGTTGCGCGCCGCCATCGATCGCCGCACGCGCCTGATCGTCGTGAACAGCCCGTCGAATCCCACCGGCTGGATGATCGGCGTCGAAGAACAACGCGCGCTGCTGGAGCTGGCGGCGCAGCACGACCTGGTCATCCTGGCGGATGAAGTCTACGAGCGGCTGGTGTATCACGACAAACCTCAAGGTTGGTCGCCACGAGTCGCTGCCAGTGTCGCGCCGTCATTCGCGCGGGTGGCTGGTAACCGCGATCGCCTGATCGTGGTCAACAGCTTCTCGAAGACCTACAACATGACCGGCTGGCGCCTGGGGTGGGCGCAGGCCAGCGAGGCCACCATCACGACGATGTACCGTGCGGTCGAGTTCATGACCTCGAACCCGTCGGCCATGGTGCAGCAGGCTGGCATCGTCGCGCTGCGCGATGGCGAGCCGCACCTCAAGGACTTACGCGCGCACTACGCCAGCCGGCGCGCGCAGGTGACCGCCGCGCTGTCGGCAATACCGCAGGTGTCGCTACCAGAACCACAGGGCGCGTTCTATGCGTTTCCGCAGATTGCCGGGCTCACTGACTCAACGGCGTTCGCGACGCAGCTCTTGCGCGGCACCGGCCTGGCGCTGGCACCGGGAGTGGGGTTTGGATCGTCGGGAGAGGGCTGCGTGCGGATCTGCTTTGCGGCCAGCGAAGCGACGGTGACGGCGGCCCTCGAGAAGTTTCGCAACTTCCTGACGACCGCCGTCGCTTAACTATTTCGCCATCTTGCGCGCGTACTGCAGTTCAGGACGTTCGGTGCCGGCATCCTTGGACATCGCGACAATCTGCCGGTAGTAGCCCTTCGCCTTGGTCTGCTGTTTGGTCGCTTCCGCCGCCTTGCCGGCGCCGTAGAGCGCGAGGAAGCGGTTCGGTTCTTTCTTCGCCACGGCTTCGAACGCGACCAGTGCTTCCTTGGCGCGGCCGGCCTCGAGCAGCATGAAGCCAAACATTTCGCGGGCCGGGGCCAGCGGGCCAGGCGTGACCGCCGACTTGTCGGTCTTGTCCTCGGCGTCGGCCACCGCCGACATCGCGACGATCGCGTCAGCCTGCTTCCCCTCGGCAAACATCACCCACGCCTCGGCGCCGCGACGCTGGAGGTCGACCTGTTCGGTCCAGTAGGCGTCCTTCATCGCGATCTCACGATCGCGCAACGCGGTGAGGCGCACGATGTCCGCCGCCGCTTCCGCGGGCTTGCCTGAGCGCGCAAAGCCGACCGCGCGGGCGAAGTGCGTGATGGCTTCGGTGTACGGCGTGTTGGCGGCGGGCCAGGGCTTCAGCAGCATGGCGTCGGCCCACTGGCTGCGCTCCAGCGCATAGCGCGCGGGAATGGCGGCCAGGGCGAAGGTATTGGCGCCGCCGGCGTCAGCCGCGCCTGGCGCCGCGGCCGCTTTCGCGCCCACGGACTGGGCGTGCTCGACCACCGCCTTGGCTTGCATGTCCATGCCCATCTGCAGGTAGGCATAGGTCATGTAGTCGCGCGCGTGCAGGCCTTCGCCAAGGCCGCCGCCACTCTTGTCGGCCTCGGCCGACGAGCGGATGTTGGTGGCGACCGACTCGTCCCATGCACCAACGCGCGTGAAGGTGTGCGACGGCATGTGTAGCGCGTGTGGCACCGACGGCGCGATGTCGGCGTAGGCGCGCGCGGCCGGCAGCGCCTTGGCAGCCAGCGCCGGCACGTCATAGGCGTGAATAATGTAGTGCGCCAGGCCGGGGTGATTAGGCATCTTCTTGTAGAGCGGCTCGAGAATCTCGGCGGCCTTCAGGTTCTGCGCGAAGGTCTTGTCGGTCGGCAGCGCGGTCTGCGCAATCGCCAGCGCCCAGAAGATGCGGGCTTCCACGTCGTCCCTGTTCTGGGCTGACACCAACTCCGTGGCGCCTTCGTAGGCAACCACCCGCGCGCGCTGGGTGGTGACGTCGGCACTGGAGAAGAGGCCGGCCACCGCGTCGATGAAACCCTTCTCCCGCGGCGTCGGCGTGCCGGTGGCTTGCGCCTTTTCAATCGCCGCCTTGCCGTTGGCGATGGTCGCCGCCGCGCGCTGGCCGGCGAACGGGTTGCCCCAGTAGGTCAGCGCGATCCCCCAGTGCGCCATCGCGCACGTGGGGTCTTTCTTGCTGATCGCCTGGAACAGCGCGCGCGCTTCGGGGAACCAGAAGGAGTGGAGTTCGGCCACGGCGAGGTTGAAGTCGTCTTTGACATCAGGACTGCAGGAGGTCTGGAAGTTGACCGTCCCCGCCCTGACCGCGCCGGGCTTGGCGGCGTGATCGTGTTGTTCGGTTTGCGCCCACGCCGGCGAGGCCAACGCGAGCCCGACACACAGACAACCAGCCGCTACGTTCAGTCGCATCATCACGCTCTCCTTCAGGGATTCATGGGTCAGGGACAGGTACCACTTAGGATAACCCGCTTCAATGCCGACCGAACATCTCGGCAATTGACCATTCGCGTCGGCAGGCGCCAGTTCAGCACCGGTTTCAGCCCACTGCGTAGTCCCCGTGCAAAAGCGCAAAAATCCCCGTAAAATCTTGCGAAGTTAATCACTTACGGGCCGTGATCTTGACAGGCACCACCTCTCTAGAGCCCGAACGTTTAGCGAGGAACTCACATGCACGCGCCAGTTAAGTACGCGGAAAAGGGATTGTCGATCGCCGCCAATGGGGTGTGGCAGGTCTTTTCGCAGCTCAACAAGATCAGTCAGAACCCGTCGATGACGCCGCGCTGGTCGGACAAGCCGCTGCTGAAGTCGCACCAGAAGACGAAGCCGCCCCTCGGCTGGCCGCGACAGACCGACTCTCTGTGTCCGACGTGCGTGCGCGAAGCGCGCCAGGCCATTCTTGATGGCACGCGTCCGCTCGACACCCTGCTTAACGAAAAGGTCGGCGAGATCAAGGCGACCATCGACGAGAAGGACGGCAAGATCGTGATGATGAAGGACTGCCCCATCCACGGGCACTTCGAAGACACGATGGCCATCGACACCGCCTTCTTCAAGCACCTGGAAGAAGTGTTCCCGGGCCGCGACATTCGCGCCCACAACGACGAGAAGCTGCACAACCACGGCAGCTCGACCATCAAGCACGGCCGCGGCTCGGTGCTCACGGTCGACCTGACCAACCGCTGCAACATGATGTGCGACCCATGCTTCATGGACGCCAACCAGGTCGGCTTCGTCCACGAACTGAGCTGGGAAGACATCAAGACGGTGCTCGACAACGCCATCACCATCAAGCCCAAGCGGCAGATGTCGGTGCAGTTCTCGGGTGGCGAGCCGACGCTCTCCCCCTATTTCCTCGACGCGGTGCGCTACGCCCGCAAGGTCGGTTACGCGTCGGTCCAGGCCGCGACCAACGGCATTGAGTTCGCCAAGAGCCCCGACTTTTCGAAGGCGGCGGCGGAAGCAGGCCTGCGCTACGCCTACCTGCAGTTTGACGGTATCGGCAACGCCGCCAATGCGCACCGCCGGGTCGGCAACCTGTTCGACGTCAAGCTGCGCGCGATCGAGAACCTCCACAGCGCCGGCGTCGACATCGTGCCGGTCGTGACGATCGTCAACGGCGTTAACAACGAGCAGGTCGGTCGCATCATCGAGTTCGCACTCGACAACCCCAAGCGGATCAACTTCCTGTCGTTCCAGCCGGTGAGCTTCACTGGCCGCGACGAAGAGATCACGCCCGAGCGCCGTGCCGCGCAGCGCTACACGCTGTCGCACCTGGCGCACGACGTGAAGAACCAGACCGGGATCGGCGAGCCGATCCGCGACTGGTTCCCGATCTCGTTCATGGGCACGTTCACCGACTGGGCGGACGTGGTCAAAGGGCCCGACAGCGATTGGGGCAACCTGACCTGCGGCTGCCACCCCAACTGCGGTATCGGCATGGCACTGATGATCGACAAGGAAACCAAGGAGGCGGTGCCGGTCACCGCATTCCTCCGCGCGGAACAGCTGGCGGCCGACGTCGCGGCGGTCAACGACGCCGCGCGCGGCAAGTTCCTGACCATCGCCGGCATGGTGCTGGCCCTGGCCCGCAACTACGATCCATTCAAGGCGCCCACGCACTTCAAGCTGAGCGACTTGTTGAAGAAGTTTGACAAAACGTTCGGCGCCACCAAGCACGACTACGGCAGTGTCGACGGCAACCGCACCAAGGCCGACATCGACAAGCGGCGCGCCGACCGTTGGAACTTCCTGTTCATCGCCGGCATGTGGTTTCAGGACCTGTTCAACTACGACTTCCGCCGCACCGAGATGTGCATTATCCCGTATGCCACGCAGATGGGTGAAATCTCCTTCTGCGCCTACAACACCGGCATCGGCTGGCGCAACATCATCGAGAAGATGCACATGACGGCGACGCTCACCAAGTGGTACGACGAGCACGGCCGCCACGAAATCTTCGCCGGCAACAAGTCGGTGCCGCTCACGAGCAGCGAGCACACGCTGAAGCTCAATGCCGAAGCGGTGGCCGCTGGCATCCAGACCGACCTCGACGATCTCGGCATCGCCAAGAATTCGCGCGACGAGAAGATCGCGGCGCAAAAGAAGAAGAACATGACCCCCGACGAGCTGCGCCATCACGCCGAGATGGAACAGCTCTACCGCAAGGAAGTGCTCAAGGAACAGCCGGGCGTGCCGATGCTGCAGATTCAGGGCCTCAAGAAGGCCCAGCAGCCGACGACGCACTAGTGACGTTTGCCACAGCGGACACCGAGAAGCGTTTCTCGGCATTCGCTGTGGCCAATCCCTGCTAGAAACTAACCTTTACCGCCAGCTGCATGACCCGCGGCTGATCCGCATTCAACAAGCTCTGCCGCGGCTGGCCGAAGGTCGTCGAGTTCAGCTGACCGTTGTACGCTCCGAAGTTGGCGTGGTTGGTCAGGTTGAACACCTCGACGATGCCGGTCACCTTGGTGCTGCCCGGCAGGTTGATGTCCTTCGAAAAGCGGACGTCGATGCGGTGCAACGGCAATCCCTGCAGGGCGTTTCTGGGTGCCACCTGGTCAGGGGCAATCGTCGTCGGGCCGTTGAAGCGACCGAGCACCGCGATGACCTCACTGTTGGTCGGCGAGGTAACGACCGATGCGGGAACCGTAATCGTGGCTGTTCCCGAATTCAGGCGCGCGGTCCCGGTGTGGCCTCTTGGGCCAAGGCGGGTGTGGTGGAAACCAACAGAACGACGGCGGTAACAAACACGACGACACAGGCAGGCATCGCGAACTCCCCTGATCTGCCATCAGCACAGTGCGAGTTGCCGTCAACCGAGACGAATCAAAACAAATAAAGCCGCCGCGTACTGATATGAAGTGGGCGGACCATAACACGCTATGATGGCCACCTTATGAGTGATTCCGCTGCCCGGCTCGTCACGCTGTCGGCCGCCCGCTGGCGGCTGTCGATCATCCTCACCGCCGCGATGACGCTGATTTACGTGGCGTTCATCCTGCTGATTGCCTTCAACAAGCAATTACTGGGCACGGTGCTGGTCCCCGGTCTCAGCCTGGGTATCCTGCTCGGCGTGCTGGTGATCGTGTCGGCCTGGGCGCTGATCATGATCTACGTGCGTTGGACCAACGCCAACTACGACGTTGCCCTGGCCGACATCCGCCGCGCGCACCGGGAGGGACGCTAAGGTGGGCGAGCCCAACCTGGTCGCGATGTCGGGTTTCGTCATCTTCATCGCCCTGTCGCTGGTCATCACCTGGTTTGCGGCGCGCCGCACGCACAGCACCAAGGACTTTTACGCCGCTGGCGGCTCGGTCACGGCCCTGCAGAACGGCCTGGCGTTGGCCGGCGACTACATGAGCGCCGCCAGCTTCCTGGGCATTGCCGGGCTGGTCGCCCTCTCGGGCTTCGACGGCTTGATCTACTAGATCGGCT
>SXGS01133427.1_pt1 | contig 21426 bp, 19 predicted proteins | sample 3174681 | NCBI WGS metagenome assembly SXGS01 (sample SAMN11356861, study PRJNA531348) | freshwater metagenome | isolation source: freshwater sample F1-80 | place: China: Fuxian Lake, Yuxi | collected 2017-12-25 | reverse complement strand
GTCGGGCCGGCGAACTTCGTCTCGGTCACGCGGTAGTCGAACGGCATGCGGTGGCACACCAGCAGGTCGCCGGGCCGGACCCGGGGCCCGAAGAACCACCAGTCGTCACCGCCGAAGATCAGGTGGGACTCCGGGATGCGGCCGACCTGGGCGGGAGAGCACCCGTGGCTGGTGTCGCAGGCCACCGTGAACGACTGCGGTGCCACGAGCTCACCGAACCGGCTTGCCGCGGCCCAGTGCTCGTCGTAGTGGAGCGGATTCGGGTAGTGCATCGCCTGGACCCAACGACGGATGTCGTTGCCGGCCACGGGCTCCTTGAGCAGGCCCGGCTCCATCGGGACCCCCATGTGCCGGTCCAGGTCGGACACGTCGAGTTCGAGGTCGTCGTCGCTCGCTGCGCTCATGCAGGCTCCTGTCGTCGGTTGGTCACGGGAACGTCGGTTGGTACATCACGTGCGAGGCGCTCGAGCACCAGGGTGAGCAGCTCGTCGTCGCGGACCTTGGTGCCGCCCGAGGTCATGGGCACCTCCTCGGCGGAGAAGAAGACCACCCGCTTGGGCACCTTGTAGGTGGCGACCCGCTCTCGGAGGAACGACTGGACCTCCGCCTCCGTGACGGTCGCTCCGTCGGCGGGGACCACGGCCGCCACGACGAGCTGGTCGAGCCGAGGATCGGGAACGCCGAGCACGCGACTCAACTTCACCGACGGACAGGCCCGCAGGGCGACCTCGATCTCGGCCGGCGAGACGTTCGCTCCGCCGGTCTTGACCATCTCTGTGCGGCGCCCGGACCAGTGCAGGATCCCGTCGGCGTCGACGTGTCCGGCGTCACCGGTGCGGAAGAACCCGTCCGCGTCGACGCAGTCGGCGGGGTCGCGACCCAGGTAGCCGATCATCAGGGTCTCCCCCGAGACCGCCAGCTCACCCTCCTCGTCGACCCCCAGGGCGCGTCCCGACTCGGGGTCGATCACGCGCAGCTGCGTCCCGGGCAGCAGCGGGCCGTTGCCCACCTTCATCTGCTCGCGCGGGGTTCCGCTGGGATAACCCGACACGAAGGCGCAGGTCTCGGACATGCCGTAGCCGACCGGCATGATCCACCCGGGATCAGGTCGCACCGACGGGTGCCGGGCGTAGGCGCCCTTGCCGAAGGCGCACCGAACCGACGACAGGTCCGTCCCGGCCCAGTCGGGGTGCTCGGACAGCGCGACGGTCTGGTGCGGCAGCGTGTACGGCTCGGTGACCCGCTCGCGCTCGATCAGCGCCAGCGCACCGGCGGGGTCGAAGGTCTCCTGGGCCACCCAGCATCCGCCGGCGGCCAGGGTGGAGCCCACTGCGGTGTTGAGCCCAGCGGTCCAGAACACCGGGAGCGCCGAGAACATCCGGGTCGTGTGGTCACGGCCGAAGACCTGCGACTGGAGCCAGAACTGCAGGGTCGGCGCACGGTTGGAGTGCAGGACCCCCTTCGGCGTGGCGGTGGTTCCCGAGCTGAAGATGACCAGCGCGGGGTCATCGGGCACCACCCGGGCGCACCGCTCCTGCAGCGCCGGTCCAGTGCAGGTGGAGGCCGCGGCCCGGAAGGTGTCCCAGCTCTCGGTGCCCACCACTGCCACCCGGCCACCCGGACCCGACCCCTCACCGAGCGCCGTGAGCTCGTCGCCGAAGCGTCGCCCGAGCAGCGCACGCTGGGTCAGGACGAACCGGGCCGAACAGAGCTCGAGGAGCTGCTCGAGCTCAGGCCGGGTCGAGAACGTCGACATCGGCGCCGCCACTGCGCCGATCATCGCCGCACCGAAGATCGACGCCACGACCTCGGGACGGTTGCCCATGAGGATCGCGACGCGCTCGCCGGGGGCGACCCCGTGCGCGACCAACGATGCGGCGATCTCCTGCGACGCAGCGACGAGGTCGGCGTAGCTCCACCGCACGGTGGTCCCACCGTCCAGCTGGTCGTCGAACACGATCGCCTCGTTCGGGCCGTGGCGCGCACCGATCTCGGCGAGGAAGGCCCCGAAGGTGAGCGGTCCGATGCCCTCGACCGCATCGAGCGGCGGACCACGGAACGTGACGGGAGAGGAGGCGGTCACCGTGATCGGGTCCCGTTGGCGAGGTCGGCTCCGTGGGGGAACAGGCCGACGAACCCCTCGTCGGCGATCGCCGTCGCGAGCGCGGCCGCGGTCGGCTCGGCCCCCATCGGCAGCCGGAGCGCCGGCTGGACGAGACGGGTGATGACCGACACGTCGTACTCGTCACAGACCCCGGCGGCCCCGTGCAGTTGCTGGGCGCTGCGCAGGACCGGGCGGGCCACCTCGAGCGCGTGCAGCCGCAGGGCCAGGACGTCCGCCCGAGCAGTGGCGGGGTCCTGCCCCAGACGCCACACGGTGAACCCGGCGAGCTCGCGCAGACCGGCGACCGCCACGGCGGCATCGGCCAGTTGGAACTGCACCGCCTGGAAGGCGGCGAGCGGCTGGCCGAACTGCACCCTGGACACGACGTGCTCGGTGGCCAGTTCCACCGCACGATCGAGGGAACCGAGCACCGTCCAGACAACGAGGCACTGCTGGAGCAGCAGGTCGGCCGTCGGCGGGGACCCGCCGGCGGGGTCCAGACTCAGATCACCGACGAAACGCCCCAGACGGGTGCCGAGCCCCCCCTCGACCGAGGAGCCCACCCCACCGATCGCCCCGTCGAGCGAGCCGACCCGCCAGCGCTCGAACAAGGTGGCGTGGTCCACCCGCGGTGCGGCCGTCGGGATGCACGCGGTCGGCCGCCCGTCGGGGTCGCGCACCAGGGCGGCGGCGAGGGGGTACGGCAGCGAGGCCCGGCCCGCCACCTCGCAGACCGCGGCTGCCGCCGCCAGCGAGGTGGCATCGGCGCGCGGGTCCAGATCGTCCAGCCCGAGCTGCTCGAGGACCGGGGCGACCTCGGTGGTCCGTACGAGCGGGTCGGCCTCGGCCCGACGCGCCAGATCGACACCGCCGAGCGCGTCGAACGCCCGGCGGGCCGCATCGGCGAGCTCACGCGCCTCGGAGGGCAGCTCGGGATCCATGCCGCCGGCTCAGACCTTCGCCCCGCGCACCAGCGCCTTGGCGACGATCATGCGCTGCACCTCGATGGTGCCGCTCGAGACGGTGGCGGCCTGGGCGTAGCGCCAGTGGTCCTCGATCGCGCCGTGCAGGGGCGCAGCGGGGCCCGCCTCCACGCTGCGGTGCTCGAGTGCCCCGAACAGGGTCTCGGCCACCGACTGGTCGCACTGGGTCACGGCGATGCGCGCCGCGGAGGCCAGCACATCGGGCACCTGACCCGCCTCCTGCGCACGCACCGTGCGGTAGGCCAGCAGGCGGGCGACGCGCACCTGGACCAGCGCCCGCGCCCAGGCGGCGTGGACCCCGGCGGGCAGATCGTCCCAGTGGGGGGCCAACTCGGCGCCGAGTGCCGAGAGCAGACGTTCACAGCGGGCGTACCGGGCGATGCCGACGCGTTCGTGGGCCAGGGCGGTCTTGATGACCGACCAGCCACCGCCCAGCTCACCGAGCACCGCCTCGGGGCCGACCTCGACCCCATCGAAGAACACCTCGTTCAGGTGGTGCGGCCCGAGCATGGACCGGATGGGGCGGACCTCGATGCCCGGGGAGTCCATCGGCACCAGGAACATCGTGATGCCCTCGTGGCGCTCACCCGCGCCGACCCGGGCGGCGATGATGCACCACTGCGCCATCGTGGCGTACGAGGTCCAGATCTTCTGACCCGTCACACGCCACCCGTCGGCACCGTCGTGATCGCCGAGCGGCTCCGCCCGGGTCCGCAGCGCGGCGAGGTCCGAGCCCGCCTCGGGCTCGCTGAACCCCTGGCACCAGATGACCTCGCCCGCAGCGATGGGCGGCAGGTGGCGCACCTTCTGGTCCTCGGTCCCGTGGGCCATGATCGCCGGACCCACCCAGTTGAGGCCCATGTACTGCGCGCCCCGGGGCTCGTGGTGGGCCCACATCTCCTCGCGCACCACCGTCTGGTCCCACAGGGAGCCGCCACCGCCGCCGAACTCGGTCGGCCAGGCCACCGTCAGGAGGCCCTGCTCGGCCAGCAGCCGACAGAACGCCTCGGTGGCCTCGAGGTCGGCGGGGTCCTCGGTGAACGCTCCGAGGAACTCCGCCGGGAAGTGCTCCTCGATCAACGCCCGCAGCCGGTCGCGCAACAGGGCCGCCTGCGGGCCCAGATCGAAGTCCATCGCGCGTGCCTCCCGGATACCTGACGCAGATGTTAGTCGGACGGGTACGGTGCTGTGACATGGGACCGATGCCGATCAGTGTCGCCCGGGTCATGGACACCGTGATCGACGAGGCACCCGATCGTGAGGCGCTGGTCACCCGCTCCGCCCGCCTCACCTATGCCGAACTGGATCGAGCGGCACACCGTGCGGCCTTCGCCCTGCAGGAGTTGGGGGTGTCGACGGGCGACCGGGTGGGGGTCTCGCTCCCCAACGACGCCGACGTCGTGGTCGCCTTCCACGGTGCGATGCGCGTGGGCTCGATCTGGGTGGGGGTGAACCGGGCGCTCGCCGGGCCGGAGCAGCGCCGGATGCTGGCCGACTGCGGCGCCACACTCCTGCTCACCGATGCGGCCGTGGATGACGTCGGTGTCCGTGTCGTGGACCTTGCGACCTGGCACGCCGCGCTCGACGCCGCCCCGGACCGGGCCTGGGACGGCCCCGACCCGGACCCGCACGCCCCGGCCGGGCTCGCCTACACCAGCGGCACCACCGGCCACCCCAAGGGAGCGGTGCACAGCCAGCACAACCTGCTGCTGCCGGGTGCGGTCCTGGTGACGACGCGCGGCTACGGCCCGGAGCTGCGCAAGGGCGACTGCTTCCCCTTCACCGTGCTCAACATGGCGGTCCTCACCACGTTGCTGGTGTCCCAGGCGGGCGGCACCTCGATCGTGATGGACCGCATCGACGCCGAGGGGGTGGCCGAGTGGATCCGCAGGGAGTCCGTGACGACCTGGAACGGCCCGCCGGCGCTGTTGCACAGCCTGGTCACCAACGAGCAGGTGGCACCGGCCGACCTGGCGTCCCTGCAGGAGGTGTGGACGGGTGGCGCCGACTGCCCCGAGTCGATCCGCTCGGCCTTCGCCGACAAGTTCGGGCTGCCGGTGCTCGCCACCTACGGCCTGAGCGAGGCGCCGACCGTGGTGGCCATCGACGAACGTCCCGGGGCGCGCCCCGGCCCGTCGGACCATCGGCCCGGTGCCTCGGGCCGGCCGCTGCCCCACCTGCGGGTGCGCATCGCCGGCCCCGACGGGGCGACCGTGGCACCGGGTGAGACCGGGCAGGTCTGCATCTCCGCCGCCGACGACCGCTACCGACCCATGCTCGGCTACTGGGACCGCCCCGAGGCCACGGCCGAGGCGCTCGTGGACGGCGAGTTGCGCACCGGGGATGTCGGGCTCCTCGACGAGGACGGCTTCCTGCACCTGCGGGACCGCCTGAACCTGGTGATCATCCGCGGCGGCGCGAACGTCTACCCGGCCGATGTCGAGCGGGTCCTGTCCGAGTGTCCCGGCGTGGCGTCGAGCGCCGTGGTCGGCGTGCCCGACGACCGCCTCGGCGAGCGGGTGGCGGCGTTGGTGGAACCCGATGAGGGCACCGCCGTCGACCTCGGCGCGATTCGCCGACACCTCGAGGCCAACCTCGCCCGCTACAAGGTGCCCGAGCGCATCGTCGTGGTGGAGCGGTTGCCCAGGAACGCCATGGGCAAGATCGTCCGCACGGACCTCGCCGGCCTGCTCGACCCCGGCGACGCCGAGCAGTAACCGGGTGCTTCAGACCGAGCGGAGCGTCCCGCCGTCCACTTCCAGGGTGGCGCCGGTGATCCAGCTCGCCGCCTCGCTGGCCAGGAACACCACGGCCGCGGCGACCTCGGACGGCTCGCCGAAGCGCCCGGCGTCGACCCCGTGACGCTCGAGCTGGCGGGCCATCACCTCCTCGGGGGTGGTGTCCGTCCGGACCGATGTGGCCGCCGCATTGGCCGCCACCAGCTCGGTCAGGGTGATCCCGGGGACCACACAGGAGCTGAGCACCCCGCTCGCCGCATGGGCCTGGGAGAGCGATGTCGACCAGTTCAACAGGGCCGCCTTGGCCGCTGAGTACGGGGCGAACCGATGGTCGGGTTCCCGCCCGCTGACCGAGGCCACGTGCACCATCCGACCCCAGCCCTGGGCGACCATCACCGGCGCCGCGGCCGCCGCCAGACGGACCGCGGCGAAGAAGTTGAGCTCGAACGCGGCGTACCAGTCCTCGGGGGTGAGCTGCTCGAAGGGACGCGGCTCGGCGCCACCGGCGTTGTTGACCAGCACGTCGAGTCGACCGAAGCGGTCCAGGCAGTGCTCGACCACCCGTGCCGCGGCACCGGGTTCGGTGACGTCGGCCGCCCAGGGCTCGCCGGGGCCGTCGGGCGCGGTCCGCGACACCGACAGCACCTCGCAGCCCTCGGCGAGGAGCCCCCCGACCACGGCGCGCCCTAGCCCGCTACCGGCGCGGGGGACCACCGCGACGCGACCCTGCAGACCGAGATCCATCGGGCGACACCGTAGTGCCGGGTCACTAGCCTGACGCCGGCGTCACCTCCGGGTGGCGACCTGCACACCGGGAGGACACGAGCACACCGGGAGGACACGAGATGGAGTCCGGGGAGTTCCGCGGCCGCATCGGCCGGTACCACTGGGACAGCGAGGCCTACTGGCCGCCGGAGCCCCGCCCACCCGAGGGCGCGCCCAACGTGCTGGTCGTGGTGCTCGACGACGTCGGCTACGCACAGCTCGGCTGCTTCGGCTCCGACATCGACACGCCGACGTTCGACCGGCTCGCCGCTGGTGGACTGCGCTACGCCAACTTCCACACCACGGCGCTGTGCTCGCCGACGCGCGCCGCGGTGCTGACCGGCCGCAACCACCACCGGGTCGGGATGGGGCGCATCGTCGACCTCGCGACCGGGTTCCCCGGCTACGACGCCCGCATCCCGGCGTCGTGCGCGATGGCGCCCGCCATGCTCACGCCCCACGGCTATGCCGCCTGGGCGGTCGGCAAGTGGCACCTCACCCCCGAGGACGAGGAGCACCTGGGTGCCACCCGGGTGCGCTGGCCGCTCGGCAAGGGCTTCGAGCGCTGGTACGGCTTCTTCAGCGGCGAGACCCACCAGTTCGTCCCGGCGCTCATGCACGACAACCATGCCGTCGAACCGCCGAGCACCTACGAGGAGGGCTACCACCTGAGCGCCGACCTGGCGGACCGGGCCATCGAGTACGTCGAGGACCTGCGCCACGTCGACGTCGACAAGCCGTGGTTCTGCTACCTCGCCCTCGGGGCCTGCCACTCGCCCCACCAGGCGCCGCCGGAGTGGATCGAGCGCTACCGAGGCCGCTTCGACCGGGGCTGGGACGAGTGGCGCGACCGCGCCCTCGCCCGCCAGCGGGCCGAGGGGCTCCTCCCCGACCACACCGTGTTGTCGGCCCGGCCCGAGTGGGTGCCCGCCTGGGCCGACCTCGACGAGACGGCCCAGCGCGTGCACGCCCGCTACATGGAGGCCTTCGCCGGCTTCCTGTCCCACGCCGATCACCAGGTCGGCCGACTCGTCGACCGCCTCGAGGAGCTCGGCGAGCTCGAGGACACCGTGGTCGTCGTCCTGTCGGACAACGGCGCGTCCTCCGAGGGCGGGCCGACCGGGTCGCTCAACGACGGCCGGGTCTGGAACGCGTTGCCGCGCACCGTCGAGGAGGCCGCCGAGCACCTCGACGAGATCGGCGGCCCCCGGCTGCACAACAACTACCCGTGGGGCTGGACCGTCGCCGGGAACACACCGTTCCGGCGCTGGAAGCGCGAGACCCACGAGGGCGGCGTGGCGGACCCGCTGATCGTGCACTGGCCCGCCGGCATCCCGGCCGGGGTCCGGGGCGAGGTGCGCCGCCAGTACGTCCACGCCATCGACATCCTGCCGACCCTGCTCGACCTGATCGGACTCGAGGCACCCGCCGAGGTCGCCGGCGTGGCCCAGGTGCCGCTCGACGGAGTGAGCTTCGCATCGACGTTCGCCTCGGCCGCCGCGCCCGAGGTCCACACGGTGCAGTACTCCGAGATGCTCGGGTGCGGCGCGCTCTACCACGACGGGTGGAAGGCGGTCCGCTACCACGAGGTGCAGGTCGAGGAACCGGGGCTGGACCGGGTGCCGTGGGAGCTCTACGACCTGCGGGCGGACCCCGCGGAGACCGTCGACCTGTCGGCCGACGAGCCGGAGCGGCTGGCGGCGATGGTCGAGCGCTGGTGGCAGGAGGCCGAACGCAACCAGGTGCTGCCGCTCGACAACCGGCCGTTCTCGGAGCTGGTGTTCCAGCGCGACCCGAGCGTCGCGCCGCGGCAGCGCTACCGCTACTGGCCGGGCCGCGCCCCGGTGCCCGAGTCCGTGGCGGTCAACGTGCGGGCCCGGGCCCACACCGTGACCGCGCACGTCACCGTCGACGCACACCACGAGGGACCGGTGCAGGGCGTGCTCATCCACCAGGGTTCGGTGCTGGGCGGCTGGTCGTTCCACCTCCTGGGCGACCCCGACGGGGGCCCGAGCCGGCTGGTCTACGTGCACAACCTGGCGGGCTGGCGCCGCTACCGGGTCGAGGCCGGGATCGAGCCCCTCGGTCCCGGTGACCACGAGCTCGCCTTCGAGTTCGACCCCCCGGCCGCGGTGCTGCGCGTCGACGGCGAGGAGGTCGGCCGCGGCGAGGTGCGCCGGACGGTCTGGAGCCGGTTCTCGCTGACGGGCGCCGGCCTGACCGCCGGCTGGGCGCCGGACTTCTCGGCGGCCGACGAGGACTACCGGGGTAGGTTCGGGTTCACCGCGACCCTGCACCACGTCGACGTCGACGTGCCCGGCGAGCCGGTCGTCGACGCCGAGGCCGAGGCCGAGGCGATCGTGGCGAGCCAGTGACCGGAGGGTGGCCACCGATGGAGGTGATCCCGTGATGTCCGAACAGCCGACGCCACCGCCCGCCGGGAGGATCGGCCACGGCGCGTTCGTCCCCCAGGGATGGAAGCTCGAGTACTCGGGATGGTCGGCGACCGACGCCTGGGACCGGTCGGTGGCCCTGGCCCGTCGGCTCGAGGACCTCGGCTACGACCACCTGTGGGTGTACGACCACGTCGAGACGGTGCCCCGTCGCGAGCCCACCCACATGTTCGAGGCCTTCACGATGCTGGCGGCGCTCAGCGGACACACCTCGACCATCGGACTGGGCCAACTGGTCACCTGCGTCGGCTACCGCAACGTCGGCCTGTTGGCCAAGGAGGCGGCCTGCGTCGACGTCTACTCCGGCGGCCGGCTCATCCTGGGCCTGGGCGCAGGGTGGTACGAGCGGGAGTACCAGGCCTACGGCTACCGGTACCCGGGCGCGGCCGAGCGGCTGCGCCTCCTCGACGAGGCGCTGACGGTGATCCCCCGCCTGTGGTCGGAGGAGACCGTCGACTTCGACGGCGAACTGGTGCACCTCGACGGCGCCTTCTGCGACCCCAAGCCGCTGCAGTCCCCTCGGCCGCCGATCCTGGTCGGCGGCGGCGGCGAGCAGGTGACGCTGCGCATCGCCGCCCGTCACGCCGACCGCACCAACTGGCAGGTGGGACTGGACGCGTTCGTCCGCAAGTCCGGGCTGCTGGCCCGCTACTGCGAGGAGATCGACCGCGACCCGGCGTCGATCGTGCGCACCCACGGTCCCGACTGCCGGATCTTCGACACCGAGGCCGACCTGGCCGCCTGGCTCGACAGCCCCGACGGCGGCCACCTGTGGGGCGGGGTCGACCACGAGGACTACGTGCGCGACCACCTCGTCGGCACCGTCGCGCAGGTCACCGAGACGGCGCAGGCCTTCGTCGATGCGGGCTGCGGCGAGTTCCTGCTGTGGTTCCGCGACGCCCCGTCGGACGAGTCGATGACGGCCTGGATGGAGGTGGTCGCGCCGGCGCTGGAGCCGCCGGCGCGGTGACCACACAGCCGGCGGGGGCCAGCTACTCCGTGCGCCCGAGTCGGCGCGCCGCCTCGGGCACGTAGAGCTCCGGTGCGAACGGCCCCTCCTCCACCGAGGTCAGGCACACCTCGGGCAGCCGCACGTTCGCTCCGAGCGAGTCGAGCCAGACCACCGCGGCGCCGACCTCGGCGACGGCCAGGGTCCGCATCGGGAAGCGCACCTCGTCGAGCATCGGGGTCTCCACGGGACCCACGGTCAGCACGTGCACGCCGATGCCGTCGCGTTCGACCTCGCCGGCGAGCGCTGCGGCGAACGCGTTGAGTCCCGCCTTGGACGCCGAGTACGCCGAGCGGCCGGGTTGCGGCGAGTGCGACGAGGTCGACGAGACGAACACGAAGCGTCCGCCCGGTCCCATCGCACCGAGCGCAGCGTTGGCCACCACGTAGGCCGAGGTGAGGTTGGTGCGCAGGATGCGTTCGAACTCCTCGACGGTCTCCCTCCGCACGAAGGTGCCCCCCATCGTCCCGGCTGCGTGTACCACGAGGTCGACCCGGCCGGTGAGCGACGCGGCCCGTTCCACCACCGCCCCGAACGACTCCGGATCGGCCACGTCACCGACGGCCCAGCCGGCGCCGACGCCCTCGGCGGCGGCGCGCAGGACGTCCTGGCGGCGGGCGGTCAGCACCACCTCGTGTCCCGCGGCCACGAGCTGGCGGCCGACCTCGAGGCCGATCCCGCTGCTGCCACCCGTGACAATCGCTACCCTGCGCTGGTCCATCAGGAGGAACTTAGGGTGCCGACCAGGCCGAGGTACGACCAACCGGGGATCGAGGTGCGCGCCGACGGCGCGGTCCGGGTCCTGACGCTGAACCAGCCCGAGTCGCTCAACGCGTTCACCGAGGACCTCCACGAACAGTTCGTCGACGTGTGGTCCGACATCGAGGCCGACGAGGAGTGCCGGGCGGTGGTCCTGACCGGCGCCGGCCGGACGTTCAGCGCCGGCGGCAGCTACGAGGACTTCGAGGGACGACGGGTCGACCCGGCACGACGTCGCCGCAGCCTGCGTCTGGCCCGACGTCTGGCGGACGAGATGATCGAGGTCGCGGTCCCGGTGGTGGCGGCGGTCAACGGTCCGGCCGTGGGGCTGGGCTGCACCGTCGCGACGTTGTGCGACATCGTGTTCATGGCCGACGGCGCCTGGATGGCCGACACGCACGTCTCGGTCGCACTCGTCGCCGGCGACGGCGGTGCGGTGACCTGGCCCGCACACACCTCGTTGCTGCGAGCCAAGCAGTACCTGCTGACCGGGGACCGCCTGGGGGCGCAGGAGGCGGTGGAGCTCGGTCTCGCCAACTTCGTGGTCCCCGGCGACGAGCTGCTCGCACAGGCCACCGCCTTCGCCCACCGCCTCGCCGCCCAACCTCCCCAGGCGGTGCAGGAGACCAAGGCGATCCTCAACCAGCACCTGCGCGCCAACGCCGTTCGAGCCCTGGGCTACGGGCTCGCCACCGAGAGCCAGTCCCACGACACCGCCGAGTACGCCGAGTGCTCCGAGCGGCTCCGGCCGCAGGACTGATCAGGTCACCAGCAGCCGCTTGAGCAGCTTGCCCGTGGGCAGACGGGGCAGCTCGTCGACGAAGCGGACCTCGCGCGGGCACTTGAAGTGGCTGAGCCGCGCCCGGCACCAGTCCACCAGTTCGGCCGCCCCCTCGTCACCGGCCTGCAGGTTCGCGTCCGGCCGGAGCTGCACGAACGCACACACCCGCTCGCCCATCTCGGGATCGGGCACGCCGAGCACCCCGACGTCGACGACCGCGGGATGCAGGATCAACACGTCCTCGGCCTCTCGGGGGTAAATGTTCACCCCGCCGCTGATGATCATGTGGCTCGCCCGATCGGTCAGGTACAGGTAGCCGTCCTCGTCCACGCGACCGATGTCGCCCATCCAGCTCCAGCCACGTTCGTCCCAGACCGAGGCGGTCTTCTCCGGATCCTTGTGGTACTCGAACGGACGGTTCGTCTCGAACCACACCTCGCCCTCCTCGCCCACGGGAAGCTCCCGGCCGTCGTCGCCGAGGATGTGGATCGCACCGCTCATCGAACGGCCGACGGAGCCCGGGTGCTCGAGCCAGTCCTCCGGGCCGATGTAGCAGAACCCTGCGCCCTCGGAGCCGCTGTAGAACTCGTGCACGATCGGTCCCACCCACTCGATGAACCTCCGCTTGATCTCCACCGGACACGGGGCGGCGGCGTGGATCACGGAGCGCAGGGATCCGAGATCGAAGCGGTCCCGCTCGGCGGCCGGAAGGTCGAGCAGCCGGATCATGTGGGTGGGCACGAGTTGCACGTGGGTCACGCGGTGTCGCTCGATCGCGGCGAGCAACTCCACGGGATCGAACCGTTCCATGACGACCGCGGTCCCGCCCAACCGTTGGGTCCCGACCGTCCAGCCCGCCGGCGCCGCGTGGTAGATCGGCGCCGGGCTCAGGTACACGGTGTCGGCGTCGAAGCCGAACAGCCCGGTGAGCATCCGCGTCAGGAACGACGGTGCCCCCAGCAACGCCGGAGAGCGCGGCGGCAGGATCCCCTTGGGCCGCCCCGTGGTGCCCGAGGAGTAGAACATCCACCCGCCGTCGTGCTCGTCGGGAACCTCGCCCCGAGGGGTGCGGTCGATCAGGTCCTCGAGCCGCTCGAACCCCTCCGGACCGCTGGACCCGCAACCGGCCACGAGTCGGACGTCGATCCCGTCGAGGTCGTCGGGTCCCAGTGCGGCGACCACCCCGCCGAGGTGCGCCGAGACCACCAGCGCCGACGCGTCGCAGTCCCCGATGATGTAGCGGGCCTCCGCCGGAGTGAGGTGCCAGTTGACGGGGGTGACGAACAGACCCGTATACATCGCCGCCCAGACGACGTCGAAGAACGCCGGTTCGTTGTCCAGCAGCACGGCGAGGTGGTCCCCGGTGCGCAGTCCCCGCTCACGGAGCAACCGGGCCAGGCGGACCGCCGAGTCCTCGAGGTCCGCATAGGTGCGCACCACGCCGCTCGGTGCCATCACGACCGCGGCCCGCTGCGGCGTGACCGCCGCGTGGTGGGCGAGGTGCTCGCCGGCCTCGTGCACCGGCACGGCTCAACTCCCGTTGGCGCCAGCGACCCCGAACAGCCGGGCCGCGGCCCCGCCGAGGTACTCGGCCATGCCCTCGTCCGACAGCGGCAGGGCCCGAGCGGCGTCGAGCGCCTTCTTCGCCGGGATCACCGGATGGTCCGAGGCGAACAGCAACCGCCCACGACCTCGGGAGGAGTCCATGAACCTCACCATCGCCGGCTCCATGTAGCTGGCGAGGTACGCCGAGGTCATCAGGTGCAGCTGGGGCCACTTCAGCATGTACTGGATGAGCAGGGACTCGTAGGGGTGCCCCATGTGGGCACCGATCACGGTCAGCTTCGGGAAGTCGATGAGCACGTCCTCCAACAGCACCGGGTCCTGACAGCGGGAGCGCACCTGGGGCCCCGGGATCCCGACGTTGATCGACACCGGGATGCCGAGCTCCTCGGCGGTCGCGTACACGGGGTAGTAGAGGCGATGGTTGAGCTCGTACTGCTCGACCAGCGGGGTGACGCGGGCCAGCACGAAGGCCGGGTGCTGAGCGAGCTCCCGGAGCCGCCGCACGTTCATCGACGGCTTCGCGGCCTTGTCGACCGCCGCCGACACCAGGAACCGCCCCGGATGCTCCTCGGCGATCGCCAGGAAGTCCTCCGCGGCGTAACCGCCCCTCCGGTGAGCGCGCTCGGCGTCACTGAGACCGGCGGTCAGGACCCCGGTGGAGATCCCGGCCTCGTCCATCGCCTCGACGAGGCCCTCGACCGTCGGGCCCTTGGCCAGGTCGGGGCCGAACAGCTGCACCACGCCCTGCTGCTCGTCCTTGGTCGCCCACCTGGCGACGAACGCCTCCGGGAAGATGTTGACCCATGCGTCGATGATCTCGATGTCCGCCATGTCGGCGCACGCTAGCTGACACGAACGTTAGATGCGGCGTAGGCTGTCCACATGAGCGAACTCGACTTCCAGCCGTTCGATGCCGACCACCACTACTACGAGGCCACCGACGCCTTCACCCGTCACATCGACCCGAAGATGGCCAAGCGGTGCATGCAGTGGGCCGAGGTCGGGGGCAAGCAGCGACTCCTCGTCGGGGGCAAGATCAACAAGTTCATCCCGAACCCCACCTTCGACCCGATCGCCGCGCCCGGCAGCCTCGAGGACTACTTCCGGGGACGCAACACCGAGGGCCTCGACCTCAAGACCATGTTCGGGGAGCTCGACCCGATCAGCGAGCACCCCGAGTACCGGGACCGTGCGGCCCGGGTCCGGCAGCTCGACGAGCAGGGGTTGTCCGGGGCGCTCCTGTTCCCGACCCTGGGCGTCGGCATGCAGGAGGCACTCCGTCGTGACCTCCCGGCGCTGCACGCGGCGTTCAGCGCGTTCAACACCTGGCTCGACGAGGACTGGGGCTTCGACCGGGGCGACGGACGTCTGTTCGCCGCCCCCATGATCACCCTGGCCGACCCGGTGCTCGCCGAGGCCGAGGTCGCCCGGGTGATCGAAGCGGGTGCGCGGGTGCTGGTGACGATCCCCGGGCCGGTGCCCGACGGCGAGGACGGCTACGTCTCCCCGGCCCACCCCCGGTTCGACCGGGTGTGGGGCCTGATCGCCGAGGCGGGCGTGCCGATGGTCCTGCACGCCGGGCTCAGCGGCGTCAGCCACTACGGCCGCTTCTGGCGGTCCACGTCGGCCGGCGAGGGCGGGGGCGGCTTCGAGGGGTTCAAGCACGCATCGTTCCCCCTGGTGGCCTTCGCCGACCGTGGCATCTCCGACACCCTGGCGTCCATGGTCTGCCACGGCCTGCTGGAGCGGTTCCCGGCGCTGCGCATCGCGTCGATCGAGAACGGCGCCATGTGGGTCCCGGACCTCCTGCGCAACCTGTCATCCGCCTACGGGAAGATGCCGTTCGGCTTCAAGGAGCACCCGGTGGAGCAGTTCCGTCGCCAGGTCTGGATCTCGCCCTACTACGAGGACGACATGCCCCGACTGCGCGACGCCGTGGGCATCGAACGACTGATGTTCGGTTCGGACTTCCCCCACACCGAGGGGCTGGCCGACCCCTGCGCCTTCGTCAAGGACATCCCCGAGTTCGACGAGGCCGAGACCAAGGCGGTCATGCACGACAACGTGCACGAGTTCCTCGGCCTGACGGCGTGAGCACCGACCCCGGACCGGACACGGTCGGGGTGGTGGGACTCGGCAACATCGGGGGCGCCATCGCCGCCAACCTCGCCGAGGACGGCCTCGAGCCCGCCATCCACGACGCCGATCCGAGCCGCTACGAATCCTTCGCCGGAGTGCGGCCCACCTCCTCCGTGCCGGAGTTGGCGGCCACGACCGACATCACCATCACCTCCCTGCCCACCCCCGAGGTGGTCGACGCCGTCGCCGCCGAGTGGGCGACGACGGCACCGGCGGGATCGGTGCTGGTCGACCTCTCCACCAACCTGCCCGAGGGCAACCGCCGTCTCGGCCAGCGACTGGCCGCCGGCGGTCACCACTTCGTCGAGGCGCCGTTGACCGGGGGCGCGATGGGGGCCCGCGGACGCTCGCTCGTGTTCATGGTGGGCGGCGAGGAGGCCGCGGTCGCCCGGGTGCAACCGATCCTCGATCGACTCGGCCGGGCCACGTTCCACCTGGGCCCGGTCGGAGCGGGCACCACCATGAAGCTCGTCAACAGCCTGCTGGCCTTCACCAGCACCTGGAGCTCCCTCGAGGGCCTCTCCCTGGCGGCCGCAGCCGGGATCGACCTCCGCCGCGCCATCGAGGTGGTGCGCACCGGCGGCGCGTCGAACTTCTTCATCGACCGGGTCGTGGACGGCATGGACCAACGGGACCGACCGGCCCAGTTCGCCCTGGCGCTGGCGGCCAAGGACGCCCGACTCATGGCCGAGCTGGCGGAGTCGAGCGACGTCCCGGCACCGATCGCCGATGCCCTGGCGGCGGTGCTGGCCGACGCGGTCGACCGCGGACTCGGCGATCGGGACTGGAGCGACCTGGTCGTGGCCGCCGAGGAACGCGCCGGATCGTCGCTGCTGCTGGGACCTGTGGACCCGGAATCCGGGGAGGGCTGAATGACACGAGTGCCGATCGAACCGGGCTACTTCACCGTGCCCGAGGACCCCACCGACGCACCGCGGCTGCTCGGGAGCAGGTGCCCGGCCTGCGGGGCCACCTTCTTCCCGCGGCGTCAGGTCTGTGCCAGCTGCCTGCACGACGGCTGCGACGACGTCGTGCTGGGCCCGACGGGCCGGCTGTGGACCTGGACCTACGTGCACGTGCCGCTGTTCGCGAAGAAGAACGCGAAGGTCTCCGCCTACGGCGTCGGCCAGGTCGACCTTCCCGAGGGCCCGCGCATCCAGGCCCTCCTGCTGGGCGGACCGGGCGACTTCGAGATCGGGATGGAGATGATCCTGGACCTCGAGACGCTCCGCACGGACGAGGACGGGAACGACGTGGTGATCATGCGGTTCTCCCCGCTGGCAGCACCGGGGACCCAGCAGGAGGACGGAGCATGAGGATCGAGGGCGCTGCGGTCGCCGGCACCGGCATGGTCCGTTTCGATCGCTACCCCGACCGCAGCGGCGCCCAGCTCGCCCGCGACGCCGGCCTGCTCGCCCTGCACGACGCAGGCATCAACCTCTCCGACGTCGACGAGGCCTTCGTCGGCTACATCCAGCCGGCGGCGATGATCGGGGTCAAGGCGATGAAGGAGCTCGGGCTCACCGGACTCCCCGTGACCCACATCGAGAACGCCTCGGCCACCGGGCTCGTCGCCTTCCGGGAGGCGGCCTGGGCGGTGGCCTCCGGTCGGGCCGAGGTCGCCATGGCCATCGCCTTCGACAAGATGACGGACATGGCCCGCAACGCACCGAGCCGTGGCTCGGGGCGCGACCAGCTGGACCAGACCATCCTGCCGGCCGCCTACTTCGCCCTGTGGGCGCAGCGGCGGATGCACGACCACGGAACCCGACCCGAGCACTTCGCCGCGATCGCCGCCAAGAACTGGAACCACGGCGCCCTCAACCCCTTGAGCCATCGGCAGCCGGACCACACCGTGACCGTCGACGAGGTGATGGCCAGTCAGATGATCGCCGAACCGCTCACGGCGATGATGGCCTGCCCCGCCGACGACGGGGCCGCCTGCGCCATCATTGCGAGCACCGAGTGGGTGCGACGCCACCAACCCGACCGGCGGGTGGTGCGGCCGGTGTCATCCGCCCTCCAGTCCGAGGCCTACTCCCCCGGACACACCTTCCTCGGACCGGTGGTCGGCCCGGCCACCATGAGCCGCACCACCGCCCAACAGGCCTACGAGGAGGCGGGGCTCGGCCCCGAGGACATGGACCTGGCGTTGTGCCACGACGCGTTCGCCAACGAGGAGCTCGAGTACTACGAGCTGCTGGGCTTCTGTCCCGACGGTGACGGGGAACGGCTGCTCGAGGCGAACGACACGGCGCTCGGCGGCCGGATCCCGTTCAACACCGACGGTGGCCTCATCGCTCGGGGGCACCCCGGCGGCCCGACCGGCCTGGCCATGGTGCACGAGGTCGTGACGCAGCTGCGCGGCGAGGCGGGCGCCCGGCAGGTCACCGGCGCCCGGCGGGCCCTCGCCCACCTCGTCGGCGGGGGCAGCGTGTGTACCGTCAACCTCTTCGAGGCCGACTGATCAACCCGACGTCCGGGCCGCTGCGGCCCCCGACCACCGGAGGCGACACCGATGCCCGAGAATCCGGCTCCCGACGACGAGCTCCTGTCCCGCGGGCGGGCCATCCAGGCGCAGCTGTGGCCCCAGACGGCGACGGGTCCGACCGGCCAGTTCCCGGCGGCCCGGCTGGCGCCCGACTTCTACCGGTACGTGGCGGCGAGCGCGTTCGGGATGCTCTGGGACCGTCCGGGCCTCGAGCTCCGTGACCGGAGCCTCGTGACCGTCGCCCAGCTGGCTGCGCTCGGCCGGACCGACGAGCTGCGGGCCCACCTCCGGGGCGCAGTGAACCTGGGGATCTCCGAGGAGGAGCTGGTCGAGGTGCTGATGCAGACCGCGGTCTACGCCGGGGTGCCGGCGGCGAACGAGGCCCTCAAGGTGGCGGCCGACGTCTTCGGCGTCGAGTGAGGACGGCGGCTCCGTGCAGCCCGTCCGCGCCGGCATCTTCAGTCTGACGCCCCCCGCACCCGACGGGGACGACGGCAGCTACCTGCGCTGGCACCTGCTGGACCACATGCCGGAGCAGTACGGGGTCCCCGGGGTGGTCCTGGCGCACCGCTGGACCGCCGACGACGGGCTCCGCTCCGAGCGGATCGCCGGCGACGGGCCGCTCGGTGACACGGCCAACCTGGTGCAGTACTACGTGACGGACCCGGTGGAACCGAGCTTCACCGAGTTCATGCAGCTGGGTCGCCGCCTCGACGGCCTCGGCCGCTTCCCCGAACGACGCCCCTCGCTGGGGGTGCGGATGCTGGCCCACCTCCGCTGGTACGCCGCACCGAGCGCGCTCGTGAGCCCGGAGGTCATCGCCTTCCGTCCCCACCGGGGCGTGCTGTTCCTGGTCGAGGAACCGGGCGACGACATCGGGCCGTGGCTGCAGTGGCTCCACCGGGAGCACCTGCCTGCGCTGCTCGAGGTCGACGGGGTGGCGGGCGCCGGCCTCTACCGCAGCCACGACCGGTGGCAGCTCCCCGACGGGATCGACCGCGACGACGCCGTCGTCACCGTCGTGTACCTCGACGAGGACCCGATGACGACGACGGGCCGGGCGGTGGGGCTCCTCGAGGAGCGCTGGAGCACCGGCGCGGTTCGGCCGCTGTTCGCCGGGCCGCTCCGGTCGATGGTCGAGTGGGAGGTGTGGCCGTGAAGCTCGGCGTGCTCTCGCCCGTGGTGACCTACCACCCCGGGACCCACGGCGAGTGGGAACGCGACGCCACGATCGACGACCTCGCCGAGGTCGCCGTGGCGGCGGACCGCCTCGGCTACCACCACCTGACCTGCAGCGAACACGTCGGGATCCCCGCCGGCGAGCTCGACCGGCGGGGGGCCCGCTACTGGGACCCGCTCCCCACCCTCGGCTACCTGGCGGCGCGCACCACCCGGATCCGGCTCGCCACCCATGTGCTCGTGCTCGGCTACCACCACCCCCTCGCCATCGCGAAGCGCTACGGCACGCTCGATCTCATCAGCGGGGGACGACTCGTGCTCGGTGTCGGGGTCGGGAGCCTCCGGGAGGAGTTCGACCTGCTCGGCGTGCCCTTCGACGACCGGGGGCCCCGCGCCGACGAGGCGCTCCGGGCGCTCCGCATCGCCCTGTCCGAGCGGGAGCCGTCGTTCCGGGGGGAACACCTGCGCTTCGAGGGGCTCGTGGTGGACCCCGTCGCCGTGCAGGAGCGGGTTCCGATCTGGGTCGGAGGCCGCACCCTGCGCTCGCTGCGTCGGGCGGCGGCCCTCGCCGACGGCTGGAGCCCGTTCGCGGTCACCGACGAGCAGGTGCGCACCTGGCTCGACCGGGCGGAGCTGCCCGCCGACTTCGACGTGGTCCTCCCCACCGTCGGGGTCCTCGACCCGCTCGGCGAGCCCGAGCGCACCGTCGAAGTCCTCGGTCAGACGGCCCGCTGCGGGGTCACCATCGCCCAGCCGCGATTCGTCCACCACTCGCTCGCCCACTACGTCGAGTGCCTCGAGGCGCTCGCCGAACTGCACGATCCGGGGGGCCGCGACCGGAGGGGGGCCGACGCCGGATCCGACGACGCCGCAAACTGACGGACGTGTTAGATTCCAGATCCGGAGCCGCTCGGCGTGAGGCCAGCGGAACGCCACCAGCGGAAGGGACAGCTCATGGCACTGAAGGACCACCCCATCGCCGACAGCGACCTCCACGTCATGGAGCCACCTGATCTCTGGCAGCGCTACATCGCTCCCGAGTACCGCCATGCGGCGCCGGTCGGCCTGAGCGAGCTCAAGCGCGACATGCGGGTCCGCGTGAAGAACAACGTGCTGCTGAAGCTCGGAGCGGTCCGCCCCGAGTACATCGACGGCCGCAAGACCGGCTGGCGCGACGCCCACGACGAGGTCTACGCCGACGGCGAGGCCAGCGGCTGGGACGCGGCGTCGCAGCTCCGGGCCATGGACGCCGAGGGGCTGGACATGGCCGTGTTGTTCCCGTCCCGTGGCCTCTTCGTGCTCGGGATGGACTCGACCGAACACATCGGCCCGGAGGGGCTCGAGCCGGCCTTCGCCACCGCCATCGCCCGGGCGTACAACGACTGGTTGTCCGACTTCATGCAGGAGTCGCCCGACCGGATGTTCGGCGCAGCGATGATCGCCCCCCACGACATCGAGGGCTCGATCCTCGAGGCCCGTCGCTGCGTCGAGGAGCTCGGGTTCAAGGCGGTGTTCGTCAACCCCAACGTCGTCAACCGGCGGCCGTGGCACCACCCCGCCTACGACCCCCTGTGGGCCGAGGTCCAGCGACTCGGGGTGGCCCTCACGTTCCACGGTGGTGGCCAGACCATGCTGACTCCCGACTTCGGCCGCCACGGCCTCGACGAGCTGACGCTCTGGCACACCTTCAACCAGCCGCTCGGCATCCAGTTCGCCCTGGCGTCGATGTGCGCCGGCGGCGTGCTCGAGCGGTTCCCGGAGCTGCGCGTCGGGCTCCTGGAGGGCAACTGCTCCTGGGCCCCGTGGCTGCTCGACCGCCTCGACGAGCACCAGGAGTGGGTCGGCTGGTTCGACGGCGCCGAGCTGTCCATGAACCCGTCGGACTACTTCCGGCGCCAGTGCTTCCTCAGCATGGAGGCCGAGGAGCGCACCGGCCCCCAGTTCGTCGACTGGTTCGGGGACGACAACGTGGTGTTCTCGACCGACTACCCCCATGGCGACTCCGAGTACCCGCACGCCGTGGACAGCTTCGACAAGCTCGACCTCACCGAGGAGTCGAAGGCCAAGATCTGCGGCGCCAACTGGGAGCGGCTCTACGGGATCCCCTTGGTCAAGGCCCGCTGACTCACCACCTCCACGACGAAGGAACGCCTGTGCAGCAGGGACCGGTCCCCGAGCACGACCCGGAATCGGTGCGCACCAAGTACCTCGCCGAGCGCGACAAGCGACTCGTACCCGGTCGGAGCGACATCCGCGACCTCGACCACGACGACCGGTTCGCCCGGTACCGATCCGACCCCTTCACACCGGTCCAGGCGCGCAGCCCGGTCCACGAGGACACCGACGTGGTCATCGTGGGCGGCGGCATCGCCGGCATCCTGGTCGGCGCCCAGTTGCGCAAGGCCGGCATCGACCGGTTCCGCATCATCGACCAGGCCGGCGGGCTCGGCGGCACCTGG
>SXGS01180476.1_pt1 | contig 21431 bp, 18 predicted proteins | sample 3174681 | NCBI WGS metagenome assembly SXGS01 (sample SAMN11356861, study PRJNA531348) | freshwater metagenome | isolation source: freshwater sample F1-80 | place: China: Fuxian Lake, Yuxi | collected 2017-12-25 | reverse complement strand
GTGTTCATCGATGATCAGAGCGAGGTGGCGGCCGGGCAGCTGCTTGGCTACGAAGGCACGACCGGAAATTCCTCCGGCGATCATGTTCATTTCGGTCGTCACACGGGTGATGCCTCGCTTGACGGTATCTACGGTGAGTCTTTTGACGGGCTCATCGTAAACCTGGAAGACGACGGCTTGCACCGCCAGCTCATGACAAGCGACATGTGGTGCGGTTTGCCGGGTGGCGACACCTATACGTCGCTCTTGGCTACGCCGCTCTGGCACCCGAACGGGAGCCTGGTCAAGACACCGAACGACCCGACCGTCTATCTGGTCGAACTGGGGAATTTGACCCCGTTTCTGACCGAAGACGCCTTTCTGAGTCGCAACTACGACTTCGCTGACGTGGCCTTGATCTCGGACAGCGAGCTCAACTGTTACGGCTCGAACATCGGACTTTCGGACACGACCGAGATTTCGGCCGTGTACGGCGCTGCTCCGAATCAGGCTGTCTGGCTGTTGGTGGGGTCGTTGGCCGACTCGGAACGATACCGCTTGTTGGTGCCCAGTCTGGGCTGGCAGGCGGTGCTGAAGTCCTGGGGCATCGTCGCCTCGACTTACGATGACCTTTACCACGAGCCTGCGGACGGTGGGACCGTGGACGAGTACAACTATGCCGGCACGGCCAATTTTCGTGACGGCAGCCTGGTCTCGATGGTCAGCGACAGCGCGGTTTACGTCATGAGCGACGGCCTCGCCATGCCGATTGAAACTTGGAACGGCCTGTTGCTGGCCGGTTGGGAAGACCGCGTCATCATCGAGGTCAACGACACTGAGTTTGAGGCGATTGTCACCGCTCAGGGTGACTGCGCTACCAGCACTTACTGTCTGACCCAGACCGACTTGCAGACCTGTGGTGGCTTTGATCAGAGCCAGGATGAAGTGTTGCCGAGCACCACTTTTACCGAGCCAGAGCTGCCAACTTTGGGTGACCTGAAACTCACCTGGTATACCCCGAGTGCTCAGATGGTCGACTCCATCACACTGGTGGGTGCGGTTACTCCGCAGGGCGAGATCGAGAATCCGTGGGGGACAGTCTTCAATGAGGTCTTGAACCAGAGCCTGGTGAGTGTCACTGTACCTGGCCTGGCAACCGGCGACAGTCTGCGCTTCAGCGTGGAATTCCGTGACAACGGTATTCCTAGCTGGTCGTGTCTGGCTCCCTTTCCACCCGGCCTGGTGCAGGGTTCGGTAACCCTCGAGTACGCAGGGCTCTACCTCGGTTACACGACTGCAGACGACCCCATGAGCAACGGTTGTGGTCTGACGGTCCTGGTGCCGTAAAAACTACTTAGAGACGCGGCCGAGCCGCGTCTCTATTTATGTTATAATTCTTTCGATTATGCGTTTCTTGGCGTTGTGTCGAGCAGGTCTTAGAAAACTTTTTGTATCCAAACACCGCACAAGTTTGGCTGGGGTATTTTTATTTATTTTGGTCCTTGGCCTGATTGGGCCAACCAACGTAATTCATGCTCAAGCATGGACGAGTTATGCAGAATCGTTTGCTGAAACAATCGTATTAATGCTTACGACTCTCCTCCAGGGTCTAACCAGTGCAATTGCATACTTAGCATTGAGCCTGATTGAAATGATTGTCGTGCCGATTTTGCAATACAATTCTTTTTCTACTAGCGAAACTATCGATTTAGGGTGGTCTTTGGTGCGAGACGTGGTCAACATGTTTGTGATTTTGGTGTTACTTGTGATTGCCATTGCCACCATAGTTGGCTACGAAAAAGTTAGCTGGCAAAAGAATCTGCCACAATTTTTATTAGCAGTGGTCTTAGTTAACTTTAGTCGTACGATTTGTGGCTTTCTGATAGATATAAGTCAGGTGATCATGTTTACGTTTGTGAATGCGTTATTAGACGTAGCGGCTGGTAATTTTGCCACCTTTTTGAGCCTTGATTTGTATGGTCGCTATTCCCTGGGAGCTTATGTTAATACCGATCACGGTAATGCCGAACCGATTACGGCCATGATGCAATTGGGCGCCGCCTATTTGCAGTTTGTTATTTACGGCGTAATCGCGGTAGTCCTGCTTATACTCGCTCTCGCCTATATCTGGCGTATCGTGTTGTTGTGGGTGTTGGTCATTTTGTCTCCGCTAACATTTTTTACTTGGGGCCTTGGGGGCATGTTTAAATTTGCTGCCGGCATGGGTGGCGATTGGTGGAAAAAATTTACTGCCGCACTCACCATGGGCCCGATGCTTACATTTTTCTTGTGGTTATCTTTAGCAATCGGGTCTGGAGACATTGTGGCGGTTGAAAATTTTCGACAAGCGCCTACATCGAGCTGGGTGACTCTTGAAATGTTCGAAACCTCTAACTTACTCGGCACCTTCTTGGCTCTTGTACTCCTTGTCGTAGGTATGCAACAATCTGCCGCCGCTGCCAATGCCATGGGCGGTTTAGCAAAGAAGTATTTAGGTGACGAAAAAAGCGGGCAGAATTTAGTTAAAGGCGCGCTTGGTTGGGCGGGAGGCTATAGTGGAGCCCGTCTCGGTGCTAAAGGACTTGGTAAAGCTGCAGGATTAGGTATTAGTGCCGGGCAAGCCATCGGTACTCAGATTCCATATGTTGGTGGCATGGTTGGCCGAGCGGTAGTTAATGCTAGCGGAGCTGTTCAGCAACGCACCGAGAAGTTTGCAAAATCTGGTAAAGAAGACGCCAAGAAACGCGTTGATGCCATGACTTCCGATCAAAAAGCGGCTCACTTGGCCATGCTGGCTAGCGGTAGAACTGGGGCTATTGGAGTGAGTACAAAGGATGATATTAGCGCTTTGCAGACTGACTTTGCTATTAATGCAGCTACTAGAAAGAAAGCCTCTGAAACCATGACCGATTCACAATATGCTCAGATGAGCCATGAGGCCTTACGTTTTGGGCACGCGCACATAAACGACATGGATGATGCACAGAAAGATAAATTTGCTAAATTTAAAACTGAAAGAGCTCATGATCTTAATGCGGTTATTGGGGCTGGTGAGCTGCAGAAGCATATTCAATCCGATAAGTTTTCTGCTAAGGATCTGTCTGCAGAGGCTGTGGCCAATGCCGGAGTCATGGCGGCCTTGAATGCTAAAATTGTTCGTAAGGGTGTGTCAGTAGGCGATGAACTTCGGCAGGGTATTCACGGTGTTGGCTTGCGGACTGCATCTGGATTGGCTCCGGCAGCACCGGTCTATAATGCATCACGAGCAAACGGTCGAGCATCATTGTCCGGGGCCGCCGTGGCGACTGAGGCTATTATTAATAATATTGCTCTTAAGCGCATTCGGGTAGATGAATTAACAGCTACAGACTTTTCTGCAACTAATGGCGATAATTTGACACGTGCTTTACTCCAATCTGAAAAATCTGCTTCTGGTATCAGCGACACTGCTGCACAGGCTGATTATCTAACTCGAGCCGCAACTCTAGCCGCAATACCGATGGGTGGCCCCGGTGCATTAACTCTGAAGCAGAGAGCCTTCCATGACAACCAATCAATTGCAACCGCAACAGCTGCAACCTTACCAGCGGTCATGACTAGTACTTTTGGTGTTGGGGCAACGTTTGATACTGACCGAGCTCGACAAGCTTTGTTACAAAGACCCGAATATGCAGATCACTTTGAAACCCTCGTAGCAGCGGGTGATGTGGGTGCTCAAGATGCAGTAGCGGGCTCGATGACTGCAGATCGCATCGAATCGTTTTTGTTACAACATCAAAATTCAAGCAACCCTGCCGAACAACATCATGTTGAAGCCATCATTCGAACCTTGGTAGCTGCCGTTAACGGTGCAGTCGGTCGGGTGCCATCTCATACTCCAGCAGGTGCTCCACTCAAACTCAGAGATTACGATCTTGGCTTAAGCGATATTCATCGTCGCTTGCGGAGCGTTGCACCTCAACTAGGTATTGCTCCGCCGCTTCCGCGTGCATAACTACCAAATTAAGTTATTATGGCGTATGGGCAACTGTTAAAATTTCCGCAAACTCGTGCGTACATTTTTCAGGCTGATTTTGATGGCACGATTTTAGACATCACTAACAGATTTAATCTGCCAGTCGCCCGAGGTGATGAGTTATTAGATTTGATTTACGCGTATCTTGACAATCTCATACCATTATCCGAGATGCCAGATTTGCTTGAGGAAGCTTTTGGTGTCACCGCTGACATAGCTCGCGATATAGCTATAGCCTTAATTGGTAATTTATTATTACCCTTGTCAAAGTATCTCCCTGGGCTCGAGCAAACATTTCAAAAGTGGGGGGGAAACTTGAGCATGTATTCTGCAGAGCGAATTGAAAAAGGGACAGAGATAGAAGAGCAATTTCTCAAAGAAGTAATGTCTAGACAGGGAATATCTTTGACAGATAATTTATTTAAAAGATGCCTATTTTTGTTGCGTCAATATGCTAAGGGAGAAAAGACTGAAGACTCGTTGAAAATATTTTTTACTCGATCGATCAATATCGGCGGTTTGGGACTGAGTGATGAACAAGCTTCGGCTTTGCTGGTCGCTACCTTGCCGCAGGCCGCAAGTTTTCTTGAAGACATAACAGTAGCCCCCGTGGTTGCCAAGGTCGAGACACCAGCTGTCGCTAAACAAGAACTCGAAATCACTCCAACTCATGAACTCGCAGCTGAGGTGCCAGTGGTTAGTCATCAGACAACGACTATCCCGCCAGTGCCGCCAAGTCCACAGATGTCGGTCAAGACGCCAGCTGCTAAAATTGATCGCCTTCCAATTCAGGCTGACATCGACCCAAGCGAGCTCAAGACTCCAGCTAAAAAAGCCACGGCTGCTCGGGAACTCACCGCTGAGGTTCAAGACACATTTGCGACGACTTTAGTTCTGGCTACAAACAACGCCACCGCCGTGCTCAAGAAAAATAAAATCTCTGAAAAAGTCTTTGCCGATCTGGCTGGCAAGGCGATTAAGGGCCTGCGAGATATTTACCAAACTCGAGACATCGTCGAGCGAGATTGGAAGCTGAAGGGGCAAGACCTGGCCACGCTCATGGCGGCCATTACTGGTGGTGTCGATGCTTATCAAAGTGCCCCACGACCGGCTGTTAGCAAAACGTCTGCTATCCCGGCTTCGCATCCTGATGATCAACAGCTCGACCAGCGCTTTAAGCAACTAACTGATGGACAAGTTAAAGACATCATCAAACCTACTCGTGCACAGCTAACCGTTGGCAGTGCCGTGCCTACCACGACTGACGGTCAACGCAAAATGGTTGATGTGATTAGTGCGGTTCGCCTGGTTGGGCCGATTGAGCAGCTGGGCAAAATGTCGCCTACCGAGTTTCGTCGTTTATCTAGTAGTGCCACTGAGGCTGCCCAAAAAATTGAAGACCTATTAGCGGCCTTGCAAGCGACTTCGTATGAAGATCGTATTAAAGGTGTTTTGGCTTGGCGTGACAGCCCCATGAATCAACTTTATTTGTTAATCGCAGAAGAAGCTTTATCGCAAGGGTTAGCCCTGCCAGAGGTGAGTAGCCGTCGTCGAGCCGCCGGTCAAGACAGTTTGAGCCCGGCTGAAATTAAGGCTTTAGCCTTGCTGAATGCGAAAATTAGATTTTAGGATGGTGGGATAGTGGCCGGTGGTCTTTAAGGCCACCTTCCCACAGGCCACCCGCCCAGGACCAGCGTGCTATAATCTAGCCATGCCGCGCCATCAATTTGTCGTACCCCAATTTCTTGACGTTGAAGCTAAAATCATCGGACCGATTACCGCTCGGCAATTTTTGCTTATGCTCGGGACGTTGTTGTTAGATTTCATGATTTACAGGATTTTTTTGAACGTCTTTGTTGTGCTTGGTTTAGGCGTACCGATTTTAGCCTTCGGCTCGGCTCTAGCTTTTGCTAAAGTTAACGGTCAGCCTTTTCATTACATGTTACTAAGTGTTTTTCAAACTCTGCGCCGCCCCTCACTCCGCGTTTGGGATAAAACCTTAAACAATACCGATCTCAAAGTGTACTTAAAAACTGAAACGGCTGCTTCGTTACCTGCTGCTCCGGTCAAGTCTCCGCTCGAACGCTCGCGTTTGTCGGAGTTATCTATGATCGTTAACACTGGCGGTGTTTACCAGGGCGACGATCACTAGGCGCATTTATGGCTGATAAGATAAATAAATTAACTAAACCTAAAGCCGGTCCGCCGACTCAGCGGTATTTGGATATTGCTGAAATCCGCGAAGACACGGTTGTCATGAAGGACGGCACACTGCGTTCAGTGTTGTTGGTGTCAAGTATTAATTTCGCTCTGAAAAGTGAAGACGAGCAGCAAGCAACCGTGCAGGGATATATTCAATTTTTGAACGGCCTTGAGCATCCTATCCAGGTTGTTATCCAATCACGTCGCATGAATATCGACGGCTACATGGGGGAACTCAAGCGGCAGGAAGACAGTATCAATAATGAGCTGTTAAAATCACAGATTCGTGACTACATGTCGTTTGTGAAAGAGTTGGTCGAGCTTGGTGAAATCATGCAAAAACAGTTTTTTGTAGTTGTGCCGTATGATCCGAGTGAAACTGGAGAGAAACGTAAAAGTTTTATGACTCGTTTGCAGACCTCGTTTTCGCCAGCTAAAATTTTGAAACTCAATTCTAAGAATTTTAATGACCGCAAATCAGTGCTAACACAGCGTGTAGCTAACGTGTCGGCTGGTTTACAAAGCATGGGGCTGCAAGTAGCTATGCTCGATACCCAGGGGTTAATTGAGTTGTATTACACCTGTTATAACCCTCAAGTTTTAGACACGCAGAAGCTAGTTGACATTGACAAGCTGCAAGTAGAAACCAAATTCTAGAACTATGGCTTTTGATCTTGAACAATTAAAACGCCAACAAGCTGCCGCGGCCCCGGCTGAAAAAAAACCTTTAAGCGACAAAGAGCTGAAAGCGCTTGAGGATCAAACTACGCTTGAAGAAGAGCGAGTCTACAGGCGGGGGACTGTTTCAGTCCGCGATTTGATTGCGCCAGCGGCTTTTGCCGTTTCGCCAACTCATCTCATGCTCGGGGATATTTTTGTGCGCACTGTGTTTGTAACCATGTATCCACGTTACGTTGGCATTGGTTGGGGATCGCCGATCATCAATTACAAGGGCACGATTGATGTTGGGATGTTTTTTTATCCGATTAAATCTGACGTGATTTTAAAACAACTGCGTGACAAAGTGGGTGTGCTTGAGGCGCAAATAGTTTCCGATAACGATACCGGTAAACCGCGAGATCCGATTCGAGAAACCGCTTTACGTGATGTGGAACAGCTGCGTGATGATTTGACGCAAGGTATAGAACATTTTTTTCAGTACACTTTTTACGTCACTATTTACGCCAAAACCAAAGATGAACTTGATAAGCGCACAGAAAATATCGAGTCGATTTTTGGCACCAAGCTGATTTATTCCAAGCGGGGCTTTTATCAGTCGGAACAGGGTTTTAATTCTACCTTGCCACTGTGCAACGATGAACTCATGATTACTTTTAACATGAGTAGCTCACCGATTGCGTCGTCTTTCCCATTTACTTCGTCAGATGTCACGAGTGACAACGGTATTTTGTACGGTATTAATCGGCATAATAATTCTTTGGTACTTTTTGACCGGTTTTCCATGCAGAACGCCAATGCCGTGGTGTTTGCCACTTCTGGAGCTGGTAAAAGTTACACCGTCAAGCTAGAAATTCTACGTTCCATGATGATGGGTACGGATGTCATTGTGATTGATCCAGAAATGGAATACCGTCAGCTGAGCGACGCTGTTGGCGGTACATTTATTAATGTGTCGTTGGCTTCGGCAGCTAAGGTTAACCCCTTTGATTTGCCACGGCCTAAAGGCGAGGAAACCTCGGTCGAAGATATTTTACGCAGTGCAGTAATTACACTCAAAGGTTTGCTCCGCATCATGATTGGTAAGCCACTTGGCGAGGTCGGAGTCCTAGGCTTTACGCCGGAAGAAGACAGTATTCTCGATCGCGCGTTACTTGAAGCTTACGCCAAGAAAGACATCACGGCCGATCTGCCATCGCTTGCTAACGTGACTGAATATCCGGTCCTTGATGATCTGCTTGACGTGCTTGAGGGCATGGAGGGTGCGGCTAATCTGGTAGCTCGGCTTCAGAAATTTACGAGTGGTACGTTTGCAGGTTTATTGAATTCGCCTACAACCGTTGAAATGCGCAATCAGTTAGTGGTGTTCTCAGTACGTGATCTAGAAGACGAATTGCGTCCCATGGCTATTTACACCATCATAAATTATATTTGGAACGTAGTCCGGTCAGAACGTAAGAAGCGTATTTTATGCATTGACGAAGCTTGGTGGCTAATGCAAAATCAAGACTCAGCCAAGTTTATTTTTGCCTTAGTCAAACGAGCACGCAAGTATTACTTGGGTGTCACGACGATTACGCAAGACGTGAATGACTTTTTATCATCGCAGTACGGCCAAGCTATAGTAACCAATTCCTCCATTCAGATTTTGCTTAAACAGTCCACGGCCGGAGTAGATTTGGTAGCTAAAACCTTTAACCTGACGGAGAGTGAAAAATATTTGTTGCTCGAAGCCGCGGTTGGAGAAGGGATTTTCTTCGCTGGTCAAAAACATGCGGCCATGAAGGTGGTGGCTTCTTACACTGAAGATCAGATGATTACGACTAATCCTCAACAATTGTTGGAGCAGGAACGAGCCCGGGAGGAGTTTCAGAAATCGCTTTCGGCTACCACTAACGATCAATCGAGTCAGCCCTAATTTGTTTTATGCCGACACCTAGACAGCTAGAAATCACCGCCGCCGTGGTAATTCTGATTTTATTACTCTTGCTCTTGTTTATTATTTTCCGTCAGCCTGAAGGTTCTGAAGACACGCCAATGCCCGAAGTCGTGGTAGATACATTACCAAAACTAGATCCGGCCGACGTGCCCGCGCCAGGGGTGGTTTCTGCCAGCACCGTAGCCAGAATTTTCGTGGAACGTTTTGGTAGCTATTCATCTGAAACCGATTTCGCTAATGTTGATGACGTGAAGGCTTTGGCCACACCCAGCTATCAGGCAGAGCTTGAGTCGCTAGTGAATGGTTATCGGCGTCAGTTTGATGACACGGCCGGTTACAGCGGGGTCTCCACACGGGTGATTAGTCTCAAAATCGTGAGCGAATCTGAGACTGCGTCTACGTTTAAGTTAACCACGCAGCGTGAAGAAGCGGTTGGTACGCCTGGTAATACCACTTTACGCTATCAGGATGTTGAGGTTAGTTTAGTTAAAACAGGTGATGACTGGCTTATCAATGATCTTACTTGGCTCTAGTTGGCAAACACACTTACTTAATACGGTTTTTCCGCGCTTTTGTGTTGCTTGTGGATCTGAAGGCAAGCTACTGTGTCAGTCATGTGCGGTCACTTGGTGGCATGAGCCGCCAGCCAGCGAGGATGGACATGTAGCCTTTTTTGCTTACGCTAATCCAGTTGTTCGTAAGCTTATTTGTGCCTGGAAGTACGACTACGATCAATCCGCATTTGAAATTTTGAAAGTCCAGGCGCGCCAGCTTCTCCCGGAGTTTAAGGACGAGATCCAGAAGCTTGGCGTGCAGGCTGTTGTGCCGTTGCCGCTGAGTCAACGTCGTTTACGTGAACGCGGTTTCAATCAGTCACTCATGATCGCCGAGTGGCTTGCACAGGAGCTCGGCCTGCCGGTTCTTGAGGCGCTCGACCGTGCTCACCGTCGTGGTCATCAGGCTGAACGAACTGATGAAGAACGAAAAGCGGCTATGGCCGACAGCCCCTTTCTTTTAAAAATATCTGAGGGGCTGCCCGTAACAGTGCTGTTGGTCGATGACGTTTGGACTACGGGAGCAACTATGGTGGCTGCTAAAAAAGTTATTGAGGTTAGCGGAAAAACTAAGGTTTTTGGCTTTACCTTGGCACAAGGGTAGGTCACTATTTGCAAACGCGACACTGTCGCGTTATACTTATTTTACCCCTATAAATATTGATTCTATTTTCCAAAACGCGATAGTGTCGCGTTGAGAAAATGAGATGAGAAATATGTATAGCTCTGCAGCTGCTGAGGTCCTGTACAAACTCGAATCCGGAGGTCATAAACTTACAAAATTACGACAGGCGGTTATTGATATTTTTAGCCGGTGTCAGAAACCCCTTCTTTTAGAAGAATTGGGTGGGATTCTTCGCGATCGTTTTATTCGTGTCCACCGAGCGACGCTTTATCGCGAACTAGATTTTTTGATAAAAAAGAACGTGATTGTTCAGGTGTCCTTAGAGGAGGGTAAGTTACGTTATGAATTCGCTGATCGTGCACATCATCATCACGCTGTGTGCACCAAATGTAAGAAGATTGAGGATATTGAGCTTGAGGATGATATAGCGCTTCTCAAGCGGCACATGAAAACAAAAAATAATTTTGCAATCATTCGACACACTCTCGAGTTTTTCGGACTTTGTGGTGAATGCCAAAACGTATGAACTCACGTGTCTACCCAATGCTCCCAGTTCTGTTCTTCGTAGTCGCCATTGGTTTGGTTTTGTGGCTAGGCTGGCCGACCGCTGAGAGTCCAATAAAGCAGGATAGGATCTTCGTGGTCACCACCATTTATCCTTTGGCTGACTTCACCCAAAACGTTGGTGGCGAGCTAGTATATGTGAGCAATGTGATACCAGCCGGTGCCGAGCCTCATGATTACGAACCGAGCCCCAGAGAAGTTGCACAGGTTATTGAAGCTGATGTTTTGATTTACCTGGGTGGAGGTCTCGACACCTGGGCTGAAGACTTGGCAGAAGAGACGAGGGGTAATGGCGGTCAGGTACTTGGTATTGAAGACCACGTTCCATTTACAGAAGTCGAAGAAGGGCATCAGGACGAATCAGAACATGAAGAAGACGAGCACGACCATGAAGGAACCGATCCCCATATCTGGCTCGATCCGGTTGAGGCTCAAGACATCGTTGCCGCTATTCGCGATGTTCTGATTGAAGCTGACCCCGCACACGCCGCACAATATCAGTCCAACGCTGACGATTACATTCAGTCCTTGATGGAACTCCACGACAGCTATCGCACCTCGCTCACTGCCTGTGAGCTTAATGATATTATTGTGTCGCATGACGCTTTTGGTTACTTGGCGCGCCGCTACGGTTTTAACACTCACGCCATCGCGGGTTTGTCACCAGAAGCTGAGCCATCTGTTCAGGATCTTGCCGAACTCGCCGAGGAAGCACGCGAACTGGGGGTAAAGACTATTTTCTTTGAAACCCTGGTAAGCCCAAAGCTGGCTGAGACACTCGCGCAAGAGATTGGGGCTATGACAGCGGTCCTTAACCCCCTCGAAGGCTTAGATGAAGAAGAGTTGCAAGCCGGTGACACCTATCTCACCGTTATGGAAAAAAACCGCGAAGCTTTGAGCTCCGCTATGCTATGCCAGTAAAATCCCAGGTCCCGGTCATGAGCGTGAAAGATTTGTCGTTCCGGTATAACACTAACTCGATTTTGGAGAAGATAACTTTTGATATTCAAGCTGGGGATTACGTGGGTATTGTTGGACCAAATGGGGGTGGCAAGACCACATTGCTCAAGCTCATGCTCGGCCTGTTACAACCAGACAGTGGTGAGGTCTTGCTGTCAGGCGATCCAGTGCGCCACTCTGAAGATCGTTCACGTATCGGCTACGTACCCCAGCGAAGTGCGGGTGATGACCATTTTTTCCCGGCCACAGTGGCCGAAATTGTCATGAGTGGGCGAACGGCCAGCAGAGGGTTTTTGGTTAGGTTGTCTAAAGCTGACCGGGCAGCAGTTAAACGAGCCATGAAAACAGCGGATATCGCACACTTATCACGCCGTCGTTTAGGTGAATTATCTGGTGGTGAACGCCAGCGCGTTCTAATTGCTCGTGCTTTAGCTGGCGACCCTGCGATTTTAATGTTGGACGAACCAACCTCGGCAGTTGATGCACTGAGTCAAGAGGTTTTTTACACATTTTTACGCAAACTTCACGATCAAGGCCTGACCATTGTGATTGTGTCGCATGATCTTGATATCGTGACTCATGAGGTCGATACGGTCTTATGCCTCAATAAACATTTGATTTGCCACGGTCCAGTTGAAGACGTAGTTCACAAACTTTATGGCAAAAACGCTAAGGTCATGCATCAACATTAAATATGCATAAGTTAGTCATGAGTCTTGTCCTGCTAACCATGAGTTTTAGTTTTGTGGTGCCTGCTTTGGCGCAAGACACCGTATCTGACGCGCAAATTTATGCCCGTGGTCGAGTGCTTGAGATTATTGAAGATAATCCCTCAACTGACTCACCTCTTGATGATGCTCAACAAGTTGTCTTAGTCGAAGTCATAGGTGGTGCAGACGAGGGTCAAGTGCTAACGATTACATACACTTTTTCTGGAACGAATTATCGTCATTATCATTTGCAGGTCGGAGATAAAGTCGTGTTAGCGAATGTTAAGGATGCTCGGGGTGATAATTATTACATTCTTGATCATTATCGACTTTCGGCCGTAGTGATTTACATTCTTGTTTTTGCCGCCGCCGCACTCATTTTTGGTCGAGCCCGTGGAGCCGGCTCACTGTTAGGGCTGGCTGCGAGTCTCGTCATTCTCATGTTGTATGTTGTTCCACGAATTATCGCTGGCGACAACCCACTGATTACTTCGTTCATCGGCTCGTGCGCTATTGCGATAGTGTCTATTCTCTTGGCCCATGGTTTCAAGCGCAGGACCTACGTAGCCCTGGCCGCTACCTTGATGGCACTCGTAGCTGCTTTTCTGCTGGCGATTATAGCTGCCACCTTTGCTGACCTGGCCGGTACAGGTACTGAAGAGGCTATCTACTTACAGTTTAGTTACTTGTCTACACTTGATCTGCGTGGCTTGCTGCTTGGCGGTATCGTCATTGGCGCCTTGGGTGTGCTTGACGATGTCACAACCGCCCAGGTAGCCGCCGTTGAAGAAATTGGATTAGCTAACCCTGTGCTCGGGGTGACTGAGCTCTACAGACGAGGAATTTCGGTGGGCCGTGAGCATATTGCCGCGCTCGTGAACACGCTCATTTTGGCCTATACTGGTGCTTCGTTTCCGTTGTTTCTACTCTTCGCCTTACCAGACCATCCGCCCTTGTGGATTATTTTGAATAATGAAAACATCGTAGAAGAAATTCTACGTGCATTAGTCGGTGGAACGGCCTTAATGCTGGCTGTGCCGATTGCTACGGCTTTGGCGGCCGCGGTTTTTGGCAGTCAGCCTAAAACTAAGTATGTTTGATTTTTTGGCATATGATTTCATTCAGCGCGCGCTCATAGCGGGCTTGTTGATTGGGTCAGTGGCGCCGTTACTCGGCATGTTTTTGACCGTGCGTCGTCAGGCCTTGATTGCCGATACTCTGGCCCACGCTTCGTTGGCTGGGGTTGCGCTCGGGCTTATACTTGGACTTGACCCGTTGCTGACAGCCGGCGCGGTAGCTATTTTAGCCGGCTTGTTGATTGAAAGATTACGTGTGCTCGGGTGGTTTTCTGGCGATTCTTTATTGGCTTTAATTTTATCTGGGAGTCTTGCTTTAGCTGTGGTTGGAATGAGCGCAGCCAATCAGTTTAACGCAGGAGTACTTCAGTATTTGTTTGGTGGTATTACCACGGTTAGCAGTCACGATGTTTGGTTGATTGGCGGCGTATGTGGTGGAGTCTTGGTGTTAACGGTTTGTCTGTTTAAAGAATTCTTTTTGATTTCCTTTGACGAAGACATCGCTCAAGCGCAGGGCGTACGCGTGGGATTTTTGAACACGTTATTGGCTCTGATGACCGCGGTGACTGTGGCGGTGGGTATGCGCGTGGTGGGTATTCTGCTTATGGGAGCACTCATGGTGATTCCGGTTTTGGCAGCTATGCGTTTAGGCTTAAGCTTCCGGGCTACGAGCGCCGCGGCTGTTGCGATTTCATTGTTCTCAGTCACTCTGGGCTTGCTACTTTCATATTATTATGATCTTGCTGCCGGTGGGTCGATTGTTTTAGTAGCTATCGGTATTTTTGTACTCACCAGCTTTACGTCTTCACATCGGGTTTAATTGCAACAAAAATACCCCGACGTGAGTCGGGGTATTTTGGTGTGGACGGAGGGATTTGAACCCCCGACCCTCAGCTCCGCAAGCTGATGCTCTATCCAGCTGAGCTACGCCCACCTTCTGAAAAGCTACCCAAGTTTGCCAGCTACTTTGTTGCGGGGCCCCGATTTTTCTTCACCGTATGGATACATACGCTTCAGAAAAATCTTCCCCGCGCCTTGTATCTGACAAACTTAGTAGCTTTTCTACCTCATTACAGAATTGGCCACACCTCGTCCTTACTCGGCCGTTTCCTAGTAGCCGGCAAACTTAGTAGGTTTTCTTTACGAAAATAAAAAGTCATTTTAAAATTTGGATCTAACGGTTACAACTTATACACTCTAGAAAGGGTGTCTGTCAAACTTTCGCTGTCGCGGTCGAGGTTTTCAAAGATGAATGGCAATAACTGAGCCCGGACTTCATTCGGATCAGTGTCTTCGAGTGGAATTGACAGCGGCGGCGACCAACGGTTGTTAAACCCCAAATATAAGTTGCTTACCTCAGGGGGTTCATAAATAACGGAAAAATCCTTGATTTCGCTAAACGGATAAAACTCGTGATGAAACACGATGCCATCAGTCGTAATTGCCACCTGTACCCTTGCGGGTTTACGCAGATCGCGCATGAGCATGATGACTGCGAACATTACCACGATTAGGGCAAAGACAAAATTTGCGCTCATCAGGGCAAAAATTAGCATGCCCAAGCCAATGGCCGTGGCCACTATATACCAGCGTTTCGAGCGTTCAACTGGGGAAAATTCCCAAGTTTCCCAAGCAAAGATTACTCGTCCAACGTCGAGACCGTCCTCAAAGGCGTGAAATTGATCATCCTGGCTTAGCATAACTCTTAAAAAGTATACCACGCAGCGCTTGAAAGTTTTAACAAAATCATGTACCCTTGTCCCAGCCCGTTTTAGTATTCACACTATAAACGAGCCAAAACTGTTTCACTTCTGGCCTTCCGCAGGAAGGCCAAAGCGAGCGACGGATAGACGCAAGTGAGGGCGACCGCCAGGGAGTCCGAGTGAGAGTCTATCCGGTAGCGAGCACGGAAGGGTGGCCGAGTGGCTTAAGGCGCAGGTTTGCTAAACCTGTGAACCAGCAATGGTTCCGGAGGTTCGAATCCTCTCCCTTCCGCCAGTAGAAAACCCATTTAAACAGGCGGCTACGTCGTCGCCAGCCCTCCGTCGGCCTCAACGTATATCTTTATACGCCTCGGCCCTATACTCGGTCGGCTTCTAGTATCCAACTGTTTAAATGGGTTTTCACGAACCGATTCACGAGCCAGCGGCCCGAGTGAAACTAGGGCCAAAAGCGAGCGACGGATAGACGCAAGTGAGGGCGACCGCCAGGGAGTCCGAGTGAGAGTCTATCCGGTAGCGAGCACGGAAGGGTGACCGAGTGGTTTAAGGTAACGGTCTTGAAAACCGTCGTACTGAAAGGTACCGCGAGTTCGAATCTCGCCCCTTCCGCCAATTTGAACATGTAGTTATTGGCTATGCCTTTTCATTTAAAGGATTCGTTAGGTTCGATGGTGGGCATTGGTGCTGTTAAGGCTAAGGATTTTGCTCGGCTGGGGGTTGTTAGCCTACAGGACGTGTTATTTGATTTCCCGTTTCGGTATGATGATTTATCACACGCGGTCGCTATCGGAGACGCAAAAGCTGGCAGTAAGGTAACTATACAGGGCACGATTTCTTCCATCGATTCACATCGTAGCCAAAAGTCTTGGCGCATGATGGTGACCGAGGCCATTATCGAGGACGGCACCGGAGCAATTAAGGCGGTGTGGTTTCATCAGGGTTTTTTGACTAAGGTTTTGAAACCTGGACAAGTGGTGTCCTTAGCTGGTCGGGTAGATGACAAGTATGGTTTGTCACTTGTAAACCCAGTTTACGAGGTCATAGGTAATGCCAAGGTAACCAAGGACACAGGCCGCATTATTCCGATTTATAAATTAACCGGTGCCTTGACTCAAAAAATTCGTCGCAAGGCGGTTGAAGCGTCGCTTAGCGCTCTGCGGGAGGTAGATGATTGGATGCCAGAACATATCATGCGGGAGGTCGAGCTTAAGGATTTGCCTTCAGCTATTAGCGAGTTGCATTTTCCGTCTTCGACAGATACCAAAGAACAGGCTTTGCGTCGTTTAAAATTTGATGAGTTTTTCTTGCACCAGCTTTTACATGCTAAGTCGCGTCGCGAACTTAAATTACAAAAAGCGCCAAAAGTACCATTTGACGAAAATGCCGTTAAACAAGCGGTGGCTAACCTGCCGTTCGTACTTACGGCTGCGCAAAAAAAAGCTATTTGGGCAATTATTAAAGACATGAATCGGCCCGAGCCCATGAATCGCTTGCTTGAGGGCGATGTGGGTAGCGGCAAAACCGTGGTGGCGGCTTTGGTGGCGCTAAACGCTGCGCGCGATGGCTGGCAAACTGCCATGTTGGCGCCGACTGAAATTTTGGCCGAACAGCACGCACAAACCTTACAGCGCCTGTTTGGGGCTCAGCTCAAAATCGCTCTATACACTCGTACCAAGCGCCGGGTTGGCGATAAAGAAGTCACTAAAGCGCAGCTGCTCGCGGCCCTCAAAAATAATGCTGCCAACATCGTTGTTGGCACGCATGCCTTGCTAACGCAAGAGGTGGTCTTTGACCGACTGAGCTTGATTGTGGTCGATGAACAGCATCGCTTTGGTGTGCGCCAACGCCAGGCGCTAAAAGACAAGCAAGGCGATCTGGACGGAATGCCGCATTTATTGTCGATGACGGCTACACCCATTCCGCGTTCGCTAGCCTTAGTTTTGTATGGCGACCTCGACCGTTCGATTCTGAACGAATATCCAGCCGGACGAAAACCTATCGAGACTCAGGTGATTGAGCTAGGTCGTGAACAGCTGATTTACGATAAAATGCGCAAAGAAATGGACGCTGGTCGCCAAATTTTTGTGGTCTGTCCTCTCATTGAGGAGTCGGATGCACTTGGCGTCAATTCGGTTTCGCAAGTGTTTAAAGAGTTTGTACTCGAACCATTTAAGGGTTATCGGGTAGCTATGCTACACGGACGCATGAAAACCAAAGAAAAAGATGATGTCATGCGTCGATTTGCGAGCGGGGAAGCTGATATGTTGATTTCAACTACTGTGGTTGAAGTTGGTGTTGATGTGCCAAATGCTACGATTATGTATGTAGAAGGTGCCGAACGCTTTGGTTTGGCTCAATTGCACCAGTTGCGTGGTCGGGTTGGTCGAGGTGAGCACCAGAGTTATTGTTTTTTGCATCCCACGGGCATACTTGGCGAGGTCGCCAGAGAGCGTTTGCGCGCTATTGAAAATAGCCAGGACGGTTTTGATTTAGCTGAACGAGATTTGCAACTGCGTGGACCAGGCAATATTTTTGGCACCGAACAGTCTGGCTTTGAGCAATTCAAACTCGGCACAATGCATGACATCGACCTGATGTCGTTTGCCAAAGACTTCTCGAAAGAAGTGCTCGACCAGAGTCCAGATTTGTCAGCTTATCCTAAACTTCGTGACCGCTTGTTTAAATACGTCGACGAAGTTCACTTTGAATAACCACTAAAGTGATCCACTATCCTGAGCGAAGGCGAAGGATCTGGGACCGAGGCTGTTACGTGAACAGCCGGCGGGCCGCTGATCCCTCCTAACGTCGGGATGGTGAAAATGTCATTTCAGTACTTTACGTACGGAGATAATTTCTTTCGGTGTTAAGAACGTTTTCATCCCTAGTCGCTCGGCCTCCTTCAAACGTCGTTCGAGAAAGGAAACAGAACGTACTTCACCACCCAAACCCAGCTCTCCAATGACCACCGCATCAGCGGGCAGCGGTTTGTTTTCAATGGCACTCATGACAGCCGCGGCTACAGCCAGGTCGGCGGCATGTTCGCTTACGCGCATGCCACCGACTACGTTTACAAATACGTCTTGGTCATAAACTTTTATGCCAGCACGTTTGCTGATAATCGCGAGCAGCATCTGCAGGCGGCCAGTATCAAAGCCCGAGGTACGTCGCACTGGATTGGGGAAGAAGGTTTTATCGACGAGGGCTTGGATTTCGACGAGAAACGGTCGCGAACCTTCCATGACACAGGTGACGACTGAGCCTGGACCAGGAACTCGTTCTTTCAGGAAACGCGCTGACGGATTCTCAACAGTTATTAAACCTTTTTCGGTCATCTCAAAAACACCGACTTCATCCGTACTCCCAAAGCGGTGCTTTGAGGCTCGTAGGATACGATAAGCCGAGTCGGGATCGCCTTCGAGCGTGAGTACGGTGTCGACGAGGTGCTCCAGCGTCTTGGGGCCAGCCACCGAGCCTTCCTTGGTAACTTGGCCGATGATGAGCACTGGGATGCCTGAGGTCTTGGCGTAGCCGATGAGCTCAGACGTGGCTGCTCGCACGGCTGTTGGCGTGCCGGGAAAAGCATCGGCTTCAGAAGTCATCATGGTCTGAATGGAGTCGACGATGACCACGCTCGGGGTGAGTTGTTGTGCGGCCGCGATGATAGCGGGAACATCAACAGTATTCGAAAACGAGATATATTTCGGCTCGATGTCGAGTCGTTCAAAACGTAAACGAACCTGGCCTTCGGATTCCTCACCAGAAGCATAGTAGGCGGTCTTGCCCGCAGCTCGTTTCGAAAAGGCGTCAGCGAGTTGAGCTACGAGTGTCGACTTACCTATGCCCGGCTCGCCGGCCAACAGCGTGACCGAGCCGGGAACTATGCCGCCACCAAGTACGCGGTCTAGTTCGGGTAGCTCGGTAGGGATATGCTTGGTTTGGGTCGCGGCTGCGTTAGCAAGGGCAAGCACGGGAGCGGCTTTAGCTGAGGACTTCTTTTTAGAACCTAAAGACGGCGTTTGACCGCCGTCCTCGGTAATTGTGCCCCATTGTCCACATTCACTGCAGCGACCGGTCCACTTCAGATATTGAGTGTCGCAGTGAGAACATGAATACATAAACACCTTTATTCGGAAGTCTCTGCATCGGATGTCTCTGCATCGGAAGTCTCTGGAACGGCTTTGGCTAGGCAGGATAAAATATTACTCGCTCCCTTGTCCCAAGTAATATGTACATGAGGCCCAGTGGAATTACCAGCTTGTTCAATCGTCTGACAAGCGCAACTCCCAGCAGTATTGGGGTCGCAGGCCGAACCACTGATGTTGCATTCAGTTACCCAACCGGTCGGCACGCTCTCGCCAGAGCAACATTGGCCGCCGACATGGCCGATCACGTCGCCTTGCTGCACTTGTCCTGGCGCAACCTGATTATTTTTGTTGAGGAAATCTTTTACGTGACAAATCGTAATTTGATCGCCGGAACTAGATTTCAGTCTAATGCGGTTACCGCAGCGATCAGTATTAACACTACCGGTTTCATAACTGACGGTGCCTGAAAAGGGTGCCTGAATGTTTGTTCCCCAAGCCGCCGACCAGTCAAGAGCGTTAATTTTATTAAATTCACCGTTAGCCCCACCGTCAAACCAGTGATGATTACCTTGGTTTGGCAATGTGCCGGTAGGTGAAGCCAAACCATCGGCTACCTTGCAAATACCGTCACGATTAGCAATTTCCACGATGGTTTTATATGGGCTACTTAAGTTTTCCCAAGTACCTACAGCGCCTATAATAGCCGCGGCGCCTTCATTACCTGCAACTTGCGTGTTTAGCTGAATGCCGTCTATGTGCTTGAAGCTGAGTGCTTCAAAATTAGTCGTGGCTGGATCTATAAAAAAAGCTATGTTATATGCGAGTAGCAACAAAATAATCCCAGCTACGGCGTTTCCGATGCGTTTCTTAGCTTGTTCAACATGTTTAGAATCACCTCGCGCCGTGGCATACTGCAAGCCAGCAATCATGAGCATAGTCACCGCGACTATCGAGCCGGCCACGAGGGCGTAACCATATATGGCTGCAATGTAAGTACCGAGTAGATTGGAGTTCTGTTGTCCGTTAACGTTGTCAATTTGAGCTTCTGACCAAAACGGCTCACCGTCTTTAACGATATATCCAAGACCGGGAATAATGACATTGAGTTCTGGAAAGATTGGATCCTTGACGGGGATTGGTGTTTCGACTGCAGCAGTATTGCACGAAAAGGTTGATGTCGTGTGTGCTGGATTATCGTCCCCAGGATGTTTTAACTGTGAATCCTTAAAACACAGTGCCAAACAACTACCAGAATCTGTCGGCACACCCCAGTATCCGGCTGGCAGAACATATGGACCGAAGGCATATCCTGGTATGGCTTCGTAGGTACAATTACAAATGCCAATTTCACACGTAATGAGCCCAGCATCAGCACCACCAGCATCCGCCGATGTTAAAGTGGGATGCAAGCAGCTGAGCGCGATTAAAATAACAACAAGTTTCTTCACAGATTAGTTATGAGATTTTCAATAATTCGTCGAAGTTCACTAGTCGTCATAGTTCCCGTATAACGCTCCCCGTTGATATACACGGTGGGAGTAGCGGTAATTCCGAGAGCCAACCCTTCCTCAAACCCCCGTTGCACCAGCGGTAAAGTACTTTGATCTTCTAGGCACCGGGTAAATGGGCGCTCTTTCAAGTTTAATTCTGTAGCAATCTCAGTATACAACTCTGAACTAAGCTTAGCTTGGTTGATCATGAGTAAACTGTGATACTCCCAGAATTTATCTTGCTCACCGGCGCATTGAGCGGCAATGGCGGCGTTCAAGGCCTGGGCATGTTGTGAGGTGTTTGGCATGTCTTTCCAGACAATTCTTAACTTGTCTGAGTATTCTGCCCGCAAGCTGATTAAACTGTCTTCTAGTTTGGCGCAAGCTTCGCATTCATAATCGCCAAAATTTACAATCGTGACTGGGGCCTCTAAAGGTCCGAGCGCCGGATCGGCGATAGTTATAGTCGGCGTTGTTAGTGTCTCAGCCTCATCAGTAAACGTAATTTTGTCTTTGACACTGAGCGACAGGCTAAAGAATAAAACAATAAAAATTACGATGATGGTAGCCAGACTCAAAAAGTGCCAATAATAACGCATAGTTAATCGAGTAGCAGCAAATTTAATCTGCCTGAGCTATCGGTGTAATAAAGCTCTTGGCCATTAGCTGAAACAGTGAGGTTAAACATACGGGTTTCAGTTGCCGGTATGGCGACTAAAGTCGTACGACCGCTTGGGAAGGCTATACTGTATAAATAATCTGGACTAGTTACGAGTGCAGACGACGAACCACCTCCGCTCGGCATAATTAGTGGCACGGCACAATAAGCTAAG
>SXGS01344309.1_pt1 | contig 21433 bp, 19 predicted proteins | sample 3174681 | NCBI WGS metagenome assembly SXGS01 (sample SAMN11356861, study PRJNA531348) | freshwater metagenome | isolation source: freshwater sample F1-80 | place: China: Fuxian Lake, Yuxi | collected 2017-12-25 | reverse complement strand
GGTCTGGTGCTGCCGGAACTGAAGGGAAAACTCGACGGTTACGCATTGCGGGTGCCGGTTCCGACCGGCTCGGCAACTGATCTGACTGCAACCGTTTCGCGTGAAGTTACGGTTGAAGAAGTGAACGCCGCGTACCAGGCAGCAGCTGAGAGCGGCCCGCTCAAGGGCTACCTGACCTACACCGAGGATCCGATCGTCTCCTCGGACATCGTGACCGATCCGGCGTCGTCGATCTTCGATGCCGGATTGACCAAGGTGATCGGCAACCAGGTGAAGGTGGTTTCCTGGTACGACAACGAATGGGGCTACTCGAACCGCTTGGTGGACCTGACCGAGCTTGTAGCGTCTAAGCTCTAAACATGACATTGCACACCCTTGACGAACTCATCGCCGACGGTGTCCAGGGGCGGTACGTTTTGGTCCGAAGCGACCTGAACGTGCCGCTTTCTGGCGCTCCGGACGGAACGCAGACAGTGGCCGACGACGGCCGGGTCCGGGCCTCGCTCCCCGTGATCGAGAAACTGGCCAAGGCCGGTGCCCGGGTCCTGGTGCTCGCGCACCTGGGCCGGCCGCAAGGCGTGCCGGAGGCCAAATACTCTTTGCGCCCGGCGGCCGACCGGTTGGCCGAGCTCGCGGAGGTACCGGTTTCTTTGGCCGGAGATGTTTCCGGCACCGCCGCGAAAGCCGCAGCTGCGGGGCTCTCCGATGGCCAGGTGCTGGTTCTGGAGAACGTCCGCTTCGATCCGAGGGAGACTGCCAAAGACGACGCGGAACGTGCGGCCTTCGCGGCCGAGCTGGCCGGTCTGGGCGGATCCGGTGCGGCGTATGTGGACGACGCATTCGGCGCGGTGCACCGCAAACACGCCAGCGTCTACGACCTGGCGTTGAAGCTGCCTGCCTATCAGGGGGATTTGGTCCGTACCGAACTCGAGGTGCTGCGCAAGCTCACCGAGTCGCCGGAGCGGCCCTATGTCGTGGTACTGGGCGGTTCAAAGGTCTCCGACAAGCTGGCTGTGATCGACAATCTGATCGGCAAGGCGGATGCGATCCTGGTCGGCGGCGGAATGCTGTTCACCTTCCTCGCGGCGTTGGGCTATCGGGTGGGCGCGAGCCTGCTCGAGGAAGACCAAGTGGGCGCGGTGACGAACTACCTGAACCGCGCGAAGGGCGCCGGGACCCGCTTCATCCTGCCGACCGACGTCGTGGTGGCGGAAAAGTTCGCTCCGGACGCTGCGCACGAGTTGGTCGCTGCGGACGCGATCGAGTCGAGTTCCTTCGGCGGCAGCGGCATCGGGCTGGACATCGGTCCGGCCACTGCGGCAGCGTTCGCAGAGCAGATCACTGCGGCGAAGACCGTATTCTGGAACGGCCCGATGGGCGTGTTCGAGTTCCCGGCCTTCGCCGAAGGCACCCGCGCGGTGGCTGCGGCCCTGGCCGGGAGCGGCGCGTTCAGCGTCGTCGGCGGTGGCGATTCGGCCTCGGCCGTGCGCAGCCTGGGCTTCGCCGACGATGCCTTCGGGCATATTTCCACCGGCGGCGGTGCCAGCTTGGAGTTCTTGGAAGGCAAGGAGCTGCCCGGGCTGAGTGCCCTGGACCGCAACTAACCCGCACTCCGCAGGCCCGTCCTATCGGCCGGTTCAGTGAGCAGAGACGTCTCTGCCCACTGAGTTCCGGAATTGGACGGGCCTGCGTTGGTTCGGGAGGTTTCGTTCTGCGTCGCGATGTTGAGTTGTGTTGCTTGAGATTTCGCGAGGTTGCCGCAAAAGCCGGTTCTGCTTGTTTGGCCCTGCGCGGCGTGGTTGATTGGCGTCATCAGTATCGCCGGACGCAACCACCGAGGAGCCACCGTGACTTCGCCGTACGACATCAGCCCGAGCAGCATGCGCGCGGTCCTCGGCCATTTCGCCACCGGACTCGCGGTGATCACCGCCGCAGGTCCGGACGGTCCGATCGGTTTCACCTGCCAATCGTTGACCTCGCTCTCGCTCGATCCGGCGCTGGTTTCCTTCAACCCGAGCCGGAATTCGGCCAGCTGGCCGGCGATCCGCAGCGTCGGCCGGTTTGCGGTGAACATTTTGCCGGCGGGTGCCGAAGCGCTCGCGCTGCGCTTCAGCCGCAAGGGTGTCGATCGGTTCCACGGCGTCGAATGGCGGCTCTCGGCGCAGGGGAGCCCGCATTTGCAGGCCGCGGCCGCTTGGGTGGACTGCGAGCTGCATACCGAGTACGACGGCGGCGACCACACCATCGCGGTGGGCCGCGTGAACGGCCTCGCGACGGCGGAGTCCGGGACTGATCCCTTGCTGTTCGTGCACGGCAAGTTCGCCGCCCTGCGCCAGGGCGAGTGGCAGGCGTTGAGCGCGTGAAATTCCAACTCCTCGACCTCGTCGCGCATCAGCCCAACCCGGTCTCCGGCCGCCTGGTGAGCGTTGCGGAACGGTTCGCGCAGACCGTCGGTTTGGCCCGCCGGGCCGAAGCGCTGGGATTCGACTGCTTTGCGGTCGGCGAACGCCATGCCGGCCCGTTCCTGTCCAGTTCACCGGCAGTGCTGCTGGGTGCGATCGCCGCCGCGACGAGCCGGATCCGGTTGCAGACCGGGGTCACGGTGCTGACCCTCGCAGATGCCTTCCGGGCCGCCGAAGACTACGCCACAGTCGACCAGTTGTCCCGGGGCCGGCTGGAAATCACCATCGGCAAGGGGAACGAACTCGCCCAGTTCCCGCTCTTCGATGTCTCCGCCGAGCAGCAGTATGAAATCCTGGCCGAGAAATACGGCCTCCTGCGGCGACTCTGGCGGGAGGAAAATGTGGACTGGCAGGGCAGTTTCCGGAGTGCTCTCGAATCCGCAACCAGCCAGCCGCGCCCTTATGGCGGCCCGATCCGGATCTGGCACGGCTCGGCGACGTCGCGGGCTGCCGTGGAGCTCGCCGCGCGATGGGGCGACCCGCTGTTCAGCGCGAACGCGATCCAGCCGCTGGCCGCCTACCAGGAACTGATCGCCTACTACTTCGAAAGCTATGAACGGCATGGACACGATCCCAGCCGGGCCTACTTGGGCGCCGGATCCGGGGCCGGCGGGCTTTTCATCGCGGACAGCGCCGCGGAGGCGAAGCGGCAGTTCGGTCCGGTCTACGAGGGCCTGGTCGCAGCCCGCAATGTCCCGGGGAACAACTCGCCGTTCCGCGGCATCGAACATGCCATCGCGGAAGGCCCGGCCCTGGTCGGCACGGCGGAGCAGGTGGTGGACAAAATCCTGCGGTTCCATCAGAGCTTCAGCCACGATTTGCAGTCGGTCTCCTTGCCCAGCACCTTGCCCTTGGAACAACAGCTGGAGGTCTTGGAACGCTTTGCCGCCGAGGTGATTCCGGCGGTCCGGCGAGAGGTCACGACCACGCTGTGGCAGGATGGCGATCCTTATGCACGGCGGCCCGCTTTCGCCGGCGGCCGCGGTGCGGACCCGCGAAGGCCGCCGATTACACAGCAGACGGCGCTGTTGGCGCTCTGAGCTGGACCAAGGGCAGGATCCGGCCGACGGCCGGTCGACCCCGGATGTTCAGTGGACCGCCTCGGCGAGTACCGGTGTCCGGGCGCCGATCCAGGCCAAGAGCCGGTGGGCCAGCGCATCGTTTTCCCGGAAGGCCGGCGCGTTGCTCCCGGGCCGGCTGAACGCCCCGGTTTTCGGCGCACTGGTGAAAGGGCCGGCGGCGAAGCGTCCGGGGATCGGCCGGCCGTCCGGCCCGAGCATCCGGGCTTGCCGGTCCACCGGGACCGGTTCCGGCTGCACCGGCAAAAAGGCATCGATCAGGATCTCGGCGGAAGCCGAGCCGGCCGAGCCGGCGGCGGCGAACCGGCCGTTGCCCGGATCGGGCCAAACCCGCAGACCGGCGCCCAGAAAGCGGATCAAACCGGCCTCGTGCAAGGCCAGCAGCTCCCGGAGCCGGGCCGGTGGCGGACCGGAGGCGAGATAGCTGAAGAACGAATGCCAGCGGCCCGCCATGGCAGGTCGCGAGGCTGCGCTGAACCGGTCTTGCGGAATTGCCGAAATCGCCCGGTGGCAGCCGATCAACGCCAGGAACAAGCCGTAGCTTTCGGAGTGGCCTTCCGCGGTCCGCAAACGCAGATCAGCTGCCACGTGCCGGCTGATCTGCGTTTGCCGGTCCGGATCGGAAAGCCCGTCGAGCGGGCGGTCCAGACGGGCGAAATCGAGCAGGTCCGCCGGATCAGCCAACATCTTCCGCAGTTCGTCCGCTGGTGCGTCCCGGTCCACCGCGGCCTGGAATTCCGGCCAGCCCACGGTGATCCGGTGCGGATGCCCGGTGGCCAGTTCCTGGTAGTAGCCATGCGCGAGTTCCCGGAGCAGCAGGGGTTGCAAGTGTTGTTCGAAGTCCACTTCCCGGTGCGTTTCGAGTAATCCGCGCACCGTGCTTTCGGTCAAGTACCGCACCGCAGCCGGGCTCCCATGCAGTTGCGGCCGGGGCTTGCAGCGGTACGGCACGCCCCGTCCCGAACCGACCAGCAGAACCGGCTCTGCCCCGGAAGGCCGGTAGCGCAACCCCTCGGACGTCTGCTCGAACCGGCCGCCGCGGCCTTCCATCATCAACACCATGAGGTCGATGAACGCCAATCCCATGCCCCGGACGATGACTTCGCGGCCCGGCGCGACCCGGGAGAAATCGCTGTCCGCGGTGTACGACGGCGGTTGGTAATGCAGGCCGTGCTCCCGGGCGAATTCCGCGAACCCGGAGTCGGTCCCGGTTTCTTCGGCATGGCCGGTGGCCAGTACCACCGCGTCCACGGTGAGCGGAGCGAAACCGGAGGAAAGCCGGACCCGGTGCCGGTCGCCGGCCACGGGCTCGACCGCCTCCGCCCGGCAGCGGTGCCAATGCACGGTGACCTCCGGAGGCATGGCACGGAGCACCCCGGCGTAGCACCACTGCAGGTAACGGGCATGCAGCACCCGGCTGGGGAAGCTCTGCGGGGACAGCGAAGCCGCTTCGTCGGCCAACTCCGGGCTCCAGTCGGGAAGCTCCCGGATCCGGCCTTCGCGGATCCCGGCGGCCCATTCGGCCAGGGACGGGCCGGGCGCGGGCGGGCCGGCCATCTGGACGCTGGAGTCGGTGAACATGGTCACCTCGCCGGCCAAGGAATTCAGCTTCAGCAGAGCAGACTGTCCGCGTCGCCAGATCCGTCCTGAACCCGGTTCGAAGGGGTCCACCACATGTATGTCCAAAGGACCGGAAGAAGTGCCCGAATTCTTGGCCAAGCGTTCCAGGATGCCCAGTGTCCGCGGCCCGCCGCCGATGAATGCGATACTCGATTCCCGCTGTTGAGGCATGGTTCTCCTGCTGGATTCCAGGTGTTCTGCCAGGACTGTACGTGCTGCGCCGGGTGGCCGCCAGTGCCGGTTCACCCGCGGTCAAAGACCGTAACCGGCGTTCACCGGCGGACCCATCCCGCCATGAACCGAAGTCATCCGGAGCCATCTCCCGACGCCTGGCGACGCCGGAGTACCGCCGGGGTCACCGGCGTTGACCCGGGATCAGCCGGGCCATACCGTCGAGCCACGAGTACCGGTCGAAGGGAAGGAACAAGCAGTGGGCATCGAATTTCTGGGCATGGGCGCGCTCAATGACGGGACCGAAATCCAACCGCGCAGCGGCCCGGTGTTCGACCGCGAATATGCGGCGAGGCTGGCCCGGGTGCACGAGGAGAACGGTTTCACCCGGGTGCTTTTCGCTTACAGTTCGGGCAGCCCGGATCCGGCGCAGGCCGCGGCCTACGTCGCGGGGCAGACGACGAGCCTGGGCCTGCTGGTGGCGCATCGGCCGAACGTTTCAGCACCGACCTTCGCGGCCAAGACCTATGCCACCTTGGACCAGATCTCGGATGGCCGGGTGGCGGTGCATTTCATCACCGGGGGCTCGACCGCGGACCAGGCTGCCGAAGGGGACCACCTGAGCAAGGACGAGCGGTACGTGCGCACCGGCGAATACCTGCAGATCGTCAAAAAGGCCTGGACGGAGCGGGGTCGTTTCGATTATGCCGGGCGGCACTACCGGCTCCAGGACTTCGCCCTGGACTTCCAACCAGTGCAACAGCCCAGGCCGCTGATCTCCTTCGGCGGGTCATCCGAGGCGGCCTATCGGATCGGAGCCGCCGAATCCGATGTCTTCGCGCTGTGGGGCGAAACCCTGGAGGGCACGGCCGAACAGATCCGTTCGATCCGGCAGGCTGCGGCCGACGCCGGGCGCACGGTGCCGCCGCGGATCCAAATCGCGTTCCGGCCGATCCTGGGCAGCACCCGGGCACAGGCCTGGCAGCGTGCCGAAGACATCGCGGATCGGCTCGCGGACCGGGTCAAGGGGGCCACCGTCTTCCGGCACCGCCGTTCGCTCACCGACCCGGAGAACAGCGGATCCCAGCGGCTGTTGCGGTTGGCCGCGCAGGGCGAAAAGTTCGGCACGGCGCTTTGGACCAAAACCGCGCAGCTGACCGGCGGGGGAGGGAACTCCAACGCCTTGGTGGGTACTCCGGAGATCGTCGCCGAGGCTTTGCTGGAATACCTCAAGCTCGGCGTGGACATCATTTCGGTGCGCGGCTACGACACCCTGCAAGACGCCGAGGACTTCGGCAAACAGGTGATTCCCTTGGTGCGGCAGGAAGCGGCACGCCTCGGGCTGGGCCGGCCGCAGTCGGCCGAGGTGGCTTGAGATGGCGACTTCCGCCGGGCTTGCCGAGACCGCGACCGCGGTCGCCGTCGCCGTCGCGCCGGATGACCCGAGATTGGACACCCTGTACCAGGAGCTCGCTGCCGAATACAGCCGCAGATACGGGCATCCCGCGGAGCAAGCGCATCGTGAGCTGGTGGACTATCCGGCGGCGGAGTTCCGTGCGCCCGACGGGGCCTTCGTGCTGCTGCTGGAACAAGGACAGCCGGTCGCCGGCGGAGCCTTCCGGAAATACGACCGGCAGACTGCGGAACTGAAACGGATCTGGACGCATTCGGCGCACCGGCGTCGCGGATTGGGCCAGCGGGTGTTGGCCGAGTTGGAAGCCGAGGCGGCTCGCCGCGGCTACCTGCGGATCTATCTGACCACCGGCCCGCGGCAGCCGGAGGCCAAAGAGCTCTACTTGGCTGCGGGCTACCTTCCGCAGTTCGACCTTGCCGCAGACCCCGAATCGATCTGGCACTTGCCGTTCCGGAAGGAATTGAAACCATGAGCGCAACCCTGCTCCGGTCCAGCCCGGGCACCCCGCAGCAGACCGGCCCGGAAACCGGCCCGGAAGCGCCCGGGATCGTACCGGCCCGGCATCCGTTCCGACTGGCTGCCTCCGTGCTCGTCGGGTTGTTGTTGCTGCCGCTGCTCTGGTCCCTGGTGGCGAATCCGCGCTGGGAATGGTCGGTGGTGGCCCAATGGTTCACGGCCGAGTCGGTCATCCGCGGGCTGGGCTCAACCTTGCTGCTCACCGTGATCGCAGGCAGCGCCGGCTTCGTCCTGGGCTTCCTGCTCGCCTTGATGCGGATCTCCGATTCGCCGCTGTTGCGTACGGTTTCCTGGGCTTACACCTGGATTTTCCGCTCGGTGCCGCTCCTGGTGCAACTGCTGCTTTGGTACAACCTGGGCTATCTGTACGAGAAAATCCAGCTCGGCGTGCCCTTCGGGCCGGTGCTCTTCGAAGTGCAGACCACCACTTTGATCAGCCAATTCGCCGCCGCGGTCCTCGGCTTGACCCTGCACCAGGCGGCCTATTCCGCAGAGATCATCCGCGGTGGGATTCTGTCCGTGGACCAAGGGCAGTTGGAAGCTGCGGCAGCACTGGGCATCCCGCGCCGCCGTCGGGCCCTGCGGATCGTGCTTCCGCAGGCCCTGCGCGCGATCCTGCCCAGTGCCTTCAACGAGATCATCGGCCTGGTCAAAGGGACTTCAGTGGTCTATGTGCTCGCCTACAGCGAGCTCTTCTACACCATCCAGGTGATCTACAACCGGACCCAGCAAGTGATTCCGCTGCTGCTCGTGGCGACGCTCTGGTACGTGCTGATCACCTCGGTACTGAGCGTGGGCCAGTACTACATCGAGCGCAGGTTCGCCCGCGGTGCGCTGCGGACCTTGCCGCCCACCCCCTGGCAACGATTCCGGGTGCTGCTTTCCGGCGCTGCCAAGACCGCGGGAGCAGGCCGATGACGCCGGCGGCAACCGCGAGCCGCGGCCGGGTCAGCATCGAGTCGGTGCACAAGAGCTTCGCCGGCACCGAAGTGCTCAAGGGGATCGACCTGCAGATCGGCCCGGGCGAAGTCACCGTGGTCCTGGGGCCATCCGGTTCCGGGAAATCGACGCTATTGCGCACCATCAACCATTTGGAGAAGCTGGACCGGGGCAGCATCGACATCGACGGCGAACTGGTGGGCTACCGGCGGCGCGTGGGCAAGCGGGGCGTGAGCTTGCAGGAGCTGCCGGAACGCGAGGTGCTCAGACAGCGCACCCGGGTGGGCATGGTCTTCCAGAACTTAAATCTCTTCCCGCATCTGACCGTGCTGGAGAACATCATCGAAGCCCCGGTTTCCGCCTTGCGCCAGCCGAAGGCCCAAGCGAGCAGCAGGGCATTGGAGTTGCTGGCCCGAGTCGGCCTGCAGGGCAAGGCTGGAGCGTACCCCCGGCAGCTTTCCGGGGGACAGCAGCAACGTGTGGCGCTCGCCAGGGCGCTGGCCCTGGAGCCCAAAGTGCTGCTCTTCGACGAACCGACCTCCGCACTGGACCCGGAATTGGTCAAGGAAGTGCTCGATGTGATCAAAGACCTGGCCCGGAGCGGGACCACGCTGATCATCGTGAGCCACGAGATCGGTTTCGCCAGGGAAATCGCGGATCGAATCGTGTTCCTGGACCACGGGCAGGTGGTCGACCAAGGGCCGCCGGCCCATATTTTCGGCCCGCAGGCGCATCCGCGCACCCGGGCGTTCCTGGCCAAAGTACTCTGAGGAGCATCGATGAAATTCAAGGTTTTGCCGGCGTTGCTGTTGGCCGGACTCTTGTCGCTGACCGGCTGCGGCACCCCGGACCCGACGCCGGCCCAGGCTGCAGGCGCGGCCGGAGGCGCGGCGGCCGCAACCGGCCCTGCCGTCCGGATCAACACCAGCCCGGAGCAGCACCGGATCCGGGCGGACCGGGATCCGGATGCGGCGGCGTTGCTGCCGCAAAAGAACCGGGACCGTGCGCGCCTGGTCGTGGCCACTACCGCCGGTTCGGTGCCGTTGAGCTTCCACGCGAGCGACGACAAGACCGTGATCGGATCGGAACCCGACCTGGCCCAGCTGGTCGCCGACAAATTGGGGCTGGGCTTGGAGATCCAGGTGACGTCCTGGGAGAGCTGGCCGCTGAAGACGCAATCAGGCGACTACGACGCGGTGTTCTCGAACGTCGGAATCAACGACGAACGGAGGAAGATTTTCGACTTCGCGAGTTATCGGGCGGCCTATATGGGCTTCGTCGCGGCGGCCGGATCGACCCGGCGGCTCGAGTCCGCGGAAGACATCGCGGGTCTGAAAATCGCGGTCGGGCCCGGAACCAACCAGGAGAAGATCCTGCTGGCCTGGAACGAGACCCTGCTGAAAGCCGGCCGGACACCGGCCGAGCTGGTCAATTTCGGCAGTGCGAGCGATACTCTGTTGAGCCTGCAATCCGGTCGGATCGACGCGGCGCTGCAGCCGTATCCGACCGCGGTCTACCAACAAGCCACGGCATCCGGAGTGAAAGTCGTCGGCAAAGTCAATGCCGGCTGGCCCAAAGAGACCTTGGTCGCAGCGATCACCGCGAAAGGAAACGGGCTGGCCGCGGCCTTGTCCGCAGCGATCAATTCGGCAATCCGGGACGGCAGCTACGGCAAGGTCCTGGACCGCTGGGGATTGGCCGAGGAAGCGCTGCCCGAGTCGACGGTGGTCTCATGAAACCACGGAATCTGCGGCAACGCCCCGGGGCCCGGTCCCGGCTGCGGCTGCTTGGCTCGCTGCTCCTGCTGCTCAGTTTGCCCGGCGTGCTCAATGCCTGTGCCGACCCGTCTCCAGCCGACCCGTCTCCAGCCAGTCTGGCCCCGGCCGGCCTGGCCGGGACCTCGGACCCGGTGGCTTCGCCAGCCGGGCCGGCAGCCACCGGGGAACCCATCCGCGCGGCATTGAACCCGGCCGCCGCCGCGCTGCTGCCCGAAGGCTTCGCAGCCCGCGGCACGCTCGTGGTCGGCAACGCCCCGGGATCCGCGCCTTTGGGTTTCTATGCCGCCGACAATGCGACGGTCATCGGCTCGGAGCCGGCGATTGCGCAGCTCCTGGCCGATGCGCTGGGACTGAAACTCTCGCTCCAGGCGACCAGTTGGGCCGATTGGCCGTTGGGGCTGGGGTCGGGCAAATACGACGCGGTGATTTCCAACGTCACCGTCACCGAGGAGCGCAAAGAGCGCTTCGACTTTTCCAGCTACCGCAATGACCAGCTCGGCTTCTATGCCCGCCGGGACAGCCCGATCAGCAAGATCGAGCGGGCCGCGGACGTGGCCGGAAAGAAGATCATCGTGGGTTCCGGCACCAATCAGGAGAAGGTCCTGCTCGCCTGGGACGCCGAGAACCGAGCCGCGGGATTGGCTGCCGTCGAGTTCCAGTATTACGACGACGCCTCGGCAAGCGATCTGGCGATCCAATCGGGCCGGTCGGATCTGAGCTTCGGCCCGAACGCCACCGGGGCCTACAAGGCTGCGGTCAGCGGTAAGACCAAGCTGGTGGGCCTGGTGTCCGGCGGCTGGCCGGACACTGCGGAAATCGCCGTGACGAGCAAAAAGGGCTCCGGCCTGGCTGTGGCGTTCACCGCCGCGCTCAATGGGCTGATCGAGGACGGGAGCTACGCCAAGGTGCTCGAACGGTGGGGGCTTTCCAGCGAAGCGATCCGGCAATCCCGGACCAATCCGCCCGGCTTGCCGAGACGTTGAGCACGGTTTGCCGGAGTGGACGCCGCACCCGCCGGAATCCGATTCACTCCGAGACCGCTACGCCGCTTAGGATTGGTGCGTGACCACATCGACTAATGGCAAATTCGACCGCACCCCGCTGATCGCCGGCAACTGGAAGATGAACATGGACCACGTCCAGGGCATCACTTTGCTGCAGAAGCTGGCTTGGACGCTCTCCGATGCGAAACACGACTTCGGCAGGGTGGAGGTGGCGGTGTTCCCGCCGTTCACCGATCTGCGCGGCGTGCAGACCCTGGTGCAGGGCGACCAATTGAAAGTAGTCTACGGCGGCCAGGATCTTTCGGATCAGGATTCCGGGGCGTACACCGGGGACATCTCCGGGGCGTTCCTGGCGAAGCTGGGCTGCCGTTACGTTTTGGTCGGGCACAGCGAACGGCGTTCGATCCACGGGGAGAGCGACGAGCTGCTCAACCGCAAGCTGAAGGCGGCCTACCGGCATGCGTTGACCCCGATCCTCTGCGTCGGCGAAGGCCTGGAGATCCGCCAGGCCGGAACCCATGTGGCGCACACGCTGGACCAGGTGCGCGCCGGGGTGGCCGGTTTGACCGAAGCGCAGGCGGCCGAGCTGGTCATCGCCTATGAGCCGGTCTGGGCGATCGGGACCGGCGAAGTCGCCGGTCCGGAAGACGCCCAGGAGATGTGCGCGGCGATCCGGGCCGAGCTCGCTGAGCTGTTCGACCAGGCGATCGCGGACAAGATCCGATTGCTCTACGGCGGATCGGTCAAAGCCAGCAATGCGGCAGCGATTTTGCGCGAACGCGACGTCGACGGCGTGTTGGTCGGCGGCGCGAGTTTGGACCCGGCCGAGTTTGCTAATATTGTCAGGTTCGAGTCGCATCTTTTGACTGACTGAACAGTTTCGACCAAGCGACCTGCTTGGACCACCGCGGAAGGGCTACTGTGCAAGTACTCACCATCATCCTGCAGATCCTGCTGGGCATTACATCGTTGTTGCTCACCTTGCTGATCCTGCTGCACAAGGGCCGGGGTGGCGGCCTTTCCGATATGTTCGGCGGTGGCATGTCCTCGTCGCTCGGTTCGTCCGGCGTCGCGGAGAAGAACCTCAACCGGTTCACGGTCATCCTGGGTCTGACCTGGTGCGTTGTGATTGTGGCGCTCGGCTTGGTGATCAAGTTTTCCACGGTTTCCTGACCCAGGTCAGGGCAAACCGAAAATCCCCGGGATCCGAAAGGATCCCGGGGATTTCCTTTTGGGCCCAGGCCGGGCGGTCCAGGTTCAGAGTGCTTTCAGATTCAGCGTCGCCACGACGGTCGAGGGCTGCCCGGTCGAAGTGCCGAAGTTGTTGGCATACAGCTTGTTCCCGATCACTGCCGTGGACGTGGTGCCGTCGAGACCGTCCGCTGAGCTCAGAATGGTCTTCGTCGTGCCATCCGGGTAAATCAGATCGACCCGGCTTCCGGCATTGTTGGCGGCCGCGATCACTCCGGTATTCCCGATGAAGCTGAAATCGTCGATGCCGTTCAGCCCGGTCACCGCGGCGACCATTTCGCCCGGGGTGCCGAGCGGGCTGATCGGCAGGCGGTAGAGCACGCCGGCGCTGGTGGTCGAGATCCAGAGCTCACCATTTTGCAGTTTGAGCCCGTTGGCTCCGAAGCTGCCCGGAGTCGGCGGGAGCAAGCGGGAGTCTTCGTACCAGACCGTGGCGGGGGCGCCGTCGGTCAGTGAAGCACCCCAGATCAGGCCGAGGGCGAAGTCCGTGGCGTACAGCCGGCCGGTGCTTTCATCGATGGCCAGGCCATTCGGGGTGGCATTGGTCGGCAGCGCGGCGATCCGTTCCGGGGTTCCGCCGGGGGAGAGCTTCCAGAAGCCGGCGAGGTCGGCATTTTCGGATTTGTTGTTGAAGTAGAGCGTGCCGTCGGCGGCCCGGGCCAGGCCTCCGACCTTGCTTCCATCCGGCAGGATGGCCAACACGGTTTGGCTACCGTCTGGCGCGACGCGGACCAGGCCGGAACGGCCGTAGCCGGTCCGGCTGCCGAGCCAGCTGACCGTGATCGATCCATCCGGCGCGGCGACGATGTTCTCCGGATACTCGCCGTTCGCGGCGTTGTACTGGGCGAGTGTGCTGACTTGTTTGACGGTCAGGGCGCTGCTGCTTGCCGCTGCAGAACTGCTGGTGACGGCTGATGCCGGGGCGGCGACCAAGGGGAACACGCTCAAGGCGGTGACTCCGGTGATCGTGAGCACGGAAAGGACTCGGGTCGTGGATTTCATCGGGATGGCTCCTTGTGGTCGGTAGTAGTGCTGCCTACCTTTTCCATCCTGTTCGTCCGCGCTGTCCGGGCGCTCCACCCGGCCCCGGAGTATTCTGTGCGGCCACTGGCCGGCGAATCGGAAGAATCCCGGCTGGGCGGAGCTTTCAGCGCAGTCCGTGGCCGCCGGCGGTACTGCGGTAGACGAGCTCCCGGAAACCCGCCCAGGAGCGTTCGCGGGCGAGTCCGATGGCTTCGTGCCAGTAGGGCCGGTCCGGTTGCATGGTTTCCGCGTGCTGCTGGAGTGCCGCGCGCAAGCCGTCCACCTGGCCGGGGTCGATGATGGTACCGGTTCGTGCGGACAAGCCCAGGTCGGCGGCCCCGGTGGTATTGGTCGCGATGATCCGGCAGCCCCGGGACAGTGCCTCGCCGTACACCAGGCCGAAGCTTTCGACCAGACTCGGCATGACGAAGGTGTCAGCCCGGCTCATCATCTCGAGGATCTCCTGATGCCGGGCCCGGGGCGAGAAGGTCACGCCTTCGATGTGCCGGCCGAAATCGAGGATTTCCGGATCGATTCTGGACGATACGATGCGCAGCGTCTTGCCTTTGATCCCGGCTTGCCGCCAGGCTTCCAAAAGCAGATGCAGTCCTTTTCGCTTGATGCCCTGGCCGACGAACAGAAAGTCATCGACCACTTCCCGGGGCTGTTCGAGGCGCTCCGGTTCCGGGCAACCGTAAGGTGCGACCGAAACGTTCTCGCCGGCGACGCCCAGCTCCAGCAGACTGCGTTTGGTCACGCTGGAAGCTGCGACGAAGTGGTCGGCAAGTGCTACTTCGGCTTGGCAGACTTCGTCCATTTTCGGGTCGAAGACCTCGGCTTCTTCTTCCCAATCGCGCAGGCCCGCGAGTTCATCCACTCCCTGGGTCTGCTCCACCATGAACTTGGGCGTGACGTTGTATTGGAACAAGAAGCGCCGGCCGGTGCTTGGCCCTTGGAAGGCGGGCAAAGCCGAGCCGGAGTAGAGGAACAAATCGCTTTCCGGCCGCTTGCTGGCGGCTTTGCCGATGGTTTTCCCCAACAACCCTTCGGTGAGCACCGTGGGAAAACGCGCATTCCCGAACTTGACTTTGATTTCGTAGGGGAGCTGCGAGGCCAAGGCCGACCAGGACGCCCGGGTGAGCCGCGGGTCGATGGCAGGGTCTTGGCGATGGGATAGCTGCGGGATTCCGGCCGGCCCTTGACCGTGGTAGTAATCCGTGACGAAAAGCTCGAGCTCGTTGCGTTCCGCGAATGCGATCGGGACCTGGTACGAATCCCGGTTCCGGTTCAAGCCAACGATAAATCCCACCCATGACCCCCAAGGTTGATGCGATATTCTGCCGTCCGGCCGGTCGGCCGGATCGAGCAGGGTGCCCGATCAACTTTACTGCAACATCAGATTCTCCGGGACTTTGGCTGCCGCATCCTGGTCGATCAGCCACAGGGTTTTCGACCGTCCGGCCGGACCGGCCGCCGGGACCTGCACTGGATTGGCTCCGGCCAAAGCGAGCCCGACGGCGCCGGCTTTGTCGCTGCCCGCAGCCACCATCCAGACCTCCTGGGCCGAGTTGATCGCCGGAAGGGTCAGCGAAACCCGGGATGGCGGCGGTTTGGGCGAGTTCTCCACGCCGACCGCGACAGCTGCTTTTTCCCGGATCCCGGCCATTTCCGGGAAAAGCGAAGCGATATGGGCATCCGGCCCGATGCCCAGCAGGAGTACGTCGAAACGCGGCAGCTTCGTGCGGAGCTGTGCTTCGGCGTCTGCCTCGGCGCCGTCGGCGGCCTCATCGTCGGCTGGCTCTGCGGAAGCCGCGAGTTCCTGGGCGTAGCTTTCAGCGGCCGAGAACGGGTCCGGAAAACGGTCCGGACCGCCCATCGGGTGCACCCGGGCCGGGTCCACGCCGATCCTGGACAGCAGGGCGTCCTGGGCTTGTTTGGCGTTGGTTTCCGGGTCGCCGGCCGGCAGGAAACGCTCGTCGCCCCACCAGAAGTTCACTTTCGACCAGTCGACCGCGGGATAGGCGGGCGAGTCCAGAACTGCTTTGAGCGTTGCGATGCCGACTGTGCCGCCGGTCAGCACCACGGTGGCTTCACCGCGTTCGTTCTGCGTGTCGAGCAGCTTGGTGATCAGCCGGGCCGCAGTAGCGGCCGCCAACACGTCGAAACTCGGATGGACGTTGATGCGGATGCTCATCAGGATTCTCCCCCTTCACTGGCCAGCAACGACTGCAGGCCTTCGGTGATGACTTCGCCGAAGACTTCGTCCGGATCCAATCTGCGCAACTCCTCGGAGAGGCAGTCCTGCAGGCTCCTCCGGGGCAGTGAAATGTGTTGCACCGGTTGTTCCGGCTGGGTCAGCGTCGCTTCCAGGACACCGGGGCGCAGCAGCTCGATCGAGCCGCCCGGGCGTTCCAGCAGGACCCGGCGGATGCCGGTTCCGGCCGGATCCTCGATCACGGTCGTAGGCACCTGGAGCGCCTTGTGCAGCCAGGCCGCCAGGAGCAGCGTGCTGGGGGAGTCGGAAGCGCCTTCCACGGTCACCGCGGTGACCGGCGAGTCGTCGAGCTGATCGAAGGCGGCGGCGAGCTGGATCCGCCAATTGGTGAGCCGGGTCCAGGCGAGATCGGTGTCGCCTTCGGCGAAGCTGGCGCTGATGTGCTTGAGCGCTTCCCGCGGATTGGCTTCATTGGCCGAATCCGTGATCCGCCGATGCGCGATCTTGCCGATCGAGGTCTGCGAAGCGACTTCGGGCATGCCGTGCGGCCACCATGCCACAATCGGCGCATCGGGCAGCAACAAGGCGGAAACCAAGGATTCGCTTTGCGAACCGAGTTCGCCGTAGCCGTGCAGCACGATGACTTCCGAAGCCCCGGCGTCCCCGCCGACCCGGATCTGGGCGTCCAGCCGGGTCGCTTCACCGGCCTCGCCTTCGGCCAGCACGATGATCCGGCAAGGATGCTCGCGACTGGCCAGGTTTGCCGCTTCGATCGCCTCTTCTTCGTAACCGCCCTTGGTGAGCACCACCAGGGTCAAGACCCGGCCGAGCGTGACCACGCCGCCCTGTTCGCGCATCGATTGGATCTCTTTGGAGATCTTAGAGGTGGTGGTATTCGGCAAATCGACAATCACGGCCTTCTCCAGCTTCGTCCGTCCCTGGCCAGCAACTCGTCTGCTGACGCCGGGCCCCAGCTCCCGGGCTGATAGGCCTCGGGTTGTTGGTTTTCTGCCGCCCAGAAATCTTCGAACGGATCGAGGATTTTCCAGGACAGTTCCACTTCCTGGTGCCGGGGGAACAGCGGCGGTTCGCCCAGCAGCACATCCAGGATGAGCCTTTCGTAGGCTTCCGGGCTGGATTCGGTGAAGGCATGGCCGTAACCGAAGTCCATGGTCACATCGCGGACCTCCATTTGGGTTCCGGGGACCTTCGAGCCGAATCTGATCGTGACGCCTTCGTCAGGCTGGACCCGGATCACCACCGCATTCTGGCCGAATTCATCCTCGCCATGGTCGGTGAAGAGCAGGTTCGGCGCCTTTTTGAACACCACCGCGATCTCGGTGACCCGGCGGCCCAAACGCTTTCCGGTGCGCAGGTATAACGGCACGCCGGCCCAACGACGGGTGTTGATGTCGAGTCGGATCGCGGCGTACGTCTCGGTCGTGGAGTCCGCCGGAATGCCCTCTTCTTCCAGATAACCGAGCACCTTCTCGCCGCCTTGCCAGCCGCCGGCGAACTGGCCGCGGGCCGAATGACCGGAGAGATCGTCGGGCAACTTGACCGCGGAGAGCACTTTCTCCTTTTCCGCGCGCAGGTCTTCGGCGTTGAACGAGATCGGCTCTTCCATCGCGGTCAGCGCCAGGAGCTGGAGCAAGTGGTTCTGGATCACATCACGGGCGGCACCGACGCCGTCGTAATACCCGGCCCGGCCCCCGGTGCCGATGTCCTGGGCCATGGTGATCTGCACATGGTCGTCGTAGTTGGCATTCCACAGCGGTTCGAACCGCTGGTTCGCGAACCGCATGGCCAAGAGATTCTGTACGGTTTCTTTGCCCAGATAGTGGTCGATCCGGAAGACCGCGTCCGGCGGGAACACCGATTCGACCACGTCGTTGAGCGCCCGCGCCGATTTCAGGTCGTGGCCGAACGGCTTTTCGATCACCACCCGGCGCCAGGACTGCGGAGTCGACTGCGCGAGCCCGTGCGCGGAGAGCTGCCGGCAGACCAGTTCGAAGGCCTTGGGCGGGATCGACAGGTAGAACGCGTGGTTGCCCCGGGTGCCGCGGTCCGCGTCGAGTTCTTCCAACGTCGCTTTCAGCCGCTCGAAGGCCGCGTCGTCGTCGAATTCGCCTTGCACGAACCGGATGCCCTCGGAGAGCTGGTTCCAGACTGCCTCGTCGAACGGCGTGCGCGAATGGGCTTTGACCGAGTCCTTGACCTCCTGGGCGAAGTCTTCGTTCTCCCATTCCCGGCGCGCGAACCCGACCAAGGCGAAGCTCGGTGGCAGCAGCCCCCGGTTCGCGAGGTCGTAGACCGCGGGCATCAGCTTCTTGCGGGCCAAATCTCCGGTAACCCCGAAGATCACCAAGGAGGACGGGCCGGCCACCCGGGAAAGGCGGCGGTCCCGCGGATCGCGGAGCGGATTACTGCGCCGGGCGCCGTTCCGCTCGGAGTTCTGGCTGTTTCCGGAGTCGGGCATCGGGCTAGTTTCCTGCCTTTTGATCGGTTTCCGCCGGCAGCCGGCCGATCACCGATTCGAGTTGCGCCACGCCGTCCGCGCGCTCGGTCAAATGCAAACGCAGCACCGGCCGGCCGTGGTCGGCCAGGACTTGGGCGTCCCCGGCCGCCTGGGCTTCGATCAGCTGGCCGAAGCTGAACGGGCGGTCCGGAATGGCCAGGTCCTCCAGCGGCGCTGCGGTGATCTGCAGGAAGACGCCGACTGCCGGGCCGCCCTTGTGGAATTGGCCGGTGGAATGCAGGAACCTCGGCCCCCAACCGAAGGTCACCGGGCGGCCGGTGACCGCGGCGAGCTGATCGGCGACGCCGGCCAACGAACTGTGCGTGATCCGGTCGAGATAGGCCTGCACGCTGAGGTAGCCTTCCGGGCCCAGTTGGCCGAAGAGCGCTTCGAGGGCTTCGGTCACGGTGGCCGCATCGCCGAGCCATTCCCGCGGCCCGCGGACCTCGATCGCGCCGTCGGTGAAGTTCGCCGGCACGGTCTCCGGCCGGGCGTCGAGCAGGCCGCGGGCGGCCTGCTTCGCGGCTTCCACATCGGGCTGGTTGAAGGGGTCGATGCCGAGCAGCCGCCCGGCCACCGCGACGGCGAACTCCCAGAGCATCAACTGCCCGCCCAAGCTGCCGGAAAGCACCACTTGGTCGCCCTCGGCCGCGGCCTCGGACTCTGCGGCGACCAGACGCACCACGAGGATGTCTGCTGCGCCGGAATGCACTTCGGGGGACTGCGGATCAGCCACCACCGGCAGCACGCCGGTGCCGAGCTTGCCGGTGGATTCGGCGATCAGCTGTTCCGCCCAATCGGCGAAGCCGATGATTCCGGAACCTTCGTCGACGATCACGATCTTGTCCCGCAGCGGGTTGGTGCCGCCCAAGGCGCTGCCCAGGGCCAAACCGATGTTGTCGGCGGCATCGTCGCGCAGGATCTCGCCGGCCTCTTCGGCGTCGTCGAGCAGCTGCTGGATGTCCACGCCGGCCAAACCGGACGGCACCAGGCCGAAGGCGGTCAGGGCCGAGTAACGCCCGCCCACCTGAGGGTCGGCATTGAAGACCGCGCGGTAACCGGCTTCCCGGGCCGCCGCATCCAAAGGCGAACCGGGGTCGGTGACGACGATGATCCGCTGTTTCGCGTCGATTCCGGCAGCCGTGAACTCCTGCTCGAAGATCCGGCGCTGCGAATCGGTTTCCAGAGTGGACCCGGATTTCGACGAAACCACCAACACGGTCTCGGCGAGCCGCTCCCGGACCGCCGCGCGCACCTGGTCCGGGTCGGTCGAATCGAGTACCACCAGTTCGACGCCGGCGGTTTTGGTGATCACTTCAGGCGCCAACGAGGAGCCGCCCATGCCGGCCAGGACAACCCGGTTCACGCCTTCGGCCTGGAGCTCGGCGCGCAGTGCCAGGATTTGCGGGACCAGCGGCGCGGAAACCGCGGGGGCTTCGACCCAGCCGAGCCGGATCGCGGCTTCGGATTCGGCGTCCGGACCCCAGAGCGTCGGATCCTTCTCGAAGATCCGCGAGGCGACCCGGTCAGCGACCAGCGCGGGCAGGTGCAGTTCGGCAGCCGCCAGGGCGGCTCCGGTGGCTTCGTAGCCGAGGCTGGACATCAGGATTCCTTTCCGGCGGCGTCGAGCGCGTTCTGCACATCGCCGAGCAATTCGTTCCAGCTCGCGACGAACTTGTCCAAACCTTCGGTTTCCAGCAGAGCGACCACGTCGTTGTACGAAACGCCGAGGCCTTCGAGGGCGTTGAGCACCGAATTGGCCTCGTCGTAACGGCCGGAAATGGTGTTGCCTTCGATCACGCCGTGGTCGAAGGTCGCGTCCAACGTCTTCTCCGGCATGGTGTTGACCACGTTCGGCGCCACCAGCTCGGTCACGTACAGGGTGTCCGGATAGGCCGGATCCTTGACTCCGGTGGAGGCCCACAGCGGGCGCTGCGGCAAGGCGCCGGCTTCGGCCAGCAACGCCCAACGCTCGGAGCTGAAGATCTCCTCGAACACCTGGTAGGCCAAGCGTGCATTGGCGACGCCGGCTTTGCCTTTGAGCGAGCTCGCCTCTTCGGTGTTGAGCGCATCCAGCCGTTTGTCGATCTCGGTGTCCACCCGGGAGACGAAGAACGAGGCCACGGAGTGGATCGTGCTCAGATCGTGGCCGTTCGCCTTGGCCTTTTCAATGCCCAGCAAGAACGCATTGATGACCGCACGGTAACGCTCCAGGGAGAAGATCAAGGTGACGTTCACGCTGATTCCGGCGCCGAGCGTTTCGGTGATCGCTTCCAGCCCCTCCAGGGTCGCCGGGATCTTGATCAGAACATTGTCCTTGCCGACCGCTTCGTGCAGCCGTTTGGCTTCTTCGATGGTGCCTTGGGTGTCCCAGGCCTTGCGGGGATCGACCTCGATCGAAACCCGCCCGTCCACGCCCTGGCTCGCCGCCGCGACCGGGGCGAACACCTCGCAGGCATCCGCCACGTCCTGCGTGGTGATCCGGAAGACCGCGGCCTCGGCGTCGAGCCCCTGGCCGGCCAGCTCCGCCACCTGGGCGTCGTAGGCGGTGCCCTTCGAAATCGCCGCCTGGAAGATCGACGGGTTGGTGGTCACGCCCACCACGTTCTTCTCCTCGATCAGCTTCTGCAAGCCGCCGCTGGTGAGCCGGTCACGGGACAAATCGTCGAGCCAGATCGAGACTCCGGCTGCCGAAAGCTCTGCGGTGGGGGTTGGGTTGCTCATTGCTCTCCTTGAAATCTATATTTCGACGGTTGGTCGCGATCCGGAAATCAGTCGCCCGAAGCGACTGCGGCCAAGGAATCCCTGGCCGCGGCTGCCACGGATTCGACGGTGATGCCGAACTCGGCGAACAGCCGTTTGTAGTCGGCGGAAGCTCCGAAGTGTTCCAACGACACGGAACGCCCGGCGTCGCCGACGAATTCCCGCCACGGCATGGCGATCCCGGCTTCGACCGAGACCCTCGCCTTGACGGCTTGCGGCAAAACGGACTCCCGATAAGCGGCGTCCTGGGCCTGGAACCATTCCACGCATGGCATGGAGACCACCCGGGCGGCAATGCCTTCAGCCTGCAGGGCTTCCCGGGCCTGGACGGCCAATTGCAGCTCCGAACCGGTGCCGATCAGAATGACCTGCGGCGCCACCACGGAGGCTTCGCCGGCGGCGTCGACCTGTACCGACTCCGCCAGTACGTAGCCGCCGCGCAGCACGCCCTCGGCCGAGCCGAACTCGGTGGCGGTCGCCGCTCCGGCGCCCCGGGCGTAGGTGGGGATGTTCTGCCGGGTCAGCACGATGCCGGCCGGGTTGTTGCGGTTTTCCAGGATCCCGCGCCAGGCCTGCGCGACCTCGTTCGGGTCGCCGGGCCGCACCACGTCGAGACCCGGGATCGCCCGGAGGCTGGCCAATTGCTCCACCGGCTGGTGGGTGGGCCCGTCTTCGCCGAG
>SXGS01011798.1_pt1 | contig 21433 bp, 17 predicted proteins | sample 3174681 | NCBI WGS metagenome assembly SXGS01 (sample SAMN11356861, study PRJNA531348) | freshwater metagenome | isolation source: freshwater sample F1-80 | place: China: Fuxian Lake, Yuxi | collected 2017-12-25 | reverse complement strand
GCCCCTGGACGCCCCGGAGGACTGGCGGCGGGAGCGACCGCTGTGGGTGGTGCTGGACAACTACAGCGTGCATCGCAGCCGAGCCGTGCAGGCGGCGCAGGCGGCCCTGGCAGCGGCGAACATCCATCTCTACTACTTACCGCCGTACAGTCCGGAGTTGAATCGCATTGAGGGGGTGTGGCGGACGGTGAAATACACGGACCTCACACGCCGGAGGTACGACCACCTGGGCGAGTATCTCGCGGCGGTCCGGGACGCCTTCCAGCGCCGGGCCGCGATCATCCGCGAGCGCCACGCCGCTCAAAGCTCCCAGAACTTGCACCCTGATCCTTAGCCGAGGAGCGCCTGCACGACCCGACCGTTGGTGAGCGGGTGGGGCCGTCCCTCCACGTCGTGAATCTCGGCGTCCGTCGGAATACCCATCGTGCGATAGACCGTGGCCAGCAGGTCCTCCGGGCGCATCGGGTCTTCGACCGGATACGCGGCATCGGCGTCACTCGCCCCGTAGACCTGCCCGCCCCGCACTCCACCTCCGGCGAGCACCGTCGAGTAGCAGTGCCCCCAGTGGTCGCGGCCCTGATCCTGATTGATCTTCGGGGTCCGCCCAAACTCGCCGGTCATCACCACGAGCGTCTCGTCGAGCAACCCGCGCCCCGCCAGATCGTCGAGGAGCGCCGAGTACGCCCGGTCCAGGGTGGGAAGGCAGTACTGGCCGGTCAGGAGTTCATATCCGGTCTTGGTGCCGGTGGCAGGGATGCCGCTGTGGTTGTCCCACACATGCTGCGGGTAATTGTCGGCCCGGAGGAAGTGCCAGTTGACGGTCACCAGCTTCACCCCGGCCTCGATCAACCGGCGGGCGATGAGGAAACACTCGCCGTAGATGTTGCGCCCGTAGCGGTCACGCACGTCGGTGGTCTCGTGTTCCAGATTGAATGCCTGGCGAGTGGCCGGTGACGTGAGCAGCGAGAAGGCACGCTCGAGGAACCGGTCATGTACCCCGCTGAGCCCGTTCTGCTGCGCGAACTGGTCCTGCACCTCCAGGAGCTTGCGCAGGCCGCGGCGGCGGACCAAGCGCTCGGCATCCACGCCGGGGGGAAGGGCGGCGTCAAGCGACGGAGTTTGCACGCCGATGGGCGTTTCGGGCACTTCCAGCGGATCGTGCATCGGTCCCAGGAATCCGGCGTGGGTGCCGGCGTAGCGAGTGTTCCGCTGAAAGATCGGGCCCGGCATGGAGATGCTGGCGGGCGCGTCGCCGGTACCCATGAAATTCGAGACGACGGCCCCCGGACAGGGGAACTGGGTGCGCAGCCGGTGATTCCCATTGGCGAAGTTCACACCGCCGACCCCGGTCAGGACGTGGTACGTGCTGGTGTAGTGCTCCTCGCTCGGGTGCGTCATGGAGCGTACAATCGCCGTGCGATGTGCCTGCTGGGCGATGCGGGGCAGGTGCTCGCTGATCTGAATGCCGGGGACGTTGGTCGCGATCGGCCGAAACGGCGAACGGATGCCTTCCGGCGCGTCCGGCTTCAGGTCAAACATGTCCTGATGCGGCGGCCCACCCACGAGGAACAGGAGGATGCATGCCCGCGCCTTCCCGTCCGGACGAGACGCTGTTGCGGCCGCTGCCTGTCGTGCCTGCAAGAGGCCCGGCAAGGTGAGCGCGCCCAGGCCATATTGGCCCAGACGAAGCATGGCGTCGCGGCGATGGAGAGTGGGAAGATCATGCATGGGACAGTCCTCAAAGCAGGCGCAGCACGGGCCTGTATACTATACACGTTTCGCCCCCGACCGGAGACTTTCCTCGGTGAGCAGCGCACTCGAGGGAAAAGTGTAGAGGAGTGAGGAAAGAGGGAACATCCGTACTCCCTACTCACTCCTCTCTTGCCTGCACTCTCCCCTCGCCGGGGATGGCCCGGACACCTCGCTCACTGCTCACTTCTCTACACTCACTACTCGAGAGGTCCCTCTTGTGGGTTGGACGGGACGAGCCGGTCCGACTGAGAGATTGTTTATCGGGGTGTGTGACTCGCGCTGCACCAGGCAAGCCGGTATGCGGTCAGAACACGCAGCAGAATAGCGCCGGGCGGTGCGGGCCGGTGCCCGCACAACCCCAGCAGAGCCGAGCCCGGCGCCGGGGGGCGCAGCACGCGGCATTCACGACTTCCCGTGAGGAGCATCTCAAATGGAACCCAATGACAGTGCGACCGCATCGCGGCGGCAGTTCCTGAAAACCACCGGCGGCGTCGCGGCCGCTTCGGCGCTGAGCAGCATCCACCTCCCGGCCGTCCACGCACAGGGAAGCGAGATGGTGCAGGTGGCACTTGTCGGTTGCGGCGGACGCGGCAGCGGCGCCGCGATGGACGCGATGGCGACCAGCAAGCAGGGTCCCATCCGCCTCGTCGCGATGGCCGATGCCTACCAGGACCGTCTGAACAGCAGCCATGCGGGCCTGAGCCGGGCGAACCCCGCGCAGATTGACGTGCCCGAAGACCGGCGGTTCGTGGGGTTCGATGCCTACAAGCACGCTATGGACTGCCTGAAGCCGGGGGATGTGGTGATCCTGACCACCCCGCCGGCTTTCCGGTGGGTGCATTTCCAGCAGGCCATCGAACGGCGACTGAACGTCTTCATGGAGAAGCCCGTCACCGTGGACGGCCCGACCAGCAGGCGCATGCTGAAGCTGGGCGAAGAAGCTTCGGCCCGTAACCTGAAGGTCGGCGTCGGCCTGATGTCCCGGCACGCCCGCCATATGCAGGAGCTGCACGAACGCATCCAGAACGGCGAACTGGGCGACATCATCCTGATGCGCGGCTACCGGATGCACGGACCCGCGGGCTTCTTCGAGTCCCTGCCGAAGCCCGCGAACATCAGCGACCTGGACTACCAGATCCGGCGCTTCCACAGTTTTCTCTGGGCCAGCGGCGGCTGCTTCAGCGACTTCTACATCCACATCGTGGACCACCTCTGCTGGATGAAGAACGCCTGGCCGACGAAGGCGCAGGCAACGGGCGGGCGCCACTTCGGGGAGAGCAAAGAGGGCGTGCCGTTCGTGGACCAGAACTTCGACAACTACTCGGTCGAATACACCTTCGCGGACGGCAGCAAGTTCCTCTTCGACGGTCGCTGCATGAACGGCTGCGCCGGGATGTACTCCAGCTATGTCCACGGCACCAAGGGCATCGCCATCGCCTCCCGGGCCAACGACTGCGGGACGCCCTCGGCCATCTACAAGGGCCAGAACGTGACGCCCGCCAACATGCTCTGGCAGTCCACCAACAACACCAATCCCTACCGGAACGAGTGGGAAGACCTGATGGACGCAGTCCGCAAGGACAAGCCGTACAACGAAGTCAAGCGCGGCGTCGAGGCGAGCGTGGCCACCAGCATGGGGCGGATGGCCGCCCACACGGGCCAGGAGATCAGCTTCGAGACGATGCTCAACTGCGAGCACGAATTCGCCCCGGGGCTCGACAAGCTGACGGCGAATTCCCCCGCCCCGCTCCTGCCCGGCGCCAACGGCCGCTACCCGCAGCCGCAGCCGGGAATCGTGACGACCCGCGAGTATTGAGAAACAGGAAAGAGGGGTTGGGTCGCGGACCCGTACCCTTCTTTCTTGAAGCTCGCCGGGTAGGAAGTCGGAAAGAGCGGTACGGATCCGAGATCCGTACCGCTCTCTTTATTTATCGCGCGGGGGTGCGCCGCATCAGTCGGTGCCGTCGGCTGTACCGCATGCACCCTTGGCACACAGCACGGCGGAACTGGCACAGTGGCGCCGGCTCCTGGATCCTCACCTCTCCTTGCTGCTGCCCGTCCACGGTGGCCTACTTCTTCGGTGGAATGATGATGCCGCCCGAGCCGACTACCCATCCCCACCTCGAAACTCTCCCGTCCGGGCGCGGTACTTCAAACCCGAGGAACGGGTGCTTGCCTTCGCCCTCGAGCACGAACCTTCCCTTTTCCGGTTCGACCACATGCCAGGGCGGTTCCGGCTGATCGCCGTATCGTTTGATGTGGTTGAACAGGAGCTTGTACAGCGCCATTTCGGCGAGCACACGCTGGTGTTCGGGACTGAGGTCAGTGACGGGGACGGACCCGTCTCCTGCCTGGGCCCGCGCGCGAACCTCGGGATCCAGTTTCGAGAACCGGTCCCGGTAGCGAACCAGAGTGAGCCCGGAGACCTCGCGAGTCCGTCGCAGGTACAGTTGCAGGTCGGGTCCGAGACTTGCGCGCGCCAGAGAATGAACCGCCCGCGGCGCTCGGACCTGCGCCGGCATCACCGGGCGGTCCAGTGCCCAGATGCCTTTCGATGGCTCCGTCAGGTTCCAACCCTTGAGGTCGGCCAACCCTTGCAGCACCTGGCCCAACGTAGCCCCGGGAGCCGTCACCACGATCAACTTCTGCTGCCGCGCCCACTCCGGCGCGCGGATCTGGAGGGAGCCGGCAGCACCGAGCTTCTGTACCATCGCCTCCACTGTGAACTCTCCCTCCAGCGGAGGCGCCGGCGAATTCAACGGCGCCGGCAGGCGCGCCGTTTGCGTGGACACCACCTCTCCGCCAGCCGTATCCGGTTTCGGGGGAAGTGCTCCGCCATCGAACGTCCCAGGTTGCTGAAGGATCAGTTCACCGGTGTCCGAGGTCCCGGGTGCGGCATTGTAGTCGAGAGTCCAGCCTCGGCCGTACTCCGGGCGGGTACGGCGGATTCGACATTGATCCCAGCCCCCGAACAGCCGTGCCGCTCGCTCCAAATACACCACGGGATCACTGTATACTGCGGCAGCATTGATGGTGAGCCACTCGGCCTGCTGCGGCCGAGGCAACGCGAGGAACGGTAACCCCTCCGGGCTCCGCATCGCCACGAGCTGTGGTATTGTGAGAGTGTTGAAAAAACGATTCTGATTTCTGCTCACCTGGAGATCATCGGATTTGTACGGGGAAAGCGGGCGGTAGAGAGCGAGCAGTTCCCGGGCTATTGCGCGGTACTCCGCCACCTCCATCTCCAGAGGTGTTTGGGGCGTCGCGAACCGCCGGTTGAACACGATGACGTCGGGACGACTTCGCCAATAGACGTCACAGGCGGCCGAAATCTGGCCCAGTGCCTCAGAGAGCGGGACTGGAAACGGAAGCCCCTCCACCTTCCCCGGCTGGGATGCCGGTGCGACCACCGTGCGTCGCGCGGATCGGGCCAGCACGCGAAGTGCGTCGGTAAACTCCAGGTTCTGGGCGAAGCGCACCTCCGGCTCCGGCGTAGTAGGCGCTGCTTGCACCCATTGCGCTCCGGTCCCGGACATTGCCGCCGTGGCCAGGCAACAGAGCGTTGCCACCGAGCGACGAAAGGCAGTATGCACCCGGTGCAATTCGTGTCCCCCCAAGAATGTCATCGCATCCTCTTGTGTTGCTGGTCTCAACCCACGGCAGGTAGATCCGGCTTGCTCGTCACTGATCTCCCCCCTACCAACTCGCTGGCAGGGGCCTCACGGACAGATCAACGCGCCACTCGTCTCAATTGCTCCCGAAGTCCGAGATGTGGCCTGGATGCCGATGGGGCCGACAGCAGCACGACGAGTGACGATGCAGCCAACAACCGGTGGTTGGCACGCCCGGATTTCGCGGGACAGTCGCATGATCGGGTCATTCTGGCGCTTGAAAGTAGATCGTGGACCCCTTGCGGTCTACGATGAAACATGAAGTCTTGATCGGCTGCGGCACTTGATCCGGCGTCAGAATACCTTCTCGGGTCACTACCATGCTCGAACGGTACGCCGGAACCCGGGATCGTGCCTCGGTCAGTCGCCGGCGATATGCTTCGACCTGAAGCTTCTGTGCCTCAGGCAATTGCTCCCGAGCCAGTCCCTGAAGCGCCGACTGAACAGTTTCAACTCCAAGAGTCACATCCGGTTCGTGGTCACTGCGGGTGAGTAGCTCACCCAGGCGAAGTTGTTGTGAGAGAGCCGGCAGTGGAGATCGTCCGCTCCGCCGGCTGTCCCGCACATTGTTGGGCATCAACTGCACCAATGGGCGAAACGTGAGCGTATACTTCGGCGCGTGCTCCACCACCAAGCGCGTCTGGCAGAACAGATCTCGCAACTCATCGGGAGCCGCTGATAGGATGTGCCGTTGGGGGTTGCCTGTCTGCGTTGCGCCGTCAATGAAGTTGAGGGCAGCGGCCGAGTCTCTGTGGACAAGGAGGTGGCGCCTCGCCTGCTCGAGCTGCACCTCGGGCGACGGCGGACGTTCCTGACGATGCCACCGCTCCAGCACCCGTTCCGCCTCTGCCTCGTTGAGAAGTGTCAGGACTCGGAGCCACCCGTAACGCAGGCCGGGAACCACCCCGTCCGGGTCCAGGTCCGCAGCACGCTGAAATGCTGGCAGGAGCAGTGCTTCAGGCTCGCGGCGGAGCCGAGTCCCATTTTCTGCGCGCAGAATCACACCTGGATCCTGTGCCAGCGGTGTTGGCAGGGGAATGCCAGTCTGCGGTAGGGGTGCCTCGACGCTGGGTAGCACAGTAAATCGCAGAAGTGGATATGCAAGGGCTGGTTTCTGGAGATGTCCTCCGACGGCACAGTACAGATGCAATGCTTGCGCTACCGCAAGCGCAGTGCGAGGGGACTTTGCCCGGCCAGCCAGGCCAATCGCCGACATGAGCACCTGAACGATGCGTTCAGTGGACGCTGCGGCGGTATCCTGCGCCTCGAGTAGGCGGACCAAGTCCGCGTGATTGACGCTGGATAGAAATCCACCGAGAGTTCCCTGACTGCTGATCGTGCGCAAGTCTCGCAGGACCGCCCAATGCCACAGCTCCGCCCACACGCGAGCAAGGACTGCTTCCTCGTGTCGTTCCACTGGACTCTCCTTCTCAATCCGTTCCCCCAGAGCGCGCGCAAGTGTGGCTTCGTTAGCACACTGAATGAGAGTAGATGCGGCATTCTCACCCAGTTTCCGAGCCGAATCGGAATACTCGTGAACGTGTTTCTCGACCGCAACCAGGAACTGATCATCCGGGAACGATGTCCTCAGGTCTCTCCACTGCTTTTCCAATCCGCGTGCCTTGTGTACAACTCCGTACGCTTCATCAGCGGAGAGGTCTGCTTGCATGGAGCCACCGAGATGGGCGAGCAATTCCAGACGAAGCACGTCATCTCTCGCTCTGGATGGTACATCGAGTGATCGGAGAGTTCGCACAGCGCCCGGGAAGTCCCGACTGCGAATGCGGTCCCGAATCCGTTTCAGGACGGTCTGTGTGCCATCAGCAGCCTGGTGCGCCAGTGCGTTCCCAGCGCCCAGCGTGAGAACACCGGTGAAAGCCACCAGGATGCATACGTGGATCAGCGGGAATCGCATCTCGTCGCGCCGAAGGTTACTGTTGGTCATTCCAATTCCTCAGTAGTGACTACAAGAGAGTGCGTCCGATCACCAGGACTCGGACGCACTCTCCGTACTCCGGACGTACGTTCCGCCCACCCACCGGAGCGCAGTACCGAGTGCGTGATCGTCTCACAGTCAGGTGCCACGCTCCGGCGCTCGCTCACACGTCCGGTATCGTATCCCAGAGTGTCGGCTCCTCTTCGACCAACCAGATGGAAGCCCGCTGCCGCTCTGTCAGAATACTCACGCAGTCCTTGATGGCGCTGATCGGGGCGGACGAGATCGGGGAGGCGCAGCACAAGAGTTCTCCGTCTACCAGCAGCGTTTCCTCGCGCAAACCCAGGAGCGTCAGCCAGTCAAGACACACCCGTCGCGAGAACTTCCCGGACAGCCGTCCTCGAAGCCGTGCGACATACTCAACGTGCAATGCGTAGTTCAGCTCGCGCGCAGCCTGCAGTTCCGCCGGACTGCGGAGGCGCGATTCCTGGACCAGTTTCCGGACACTCTCGGCGAGCAGACCGACCACATTGCAGGTGTCGTACGGATCCACCGTTGTGTCGTGGGGAGGGAACTCCGTGTCCCCCAGGGCCCAGGCAAGCACAGCGAGGCCCTCGACAGCCCAGGCGCCGCGCACCGCAAGTTCTCGATCGAGGGTACCCAGAGGCGCGCGCATGATGGCCTCCTCGCGGGGTTCCAGTTCGCCATCCAGGTGGTTGGAGTGCAGCCACGCCCGGACTTCTTCGCAGTACGACCGAGCCTCCGTTCGGTCCGGGTCGCCTTCCACGCCCGCGCGGGAGACCACGGCGGCGAGGACAAGCGATCGCTTGCGCACTGTGCCGGCGCTCAGCGGTATCGCTCGGAAGACATCGTCCTCAATGTCAGTCATGGTTTTCCCGTTGACACAATGCGAAGTCCGCAACCGAAACCTGCACTCATTCTACCCAGGCCGCCAGCAGGAGTGGGGCTCGCTCCGCGCCCGACTTCCGGAGCCAGAGGGTGAGGAAGCGACTGCGAGGGTGCGCTTTCTGGATCGAGATACTGAGCCGGGTGTGGGGGCGTTCGTTCGGCAGCCGCTCGTCGGCGAGTGTGCGACGGCGTCGCACGTGCGTCTCGGCGCGACGGACGCAGCGCGGTGCGCGTGCCCAGACGGCGGGCGAAGGCAACGGTGGGGCGAGTATCGCGACAAGCCAGCCCGGGAAACGGAGCGGATTGGAGCCGGCGAGGCAGCACTCTCTGGATGATCCACCAATTGGTGCTGCAAATCCTGGGTGAACCGCCCTTCTGGGAAGTTCAGTTGACCTCGCAGCCGGTGCGGCAGCCGGCGGCGCCGACCGGCGGCGTTGGGGGAGGGGCTTCCCCGGTCGGGGGCCGACCGGGAGTGCGCTAGCGAACGAACTGCCGGATCCCGCTCGTTGGGCGCGCCGGATAGGGTCGCGGCGCGGTGTGCAGGCGATCGAGGAGCCCCAGGAGGCGTGCCGCAACCACGGGGTGGTCGGCCGCCAGATCCCGGCTCTCGGCCGGATCGCCGGCCAGGTCGTAGAGTTCCAGGCCGCGGGACATGCTCCGATGCAGTTTCCAGTGGCCCTGGCGCACCGCCTGGCGGGCCACCCCGCTTCCGCTGCTGGCGGGCGCCTCCCAGTAGAGCGCGCGGCCCGGGGCCGGATCGTGCTGCGGGTCGAACGCCGCGTACGAGACGCCATCCGTTTCCGTGCCTACCGGAACACCCGCAAGGCTGCACGCGGTCGGCAGGAAGTCCCAGAACGCCACCGGGTAGTCCGCCGTGCTCCCCGCCGGGATGCGTCCCGGCAGGCGGGCAATGAACGGCACGCGAATTCCGCCTTCGTACAGTTCCCCCTTGTAGCCGCGGAACGGCCCGCGCGCGCCGAAGTAGTCGCTGAGGCGCGTCCAGGCCTGGTCCTTGCCGCCGTTGAGGGGCCCGTTGTCCGAGGTGAAGATCACCAGGGTGTCCTGTTCCAGGTTCAGATCCCGCAGCAGCGCCAGCAGTTCGCCCACGTAGCGGTCCATGCGCCCGACCATGCCGGCGAAGGTGGTGATTCCGTCCTCGGATCCCAGGTAGCCGGGACGGGGATCGAGCACCGCTTCGCGGGGGAAGAGTCCGCGGTAGGGCCGCTCGGAGTCGTCCGGGACGACCAACTCGACATGGGGGAGGGTGCAGGCAGCGTAGAGGAAGAACGGCCGGTCGGCGTGCCGTCGCACGAAGTCTAGTGCGCGACGCTGAACCCAGTCGGTAACGTACGCGCCGCGACCGCCCCGCTCGTTCTGCGGCAGCGGCACGCGCCGGCCGTTGTCCCAGATCCAATACGGGTACTGAAAGTGCGCGTGGACCTGATCGAGCTGGCCCGCCCACTCGTCGAAACCCTGGCGGTCCGGACGGCCGGGCGTATCTTCCACTCCCAGGCCCCACTTCCCGAACAGGCCGGTGGCATAACCGGCCGCTTTCAGGCGCTCCGCCACCGTCACGTCTGCGTCGAGCAGGTGGTACTGCGCCCCGTTGTTCCGGCAGGCGGCCCGCCCCAGATGCCGTCCGGTCATGAGCGAGCACCGGGAAGGCAGACAGACGGGTCCGCCAGCGTACGCGCTGGTGAATCGCATTCCCTCCCGGGCCAGACGATCCACGTGGGGAGTGCGGATTCTCCGCTGCCCGTACGCTCCCACCGTGCCGTACCCGAGATCGTCCGCCATGAACCAGATGATGTTGGGGGGACCGGGGCGGCTCCCCCGGTTTCGAGTCTCCAAACCCAGGTGCAGCCCTGTCTTCGGGGCTTCCGAGCGAGTCGTCGAACCGGCTGATCTCGCGGACGAGGGGGCGGGAGGGGCTTCCCGTGCGAGACGGGAAACTCCCTCACCCGAGGCTGCCCCGCCCAGCGTCATCAACACCATCAGGCCAAGCAGCGCGCCTGCGCCTGCGCGGGCCGGCAGAGATCGGGATGTTCGTCTTCCTGATAGGATTTGCACAGTTGGAATCATCCTGTGGGGTGCGGTGGCACGCCGTGCGGGGAACCGTGACGTTCCCGCTCCGCCGCCGGCCACACGGGTAACGGGTCGCCGGAAATGCGGACGGATTTGTATGGCACAACTCGAAATCAGCATCCTCGCACTGGGGCGGCCGGGCACCAGCGCATCCGAATACATCGCGGAAGCAATCCGCGTCGCGCAGCGCAGTGGGCTGACGTACCAACTGACGGCGATGGGCACAACTCTGGAAGGGGACCTGACCACCCTGCTCCAGGTGGCAAAGGAGATGCACGAGGCGCCTTTTGCGATGGGGATCGGACGGGTCTACTCAGTCATCAAGATTGATGACCGGAGGGACCGGGAGAGCACCCTGGAGGGCAAGGTGCTCTCCGTCACCGAGAAGCTCGGCGACTCCTCGGGTTGAGGGCCGCCGCTCCATTCAGGCGCCGCGGACGACCCGGTTCTCCAGCGCACCCACCCCTTCCACGGTGATGCGCACGCGATCCCCCGGCTCCAGCGTGAACTCGTCGGGAGGGACCAGACCGGTGCCGGTCAACAGAAAAGCGCCGAACGGGAACTCGTTGTCCTTCCCGAGCCAGGTGACGAGTTCGCCGAAGTGGCGTTTCATCTGCCCGCTCGAGGTGGCGCCGGAGAAGGCCGTCGCCCCTCCCCGCTCAATGTCCAGGGTGATCCCGAGTTCGCGGTGCTCACAGGGGGATTCTTCCAGCAGAATGGTGGGGCCGAGGGCGCAGGACTGGCGGTAGACCTTGGCCTGGGGCAGGTACAGCGGGTTCTCGCCTTCAATATCGCGCGACGAAACGTCATTCCCCGCCGTGTAGCCGACGATCCGCAGGCGGGGGCTGACCAACAGCGCCACCTCCGGCTCAGGCACATTCCAGCGCGCATCTTCGCGGATACGGATCGGCTCGCCCGGCCCGGACACGCGATTCGGGGTCGCTTTCAGGAAGAGTTCCGGCCGGTCCGCACCGTAGACGGCATCGTAAAACCGGGCGGCGCCTTCCGACTCCTCCATACGTGCTTCCTTGCTGCGGAGGTAGGTGACGCCGGCAGCCCAGACCTCCTGCCGGTCGAGCGGTGCGATCAGGCTGGATCCGCCCTCGCCGGCCAGCAGACCATCGAGCGAGATCGGCTCCTCGGGCGCACCGGAGGACAGCGCGGCACGCACTGCGGCCACCGGGTCCGGCCACTGGAGAAGCGCGCAGAGGTAGCTTTTGCCGGTCTCCCGGTCGGCGGCGAGGCGGAAGACGCGTCCGTCGTCGCCGACGGCGCCCCAGCGGCCGCCGGCGCCGGGGAGAGCGTAGTGGATGAGTTTCAGCATATCAGAGTCTCCCAGGCGGGCGCGGGACCGAACAGGCAGGCGCCGGGCCTCTCTCTACAGTTCCGGAATGGCGAGATCGGGGGCGCCGACTTCCGACATCGTCGCCTCGGGGAAGTAACGCGCCAGCAGGTCCAACGCGATGCGGGCGCGGCGCACCCGCTCGCGCGAGAGCGCAATGGCCGTGGCCTCCAGGTGGGTGCCGCACGGGTAGATGTCCGGAGAGTTGCGCAGTCCCAGCTTCACGTAGACCGGAGCCGCCGTGCGCACCAGCTCCGGCACTTCAAAATGGCGCACAAAGCCGCCGAATCCATCCGGGGACTCCACGTAAATGTCCAACGGCAGCGTCGTGGCCTGGCGGATGCCCGCGATCTGCGCCAGAGTCAGGTCCACCGCCAGATTGAGAGTTCCGGCCCCCAGCTCCTGCCAGACGCGGGCCGATGCGGGATTGGCGGTGGGGAGCTGCACACTGGTCTTGATGACCAGATTGGCAGGCAGCTCTCCCTCCTGCTTCATGCGGTGGGTCACCCAGAGCAGACCGGGATCGGCGATCAACACTCCGCGCACGCCCAGTTCACAGCCGCGGCGAATGTCCTCAATGGCATACACGAGCTGCTCCGTGCCGCGCTGGTTGCACGCAATCCCTGAGCCGGCCGGCGACTTCACCTGCCCTCCCGTGTCCCACTGCGCCCGGGGACCGACGAAGAGGCTCACCTCCATCCCGTGATCGCGTCCGATCCGCAGCATCTCGCGGATTTCTGCGTCGGTCATCAGCATGATGCCGGATCCCTGGCTGACGCGGTGGATCGGGACACCGTATTCTTTTCCGGTCTCGATCACCGCTCGCAGGGCACGCGGGCCTTCTGTGCTCGGGATCTCAATCCGGTAGTGGCAGCCGTCAGGGAAACGCAGCGGGCTGTCCGGCAGCGAAGCCGGATCGGCGCCGGGGAGTCCCAGATGCCGGAGGAATGTGCGGGTAGAGTCCATCATCATGCACAGGTTCACTGTCGGACCGCGGAACTCCTGTCTGGAATCCGGAGGGGCGAGCATGACGGAAACAAAGGTTCTCGCTGCGGAATGGGTGCTTCCGGTGAGTGCCGCTCCTATCCGGGACGGCGCGCTGGTCGTCGAGGGCGAGCGGATTGCCTGGGTCGGGGAACGGCGTGAGATTCCCTCCCGGTTCCTCCGAACCGGGGTGCGCGCCTTCCCCCGGTCGTTGTTGCTGCCCGGATGGGTGAACGCACACACGCATCTGGACCTCACGGCGGCGCTCGGACAGATTTCCGCGTCGGCAGATCAGCACGTGGGGTGGCGCGCAGCGGTGGACCGGCTGCGGGAGGCGCTGCCTCCCTCGGTGCTGCGGCAGGCCGTACTCGCCGGGCTGGACCTCCTGGCCAGCACGGGGACAACCACCATTGCTCATGTGGCGCCGCTGCCGGAACTGGAACCGTTTCTTGAGCGACCGCTCCGCTGCGTGGTGTTCCACGAGGCGCGCGGGTTCCAGTCCGCTCAGAGCGCCGCCCATCTGAGCGCGGCCGAGGACTGGCTGGCGGGCGCCCAGGCGGTGCTGGAGGAATCCGGTGGGGCACGGGTGCGGCTCGGGCTCGCCGCGGATTCTCTCGCCACCGTGTCGCCGCACCTCCTGCGCAGCCTGGTGGGGCTCGCCGCTCGGGAGCAGGTCCCGTTCTCGCTGCACCTGGCGGAGTCGGCCGCCGAGATCGAGTGGCTGCGCTCGGGCAAAGGCCCGTTCGACGCGTGGCTGACCCGGCAGGGCGACCGGGATCCAGGATGGAGTCCGCCGGGCCTCTCCCCGCTCCGCTACCTGGAACGCCTCAGAGGGCTGGAGGCATGCGGGATTCCGGCAGTGGCCGCGGTGAACCCGTACTACCTCTCCTCGGACGAAGCACCCGTGCTGGCCCGCGCCGGCTGCGCCGTCGTCTATTCGCCCGGCAGTCGTCGTTTCTTCGGGCACCCCCTGCCGCCCATCGGGCCGGTGCTTGCCTGGGGCGGCAGGGTGGCGCTTGCTACCGAGAGTCTGGCCGCGAACGGGGGGATGAGCCTGCTGCGCGAAATCCGCCTGGCCGCCGAAGAATTTCCGGAGATTTCCCGCTCCGCCTGGGTCCGCTCCGCCACCCTCTCCGGCGCCGAGACCCTGGGGCTGGGCCGGGAGATCGGTTCATTGGAACCGGGCAAACAGGCCGACGTGCAGGTGCTCGGGGAGCTTGCCGAAGCAACCACCGACCCCGTTCAGGCTCTCTTCACGGAGCCGCTGCGCGTACGTCTCCTCATGGTTGCGGGAGCGCCGGTACGGCTGCGGTGAGCCTGGGGTGGGGGAAAGACCGGGGGAAGGGGTGGCGGCCGGGACGGCCGCGCTCCCGGGGCGCCCGCGGCGTCTTTCTCCTCTCAACTCGCGATCCGAGGCAGGAGGGCGCTCGTTCGGAACCGAATCACTTCACGGGGCACTGAGCAACAGGGGAGAGAAGGGCGATGGCAGACCAGGGACCGAAACGAATTCTCGTGCTTGGTGGCGGATTTGCCGGGGTGTACGCGGCTATCGAGCTGGAGCGGCTTCTCCAGGGCCGGGACGACTACCAGATCACCCTCATCAATCGCGAGAACTACTTCGTCTATCAACCGATGCTGCCGGAGATCATCTCGGGCAGCATCGGGCTGTTCGACACCGTCAGCCCGCTCCGGCGACTTCTGCCGAAGACGAACGTCCAGGTGCGTGACGTGGAAAGCGTGGATCTGGAGCAGAAGGTGGTCGTGACCAGCCCTGGCTTCAAGCCGGTGGCGCACCGGATCCGCTACGATCACCTCATTCTCGCGCTCGGCACGGTCACCGACTTCCGCGGGATGACCGGACTGACCCAGCACGCGCTGCCGTTCAAGAACCTGGGGGACGCGCTCTTTCTGCGCAACCACGTGATTCACGCCCTGGAAGAGGCTTCGATCGAAGGGGACTCCGAGTTGCGGCAGGCGCTCCTCACGTTCGTTATTGCCGGCGGCGGCTTCAGCGGCGTCGAGGTAGCCGCCGAGTTGAACGACTTCGTGCGGGGCGTCGCGAAAACCTACCGGGGTATAGATCGCTCCGAAATCAAGGTGATCTTGCTGCACGGGGGCGCCCGGATTCTCCCGGAACTCACCGAGAAGCTCGGGTTGCTGGCCCAAAAGGTCCTCGCGCAGCGGGGTGTGGACATCCGGTTCAACGCCTATTTGCAGGCCGCCACCACCGACGCCGCGATCCTGCGGGACGGCACGCACATTCCCACCAAGACCCTCGTCTCCACGGTGCCCTCCAGCCCCAATCCGATTCTGGACATGCTCGCACTGCCGAAAGAACGGGGCAAGATCAAGGTTTCCAATCAGCTTCAGGTAGAAGGGTCCGACCACCTCTGGGCCCTGGGCGATTGCGCGCTCGTCCCCCTGCCGGACGGAAAGAGCTTCGCGCCGCCCACCGCACAGCATGCCATTCAGGAAGCGAAAGTGGCGGCCCACAACCTCGTGGCATCGTTACGGGGCGGCACGCGGAAAACCTTCGACTTTGGGGGGCTCGGCAAGATGGGTTCCCTGGGCCACCACTCCGCGGTCGCCGAAGCGTTCGGGATGCAGTTCAGCGGCCTGCTCGCGTGGCTGATGTGGCGCACCGTCTACCTGATGAAGCTCCCGGGGTGGGACCGCCGCTTCCGCACGGCCGTCTCCTGGGGTACCGATCTCTTCCTCCCGCCCGATATCGTGCAGCTCAAGATCGCGCACTCCGCCGGCGTCACCCAGGAGCACTACGAACCGGGTGATGACATCTTCCGCCAGGGCGACCTCGGGGATCGCCTCTACATCATCATCAAGGGTCGCTGCGATGTGCTCCGCGTCATTGACGGTAGGGAGCAGACCCTCGCGAACCTCGGCCCGGGCGAGTACTTCGGCGAGATGGCCCTGTTGAACCAGACCACCCGCGGCGCCACGATTCGCTGCACAGAGGGCCTGGACGTGCTGAGCCTGCGGAAGGGCGACTTCGGAGCACTCGTGACGCACCTGCCTGCTCTGCGTGAGAGCTTCGAGAAGGTCGTGGACCGCCGCAACCTGGGGCCCGGGCCCGACTGATGCCGAGGGCGGCCCGCTGCCTCTCGTTCGGGCTACTCGCCGCGATCGGTCTCTGGGGGTGCGGACGTGACAGCCATGCCCCCCAGGCCGGCGGGCTCTTCGGCGCCGGGCCGTCACGCCCGCAGCGTGTCCCCCGCCCCAACACCGTCGCAGCACGTATCGTCCACGGCGCCAAAGAAGAAGCCCGGCGCGGCGTGCAGTACGACCCCACCTACCGGGTCATTCCCTACCCGGGCGGCGATGTGCCGCGCGACCGGGGCGTCTGCACCGATGTGGTGATCCGTGCCCTCCGCGCCGCCGGCTACGACCTCCAGAAGCTGATCCACGAGGACATGCGGCGGCACTTCGCGCTCTATCCGCGGCGTTACGGCCTCAGGCGCCCCGACCGGAACATAGACCACCGCCGGACGCCCAATCAGCAGGTGTTCTTTGCCCGCCACGGCACGACCCTCCCCAAAGCCATCACCGGCCGTGCCGCCGCCACCTGGCTACCGGGCGACCTCGTCTACTGTCGCCTCCCCAACGGCCTGGGACACACCGGGGTGCTGTCCGACGTGCGCGGCCCCTCCGGCCTCCCGATGGTGCTGCACAACATGAGCGTCGCCGTCGAAGAAGACGTCCTCTCCGCCTGGGAAATCACAGGCCACTACCGCTACCCACCGGACGGCGCGGCGGGTCGCAGACGACGCGCGTCGCGATAGAAAATCGGCGCGAGGAGGACTGACGCCTCACGCCCCTCCGGAGGCTCATCCTGTGCCGGAACTCGCCCCTCCGAGCCAGGGTCACGCACACGCCCTCAGGGGCACCCGGAGTGTTTGCTGTTTGCGGGCCCGCCAGCGGCGCCCACACCGGGCACAGCAACACGTTCCCGTACCCGAGCCACGCACGTCAGTAAGGGACAGCTAAAAGATATGTCAGTCGTACCTGTCCAACACGAATTCAGGCAGACAGTCACCAGAGATCAAAGGGGCCGATTCCGGCTGGCTGGTGACCGGCTGACTGGTGACCGGCCAGGTCCTCCCGCACAATCCCGCCCACGCGGTTCCGGTCCATCCTTCTCCCTGAAGGAGGGAAAGACGCCGGTGCTCGACGCCAGAGAGGCGCGCCGGCTCCTGGATAGCATCGACACAAGTCACGAGGTGGGCTTGCGGGACCGGGCACTAATTGTCACGAACGCCCAAGCCGCCCGCGACCACCACGTCAGCACTCACCCGCCGACGGCTGATAGAACCACGATTAGCCCCGCCCTCCGTCGATCACCCAGCGCCGTCCGCCCTGTGGGTGCTCCGCTTCCGGCCGGAGAGGCATTTCAACCGCTGCTCGCCCAGGGGAGCCGCACCCCCTTCCGGCAGATCAGTCGCTTAACGGGGACGCTTCGGGGGTGCGGCGGAGACGCCTTCGAGGCCGCCGCTGACGCGGAGCACCTCGCCTGTGATCCACACGGCTTGCGGGCTGCACAGGAATGCCACTCCGTTCGCGATGTCCGCGGCCTCGCCCCAGCGGCCCAGCGGGATAGCGGACCGGATGCGCTCGATCATCTGCTCCTCGGTCAGCCCGAGGCTCCGGCAGCGCTGCGCCATGACGGTCTTGTTGAAGTCGGTGTACACCGGCCCCGGGCTGACGGCGTTTACGCGCACTCCGTACGCGGCCAGCTCCAAGGCCAGGGTGCGGGTGAGGCTGATCACTCCGGCCTTCGCGGCGTTGTAGGCAGCGACGAGCGCGGCCGGATTCTGGCCGTTGACGGAGGCGATGTTCACGATGCACCCGGATTCCTGCCGCTCCATGATCCGCGCGACCGCGCGGCAGCAGTAGAACGAGCCGGTGAGGGTGACGCCGAGGACTCGCTCCCACTCCGCGTCCGGGAGCTCGGAAACCGGCGCGACCGTCTGGCCGACGCCCGCGCTGTTGACGAGGATGTCCAGCCGCCCGTGCGCCGCCATCAACGCCGCGAAACAGCGGTCCACCGAGGCGCTGCTCGCCACGTCCACCTGCACGGCCGCGCCGCCCAGTTCCCGCGCGGCGTGCTCGGCCTTCTCACCCTGGAGGTCTGCAATGACGACGGACGCCCCACGGCGGGCCAGCTCGGCCGCGATGCCGTAACCCAGCCCTTGTGCCGCGCCGGTCACCAGGGCGACCTGCCCCCGCAGCTCTCCTTCGCCTCCGCCGTCGCTCATCGCTTGACCCCCGCCGATCCCGGCTCGCACAACTCCGCCGCCGCGTTCGATGCACTGCCTCCCGCGCAGGCCATCGCAGCCGGTCGGAAATTCGCACTCCGCGGTTTTCAGTGGCCGGCCTTCCCTGGGGCGGCGGAGCGCGCGGACCACGCCGCAGTAGAGCGTCGCGCCGGCCGGCGCGCGCCCTGCACTACTTCTTCGGCGCTCTGACCGTGGCCCTTTTCTGCATGCCGGACGGATCGTATGGGGCGAGTGACCGCCAGCACGGCCGGCAGAGAAACCCGAGCACGAGCCTTCATTCGGGAGTCCCTGGCGCGGGGTCGCCTCCGCACGTTGGGGAGACTCGCAGGAATCGAGAGGGAACGGAGGAGGCAGCGCCGAGATCAATTCCGGCACGAGGACTCACTTCTCCTCCGGGATTTTCGTCTTCACGGCACGGTGGGAAGAGACCGCCGCCGCGGCAGTGCCGGCCGTGCCGTACGTGGAAAAGGGGGAGCAGTGTTGACGCCGGAACAGCTTCGCCTGGTGACCGAAGCTACCACGCCGCGCGGTCGCACGCTCGAAGAGCAGCTCCGGGTGTTGGCGTGGGAGTATCCGGGCTCGCCGCCGGAACACGCCGTGCCAGATTGGCTCGGGACCGTCCGCGGGTTGTTGTGTCGAATGCGGCACCCTGGGCTGATTCGCCGCGTGGAACCGGGAGGGCGGTCTCTGTCCCGAATGCACGTGAACCCCGGTCTCAGGTTTGCTGGGAACCGCGTCCCAGCGGGTGCTGCTCCTTCTGGTTTACTCGCTTCGGGGTGTGCACCACGATCCCTTGCCGCTGTTGCCACCCCGCTTGCCAGAACCCGTCGATGAACCCCTTATCGCCCCGCACCCGGAGGTTCACGTAGTCTTCCAGCACAGCGTCCGCCCCTTCCCGCTCGTTCGCATTGGCCGGGATCAAGGTCCAGTCGGTGATCACCCCGTCCAGGGCGGTCAATACCAGGAGCCGATATCCTATAGAATACTGACGGTGCTGGGAGCGGCTCTCACATGAATCTTCATGAGCACACCCATGACCCACACGAACTGGAGACCGCGGCGGCTACGAGTCCTCACCTTGGGGCTGCACCAGACACCTGGAGCAGATGCCGTGGAGCACCTCAACAGCCTCTTGAGGGATCGGGTCTGCAGTAGGCTGGTCAACCGCCTTCTCCTGGAGGATCCGACTAAGCCCGACGAGGAGCTGCTCTCGACTCATTGTGTCCATTCCGCCCCGCGCCCCTTCGAAGCCACAGTTCCAGGCGGCCAACGCTTGCCCAAAAGCGAGCGCCTCAATCACATCGGACCGGCTACTGCTCCTCAGTCCGACCGAGCCGTTTGATGCGAGGCGACTTACGATACCAGCAGTGCACCAGTCGCCGGCACCAGACGTGTCTCGTAACGCATTCACCCTAAAGGCTGCGACACGTTCCCAGCCGGTTGTGGTGTAACCTCCGAGCCGGCAGCGGTAGCTGAGCCCGCCCCGGCCGAGCGTCTCAATCTCAAGAAGAGGTCCGCCTTCGTCGATCTCCAGCTCGGCGCTCTCAAGGTGGGCACGCATCCGTTCGTGGGAGTACTTGAGGATGTGCGACACGCGGAGAGCTTCCCTGAAGAGCTCCACCTCCCCGACACCCGATGGCTCGAACACAACAATTGCGCCTTGCTCGACGCAGGCCTCGGCTAACGCGAGCGCGCCCCGTGAGACGCGATCAAGAAAGAAGACGCGCGGTTCATCCACTTGGGCCAGAACAGACCGAATAGCGGTTTGTGGGACCGCACTGTAGCGCGGGAAACGCCCACCGCAGTGGGGGCATCTCCAAGAGAACGTATGGAAGGGCACCCCAGACGCATCTCTGATGATGCGCTGCAGGATGACGGGCGTATCACTCGCAGGCTCAAGGTGGAGGAAGTCAAGCCGGACCCCTCGGCGTTCGAGGTCGGCGCGGACGTAGTCCGCCGCTCGGTCCCGTCGCAGTCGGCCTACGGGGAACGCCTCCCATCCAAGAAACGCCAGGATGCTTAGCACGTTGCCACACGTGCCCCCCGCCCAAAGGCATCCCTTCGGACGATCCTGACTTACAACAAGGTCGAGCGCGATAAGTCCCGTTCCGTAGACCCGCGGGCATCCAGAGATCTGACCTACAGTCATGCGGGAGCCCCCGCTCCGCCTGAAGACGGGTATGCTTCGCCCGCCAGCCAAAGGTGCACGAGTTCGCCCCCCTGCCCTGCCTGCGCCTCAAGCTCCTGCCAGTCAACCGTGTAGCCGATAGATTCCACGTACACGACCGGAAAGTCCCGTTCCAAGGCTGCCATCAGCGCTCCCATCGACAGTAGCTTGCTCCCCATCGGTGAGAGCACAACCAGGGAGCCGCCGACACCCGCGAAGACAGAGCTGCGGGCGTCCGCGATCCGAAGGAGGGTGCGGTACAGGTCCAGCGGGCTACTCTCGGCCGCATACACGATGTTGCGGCTGTCCACATCCCACGCGCCTTCGAGCTCCTCGCGGTACTCCTCAAGAAGCTTATCCCCCAATCGCCAGTGATTGGAGGGAAAAGGCAGCACAGGACAGGTATCGTGCGGCCTCACGGAAGCATGGATGCGATCAAGCACGGCTCGCTTGCCTCGCACCAGGTGCGGGAGCCACAGCTTCGCGGCACGCGCTTGCTCATCCATGCCGAGAGCGCCACGGAATCCGGCTATCGGGTCGGCACGGTCGGAGGAGATAGCGGTGATGGCCTCGTCCGTGGCGGGGTGGTGCGTCACCATGATGTGAACGTTCGTCCTGGGGCTGGCTTGTGGGCCCGCCTCCAGCAGAAGTCGAACCATAGGAAACATGATACCCAGGGAGAGCGCGCTGCAGTCCACAACGACATCGGTGGTTTCGCTCAGATCGAGTGCGTGGAGGGCCTCGGTGGCACGCCGTCCTCCAACTACTGCCCCGTCGCTGGCGAAGACCTCGACCTTAGCCACGTGGCTGTCCGGCACAAGCTCAGTCAGGACGCGCAGGTTCTCTGATGCTCTCTCCACCAACTCCGGAGCGGGGTCTGGCCGTTCTTCACGTATGAAGCAGGCACGCAACCGCTTGCCGAGCACAGCAGACAGTACCCGTGCAACCTGGGCGGCGCGCGGGTCGAAGCCTGCACCAGCCAAGACCAACACCCGCCGGTGCATCTCACCGAAATGAGCGTGAGCGAAGGCCTCCACTTCCGCACCACGCAGGTCCAGGCACTTATCCCAGCGGAGCGGCTGCCTCACGAGCCCGACTCCCGGACGAGACGCGCCAGTTCCGCGACGCTGCCTTCGAGAAAGCCGCCCCGTCTTAAGGCCCTATCCCAAAACATTTATGGTAAAAATTGTGATCACTCCTGAGTAAAATAGAGTGAATCGCTGAAATGGGAGAAATAAACGATGGGCTTGGTAGGCAAAGGGAGTAATTGGAAGGAGATCCCGGAAGCGCTGTGGC
>SXGS01603168.1_pt1 | contig 21437 bp, 22 predicted proteins | sample 3174681 | NCBI WGS metagenome assembly SXGS01 (sample SAMN11356861, study PRJNA531348) | freshwater metagenome | isolation source: freshwater sample F1-80 | place: China: Fuxian Lake, Yuxi | collected 2017-12-25 | reverse complement strand
GGTGTCGGTCACGGAGCGGACCAGGGAAATCGGTGTGCGGATGGCGGTGGGAGCCAAGCGGCGGCACATTGTCATACAGTTTCTGATTGAAGCCGTGACGCTCAGCGTAGTCGGCGGCTGTCTGGGGATTGTGGTCGGCGTATTGGGTGCGCGTGTGACAACCGTGATCGCCGGATGGCCGACCATTATTTCTGCTGAAACCGTGATGGCTGCCTTTGTATTCTCTATCGCCGTTGGGCTGTTTTTTGGGCTATACCCAGCCAATAAAGCTGCTCGGCTCAATCCCATCGATGCGTTGCGGTATGAATAGTCGGATGCCACCAACGATAGTTGGTACGTGCGAGGTTATTGGGATGCAGGTGTGGGAGAAGGGGAAACGACGGACAGGGAAACTTCGATGCGAGGATGTAATTTGTCGATGTCCTTATAGAGGTGGGTTTCGACGATCCGGTTATCGTTGACTCCCAAGCCTTCACAGAGTGCATCTTGAGCAATCTTGAGGCCGCCGTCAATGTCGCGCCGCAGGGCTGAAGTGAAGAAGAATCGGATGGAGAGGGCTAGTGGGCCGGATTGAAACTGAGTCATCAGCGAGGCCCGCGCAGGCGATTGAGCCAACGCGATCCAGACCTGCTGTCCCACCTGTATTTTGTAGGCGCGCCCGGTAGAGGATAGCAGCCGGCGTCCGTTCACAGTGGCGTACTGGCGATTAATGCTGGGAGGAACCGGCAGGGTCAGCGACAATCGTCCGTTGGCTACGGTTGCACCAGCCGGCATCTCTTGGGAGGCGCTGATGGTCTTGGACGTCTGGAATTGAGATAGTTGGGTGAATCGGTCAAGAGGCTGTGAGACTAGTGGGGAGGAAACGGTTTCCTGGCCTGCTGAGGGTCTATAGGAGACTGTGCGTACCGGCCGATTGGAAAGTCGGGAGCCTGAGCGACGACGGTGTGATGGCATGAAGCAAGTTACAAGAGATTCAGAATCTTGGCCATGTTTTGTTCGTAGCGATCTTCCGTACGGGCGATATACCGCCGCCATTCGCTGGGGTTCCAGATTTCCATACGGTGATAGAGACCGACCAAAATCACTTCCTGATCATCGTCGAGCGGCACCATTTTCCGTAAGCGGCCGGGAATGAGAATGCGACCGGTTTTGTCGAGGTCCGAGGTGCCTGCTTCAGAGACGACGAAGTGCATGAAGAGGCGGCTCTGATCGTCGTCCAACGATGTTTTGGTCCGTTCGAGGACTTGTTTCCATTCCTTGGCCGAATAGATAAGTAAGGACTGTTCCGGTCCCTTCAAGAACACGACGGATTGGCCATCGGCCTCGATCTGCTCGCGGATGGGCGAGGGGACGATGAAGCGTCCCTTCTCATCAACTTTGCACAAGTATTCGCCGGCAAACATCAATCAGGTCCTAGTGTAAGCGTTCACGGCGGTTCTGGTTCGTTCGCGAATCCACTGTTCCAGATCCGAGCGCACGAACCGCCATTCTTTTCCAAGCTTGAAGGCGGGAATCTGCCGACTCTGCAAATAGCGATAGAGTGTGCGCGGGGTAATTTTCAGATAACGGCAGGTCTCCGTCGCCGTCATCAATTCGCTTTTCTGGGCTGTCCCCATCGTGCCACCAGATTGCATCGTAGCTATGTAGACTCATGAGGCTCCTGATAATGAGCGTATTCTAGGGATCGTCGGGAAATTGTCAAGTAAAAATATATGACAATGTCTGTCACAGACTGTCAATGCCAGTCGTTGTCTCCCCATTCCCGCTTATCTCTTTTGATTCTCCCACTTGCTCCATCATGGTCTCCATATCGTCGCCGACGTCTTGGCCCATCGCCTCACCCATGTTCTTCATGAAACGGGCGGTGCTGTGTGGGTCGTTTTCGTCACATGCACCGAGATTGTCGGGATCTGTCAGAGCTTCGAGCCGCGCCGCTTCGGATTTTGGCGCGGCGAACCGCGACAGGAGGCGGTCCACCTGTGAGCTGCCGCAATGCCGGCAGCCTGCCGGTGGAGGATTGCGGAGATTGAGGATCAGGATGGAACAGCGTTTCCCACAAGTTCGGCAGAGGTACTCATAAATCGGCATAGGTCATCCTCCAATGACATCGGTTGTCATGTGAGTTCTCTCCGCAAGGACTCGATCCGGGATGTGGCTCGCATCCACGGTGCGCCCCAAGGTCAACGCAAAGACGTCGCCGGAACCGGCTTTGCGGAGGGTCTTCGCACATTCATTCACTGTGGCGCCGGTTGTGAACACGTCGTCGATCAACAGAATGCGTTTGCCGGCAATCGATTCAGGATGAGTGAGGGCAAAGGCTCCACGGAGATTCTTCAATCGCTCTTTTCGGGAGAGGGTGGTCTGCGCCGGTGAGGGAATGGCCCGGATCAGATCCGCGCAGGAGACAGGCAGGCAGAGATGGCGGCCGATCCGGTCTGCCAGTAGCAAGGATTGATTGAATTCCCGTTCGCGCAGCCGCTCGCTGTGCAGCGGCACGGGCATGAGAAGGTCAATGGAATCGAGCGCCGGAAGCTGGTTGATCATGAGGCGAGCCAACGGCGTCGCCAGTGAGACTTTTCCACGGTATTTGAACAGGCAGATGGCCTCTCGCAGCGGGGGCTGGTAGGGATAGAGCGTCCAGGCTCTGGTGAAGGACGGGGGGCGCAGGGCGCAGGAGTGGCATACATGCGTTGGGCTGTAGACTGTCGCAACCGATGAGGCGAAGGGGCGGTCGCATCGAGCGCAGCGTGAATGGCCCGGCAGCGCGATGGTACTCCAGCAGGCGGAGCAGAAGTGCGGAATCGGATCGTCGGCCAAGGGTGCACGGCAGACCGCACAGTCAGCCGGTAAGAGAAACCGGACCATCCGACGTATGAGTTGCGGTGCAGATTCAATCCAAGAGTGAGCCATAGACGGCATCTGCGCCCCAGCGTAAGACACAATGCTCTCTTTATGGTGAACAGGCCTGTTCTGCAAGGTTGTCGCGTTCTAAACGGTTGTGCTATACGAAAGCAGTCGCGCAACAGCGGATATTCGTATGTAGTCTATGTACGGGCCTTGGAGATACGTTCGTGGTCGTTCTGAAGGGGCTTTCCAAATCATATGTGTGCGGCGGAGCCACGGTGGCCGCGTTGACCGATATCAATTTGGACATACGGCGCGGAGAGTTCTGCGCGTTTATCGGGCCGAGCGGGTGCGGGAAAAGCACGTTGCTGAATCTCATTGCCGGGCTGGATCATCCCACGTCGGGAGACATTGTGCTCGATGGGCAGTCCACGGCCGGCCTGTCCAGTTCCGAGTGGACGAGAATCAGGCGCGAGACTATCGGCATCGTGTTTCAAGCCTTTCATTTGGTGCACGGACTGACGGCGGAGGAGAATGTTGCGCTTCCGTTGCTGTTGCGCGGAGACGGCGGACGCAGTGTGGCGATGCGGGTGGACGAGGTGTTGGAGATGGTGGGAATGAGCCGGAGGCGGCATCATCGGCCGGGCGAGCTATCCGGGGGTGAACAGCAGCGGGTGGCGATTGCGAGGGCGTTGGCGCATCGGCCTCGTCTCTTGCTGGCGGATGAGCCGACCGGGAATATCGATTCGCATCAGGGTGCTGATATCATGGCGCTCATTAAGACTTTGGCCAAGACGGGTGAACAGACGGTCTTGCTCGTCACGCACAGCGACCAGGCAGCCCACCAGGCTGACTATGTTTGGACGATCCAAGACGGGCGGCTGGTGACGCGGATCGAGCGGCAGCCCGAACTGGTGGCGCGATGACGGATCTCTCGACCACGATCGCAGGCGTTCGATTTCCCAGCTGTTTCATGAATGCCGCCGGGGCGCTCTGCGTGACGCGCGATGAACTTGTGGCGTTGGGAACGTCCGCAGCCGGCGCGATCGTGACCAAGTCGATGACGGTCGAACCGCGCCAGGGCAATCCTGAGCCACGCTACTATGGATTTCCGGGCGGATCGATCAATTCCATGGGACTTCCCAACCTTGGGTACAAGGCCTATGCCGAACTGATTCCTGAGCTGAAGCGATTCGGAAAACCGGTCGTGGCGAGTGTGGCGGGTCTGTGCGAGGAGGACTTTCCGACCATTGCCGCTGCCATCAATGCGGCTCAGCCGGACCTCATCGAAGTGAACCTTTCGTGCCCGAATATTCCCGGTAAACCTCAAATCGGCTACGATCCGGAGACGTCGGAGCGGGTGATCAAGCGGGTGCGCCAGATCATCACGGTCCCCATGGGGTTGAAGCTGCCGCCCTATTTCGATCCGGCGCATCACGAGGCGATGGGGAAAGTGATCGGACGATACGGCATCGACTTTCTCAACATGATCAATTCAGTGGGCAACGGATTGGTGGTCGATCCGGAGCGTGAAGCCGTCGTCATCAAACCAAAAGGCGGATTCGGCGGGTTGGGCGGCAGGCTCATCAAGCCGGTGGCGCTGGCGAATGTCCGCGCCTTCTACAAATTCTTTCAAGGCAGAATCCCGATCATCGGCACCGGCGGTATTATGGACGGCGTGGATGCGTTCGAGCATCTATTGTGCGGCGCATCGGCCCTACAGATCGGTACGCTGTTGGTGGAGGAGGGGTTGGATGTGTTCGGCCGGCTGGACAAGGAGCTGGCTGAGATTCTGGCGCGGAAAGGATATCGTTCAGTCGCGGAATGTCGAGGGATGGTCAAAGAGCTGTAGCCGTTATCGTTTGCCGAAGCTTGCCGGCAACAACCCATGGCGCAGGGATTGGCGCAGCAGTTGGGCGACGTTGCGGGCGTTGAGACGCCGCATCAGATTGAAGCGGTGTACTTCGACCGTACGGACGCTGATCTTCAGTGAAGCGGCGATCGCTCGGCTGGTGTGCCCCATCGCCACCATCTTGAGGATCTGTGATTGACGGGGAGTCACCTGGGGAGCTTCTTTTTGTCCGTTTTTAGTCGGTTCGAAGGTGAGTGCGGTATGGCCTCGACTCTGTGCCACTGTAGGTGACTCCTGAAATCGTGAAGCAAGTCTAGCAAAGGATCGTATATGTGTAAACGAAACGGCCGATCTTCGTACGGGCTGTTCTGGTTGTCTCCGCGCATCGTGCCGGGTGGCCGTCTGCCTGATTCCTCCTGTTCGTCCTGTGTCACTGGTTCCTGATGCCCTCCTGTATCAAAGTTTTCCTGCTGATCGTTTCTGCGCACGCGACTCAATGGCCGCTGCGCACGTTGTTGACCGTCATCGGGGTCGCCCTTGGCGTCTCAGCCTCTGTGGCGGTGCGGACGGCCAACGTCGATGTGCTCCGGTCGTTCGAGCAGGCCGTGTTGACCGTGGCAGGTCCGACAACCGTGGAAATTTCAGGCGGTGAATTGGGGCTGGACGAACGGCTCATTACGGCTGCGCGCCATGTGTCTGGCGTCACATCGGCTTCTCCGGTGATTCTTCAAACGGCAGTGCGGATCGACGCCGGAGGAAGCAGTCAGGCCGTGCAGGTGCTTGGCTTGGATCTTTTCGCCGAGGCGGACTCACGCGGGTTTCGTCTTACCCAGCAACCGACGGAACGCCGGTTGGATGCGGTGCTCGATCCGAACAGGGTGCTGTTGGGGCGGAAGCTGGCAGCCGAGTGGAATCTTTCGGTGGGCGATAGGGTCTCGTTGCAGATCGGCCCCGGTCCCATCCAGTGTCTGGTGTCGGGTATCCTCGAAGACAGCTCCGATCGAACGTCATCCTGGGATCATCTCGCAGTGATGGATATTGCGGCGGCCCAGATTACGTTTGGGATGGTCGGGCGGCTGGATCGAATCGACCTGGTGACGGATGCGACAACACCGGTTGAAGCGGTGGCGCAGAATCTGCTCGCGATCATGCCGCCTCACGTCACGATTGAACGCCCGGCGAGCCGGACGAAACAAGTGGAGCAAATGGTGCGGGCATTTCGCCTGAACTTGACGGTGCTGAGTTGGGTGGGACTGCTGGTCGGCATGTTCCTGATCTACAACACGATGGCATTTGCCGTAACCAGGCGGCGCCGGGAGATCGGGATTTATCGGGCCATCGGCATGACCCAATCGCGTGTGGCTGGCCTCTTTCTGGCCGAGGCCGGTCTGTTCGGATTAGCGGGTGGACTCGTCGGGACTGTCGCAGGCTTGATATTGGCGCAGAAATTGATCGCGTTGTTGAGCCGGACGATCTCGGACCTCTACGTTCCGGTCGCGGCAGAGGCCAGCCGGTTCTTTGAAGCCGGCTGGTTCTGGCAGATTTCTTTGGAAGGGGTCGTGATCGGAGTCGTCGTGTCTATGATCGGCGCCATCGGGCCGAGCGGGGATGCGAGTCGAACGGCGCCCGCGCGAGCCCTGGCGCCAGGCGATTATGAAGCAGGCCGGCAGCTTCGGGCCGGCACGTTGGGGGCGGTTGGGCTGCTGTTGCTCGCGATTGCCGGAGGGTTGAGTCTGACTGAGCCGATAGGGGGTATACCGGTGTTAGGCTACCTGGCCACCCTCTGTGTGCTGGCAGGACTCTCCTGTCTTGCTCCGATCTGCATCATCGGACGGCGGAGCAGACGACGGGAACACGGCGCATCAGGAACGAGCGGCGTCATCAGGGAGATCGCGGTCGATCATGCGTCACGCAATCCCGGACGCAACGGGGTCACCGTGTCCGCCTTGATGGTCGGGCTCGCGATCATGATCGGCGTCCTCGTCATGGTACGCAGTTTCCGGCATACGGTGGAGGTGTGGGTGGCCGATACGGTGCTGTCCGACGTAGTCGTGGCGCCGTCACTATGGCTGCGAGGCACAGAAGCGGGGAGCATTGGACGGAGTCTTCCACCGTCCTGGCTGCAGGCATTGTCGGGGATTCCCGGTGTGGCGGCGGTCGATACGTATCGCGATGTCCGCATCAACGTGGATGGCCGGCGTGTCGCGATCGTCTCGCGTGACTTGCGGCTGCATGCGCAACGGAGCCGGTATCTCGTGCGGCAAGGCGATTCCTCCGAGCAGCTCAATCGCGCGGCGGCTATCGGCGGTGTGCTGATTTCTGAAGTATTGGCGGATCGGCTGAGGGTCGAGGAGGGCTCGCTGCTGGAGGTCACGACTCCGGAAGGCATCAAACAGTTTCCGATCGTCGCGGTGTTTTACGACTATTCGACCGACGGAGGAAAGCTCGTGATAGACCGCGCCCTGTATCAGTCGCTCTGGCATGACGAACTGGTTACGGTCTTTCCGGTCTATCTGGCGGCGGGAGCGGATGTAGATAAGGTGCGAAAAACAATTGTCGAGAAACTGGGTGAGGCCAACAGCGGCAGGCTTCCCCCGCTGGTCATCAGCAACACTGAACTGCAAACGGAGATCCTCGAAATCTTCGACCGGACATTTCTGATGACCTATGTGCTGGAAGCCATCGCGATCATCATCGCCATGCTCGGCATCGTCAATACCTTGGTCACGTCGGTGCTGGAGCGGCGCAGAGAGTTTGCCACGGTACGGGCCATCGGCGGCAGCGCCAGGCAGATCCAAGAATTGGTGCTGTGGGAAGCCGCGTACCTGGGTCTGGTGGGAATCGGCTTGGGATTGATCGGCGGCGGAGCGCTCTCGTTCCTGCTGGTTTCAGTCATCAACAAACAGTCGTTCGGGTGGACGATTCAAATGATCGTGCCCATCGGCCCCCTCGTTCAAGCCATCGGCCTCGCCGCGGCTGCAACCCTCGTGGCCGGGTATTTTCCCGCCCGCTGGGCCGCCCGTCAGTCGGTGGCAGAGGGGCTGAGAGAAGAGTGAGCATCTGGTGGCGGTGCCCCGGATTGAACGGGGGACCCGCGGCTTATGAGTCCGCTGCTCTACCAACTGAGCTACACCGCCACGCTGTTGAATTTGCCGGTAAGTCGGCAGGGATGATAGCCGAAGACCGAGGCCGGTGTCCACCGAAGGCCTGTTAAAAAAATGGAGAGGGCTCGATATGTCGATCGGAAACGGCAGGGCAGTGGTCATCACCGGCGCGTCCACGGGAATCGGAGCAGCCTGTGCGTTGCATCTTGACCGGCTTGGTTTCTTAGTATTCGCCGGGGTTCGGAAGATCAAGGATGGCGAGGCCCTTCAGCGTCAGGGGACCGATCGGCTAGTTCCGCTGCTGCTGGATGTGACAGATGAACCCATGATCAAAAAATCTCAAGTAATAGTTTCTGAACAATTGGGAAATAGCGGATTATTTGGCCTCATTAATAATGCAGGAATCGCCGTGGTCGGTCCGTTGGAGGCGGTGCCGATTCCCGATCTGCGCCGGCAGTTAGAGATCAATCTGATCGGCCAGGTGGCGGTCACGCAGACGTTTCTCCCGCTGATACGGCTGGCCCGAGGACGTATTGTGAATATAGGTTCGATTGCCGGCCGTGCGGCGATGCCTCTGATGGGCCCCTATTCGGCGTCGAAGTTTGCCCTCGAAGCGATCACCGATGCGTTGCGACTGGAAGTCCGGCAATGGGGGATTGAAGTATCAATCGTCGAACCGGGTGCGATTGCGACACCGATCTGGGACAAATCGGGCAAGGGTGCGACCGATCTAGAGGCAGCCACCACGCCTGAGTTGCGGCTGTTATATGCCGACGTGATCGCCGGGGTGAAGAAGGTTGTCGCGGAGGCGGCCAAGCGGGCCATTGCTCCCGATGCTGTGGCCCAAGTCGTGGAACAGGCGTTGACGGCAACAAGTCCGAAGACGCGGTATCTCGTGGGAGCCGACGCCAAATTCCGTGCGCTGATGATAAAACTGTTACCAGATCGGGTTTCCGACAGAGTGCTGAGCTGGGTGCTCAAACTTCCACGATAGGTTCGGCGCCTCACTAACGGACCACGTTAGGGTTTTGCCGTAAAATAGAAGCGGCCCGCCAGGCAGTAACCAGGCGGGCCGCTTCTCAAAACCTAGACGAATTGGGAATTAGCTGTGAGCTTCCCTTCGCTGCCAGAGGGCAAGACCCAAGAAGCCGAGCCCCATCAGCAGCAAGGCAGATGGCTCAGGCACACTCCGCAATTCTGCATTGAAAGAAGTACCCCCTGTGCCAGCGTTGTAGGCAATTTCAACGTATTGTGTCAACAAATAGGGGCTTGTCAGGATGGTGTCGGAGGTAAACATATTGGCAAAAGCACCAGGTCCGAGAAGTCCAGAGTTTGTGAGCGGAGTGCTTGTGTCAAATAGGGTGTTCGACGTGCCGAGATACGTTGAATACTGGAGAGAGCTTCTTGTCGTCCCACCGATTGCCGCTTCCCAGTAGCCGTTATCAGTAGTGAACCCGGTCTGGCTAAAGTAAATGCTCAGGGGAGTTGTGCCAGAGGAAATATTCGATATATTGATACTGTTCAGGTCCATGTAGGGGCGACCTTCATTCAACACAATGCCTGTAGTCACATTGATCGACCAATCCCCGAGGCTGTCGTGAAAAACCACGATCCCAGGAATTGGGCTCTGGTCAGCAGGAGAGCCGTCTGACAAGACAATGGTGTGCGTCTCGCTCCCATTAGTCAACCTCATGGTCGGAACAGCCGTGGCTTGTTGTGGGGCCACCATGCCAATGGCTGCTACTCCAAGGACCAGACTCAAAATTAGTTGTTTTATAATTGACTCCTGTGAAATGTGAATCACCTTTGGTTGCTAGCTAAAGCATGATGTGTGCCAATGGGAATTAATTTGTTAAGATGTTGAAATATAATGAGTTAACGTAATGAAGCAGGACTGGACCGTAACGTCTGTAAAGATGTTTTGCAGTTGAACCGATTTTATTGCGCGATGGTAATAATTCTATATATAAATCAGGCGGTTATGCGAGTGCTTCATTGTAATGGTTCTTTACGCCCCGATAAGTCACTGTAAATGTGATTGCAACATCTTTTCTATCTGTAGCTAGTGCGTAATCGCAATAATACGTGCACCGTCATTCCCGCCGTCCTTAAGCGGGAATCCAGTAATGGTCCTGGATACCCGCTTTCGCGGGTATGACATTTTACACACGCGTACTATTGCGATTACGCACTAGCTACAAGTTCTACCGTTGAATTGACTCTCCTCTGACCCCTTCATATAATGCGGCGCGCTGGTGGTTTTCCTTCTCTGACAGGCACTTATGCCATTACCATCCAAGGTTCGCATGGCTGAAAAGCTGGCTCAGCTTCAAGCCGGTTTCCGCCATGCCTTCGCTGTTCGACCTGCATCGCAGCCCCTCGCTATTGACGATGTCGAACTCATGGAGCGTGTCGCCGATGTCATTGTGAAACGTGGCATGGCGGCGCCGGCGACGGTGTTCCTGGAATCGATGGGGCCGATGAATTTCCTGGGCAGTCAGGCCCTGCATTTCATCACCCCGATCATCGAATGTGCCTTCAATGTGAAGGAAGTCGAGCAGGTTGCCCGGTTGCTTGAACGGCGCGAGACAATTTCACAGCTGATCGCTATTATTGAAGCCAAGTCTGCTCCAAATGGAGCAACGGCTCAATGACGGCGTCTATCTCTACTCCTCCCAAGATCGATCGCCGGCTGAATGTGATCGTCGCCACGGACTGTGGCAGTACCACTACCAAAGCCATTCTCATTGAAAAAGTCGGAGACGAATACCGTCAGACCTATCGCGGTGAAGCGCCGACGACGGTCGAAGCGCCGTTCGAGGATGTGACACGCGGCGTGTTGAATGCCATTGCCGAAATCGAGGAGCTATCCGGTCGCAAGATTCTCGACGGCGACAAGATCATCACGCCTTGCCGGGATGCCAAGACCGGGGTCGATATCTACATCTCCACCAGCAGCGCAGGCGGAGGCTTGCAGATGATGGTGACGGGTGTGGTGCAGAACATGACGGGCGAGAGCGCGCAGCGGGCGGCCTTGGGCGCCGGAGCCATCGTGATCGACGTGCTGGCGTCCAACGATGGCCGTCTGCCGTACGAGAAGATCGAACGCATTAGAACCATGCGGCCGGATATGATTTTGATGTCCGGCGGTACGGACGGCGGAGCGGTGACTCATGTGGTGGAAATGGCCGAGTATATCGCCGCGGCAGAGCCCCGTCCGCGATTCGGGGCGACCTATAAGCTTCCGCTGATCTATGCCGGCAACAAGGAAGCCCAGGGGCAGGTGAACAAAATTCTGGGCGAGAAGTCCGCCCTGGTGGTGACGGACAACATTCGTCCTGTGCTGGAGCGGGAAAATCTTTCGCCTGCCCGCAACAAGATTCACGATCTGTTTCTTGAACATGTGATGCAGCAGGCGCCCGGTTACAAGAAATTGATCGAGATGGCGGGCGCGCCGATTATGCCGACGCCGGCGGCTGTCGGTGTGATTATGGAAACGATTGCCAAGCGCGAGCACTTGAATCTGATCGGCGTGGATATCGGCGGAGCGACAACCGACGTATTTTCTGTCTTTGAAGGGGTATTCAATCGGACGGTCAGCGCCAATCTTGGTATGTCTTACAGTATTTCCAATGTCCTGGCCGAGGCCGGGTTAGCCAATATTATGCGCTGGGTGCCCTTTACGATCGATGAACAGACGCTGCGCAACCGGATCAAGAACAAGATGATCAGGCCGACCACCATTCCACAGACCCTCGATGAGCTGCAAATCGAGCATGCCATCTCACGCGAGGCGTTGCGGCTGGCGCTGATCCATCACAAGTCGCTCGCGACCGGATTGAAAGGCGTGCAGCAGGAGCGGACGATTTCAGATGTCTTCGAACAGCAGACGTCTGGGAAGACACTGGTCGACATGCTGAAGCTGGATCTGATCGTCGGCAGCGGCGGTATTCTCTCTCACGCTCCGCGGCGGATCCAATCGATGGTGATGATGGTGGATGCCTATGAGCCATTGGGGTTCACGAGACTCTCCGTCGACAGCATCTTCATGATGCCGCATCTCGGCGTCCTGTCCACGATCGATGAAAAGGCTGCGACGGATGTATTTGTCCGTGACTGCATGGTCTATCTCGGCGCCTGTGTTGCGCCGATCGGGCAGGGAAAAGAGGGAGAACGATGCGCCGACTATGAGATCGCGTTTCCTGACGGGAAGACCGTGACAGATCAGCTGACATTCGGCGACCTCCGGCTCTATCCGCTTGAACCGGGCAAGAAGGCGACCGTGACCCTGCGGCCGGCCAAATCGGTCAACCTCGGCGCGGGCGCCGGTGTCGCAGTCACACGCGACGTGCAAGGTGGGGTGGCCGGCTTGATGCTCGATGGGCGGGGCCGCCCGTTGCAATTACCCGCTGATCAGCAGGCGCGTATTACGGCGCTTACGAAATGGTTCAGCGCCGTCGGGCTTTATCCGATGGGAGCTGATGGCGAGTAGCGCATGGCGCATTCATACACCCCCGGCCTCACTGTTACCGACTCCACCGTCATTCGTAGGCGGCGGATATTGCCGCTCCCTGGCACGGTGTTGGTGAAGGCGAGTGACTGCGTCCGATCAAATCAGCCGGTGGCCCGCGCTGAGTTGCCGGGCAAGGTCTATCCGCTCAATCTTGCCAATCAGCTGGGCGTGGCGCCCAATGAGATCACGGAGTATGTGATCAAGAAGGGCGGCGATACCGTTCAGAAGGACGACATTCTTGCGGAGAACAAGCCGCTGTTCAAATGGCTCAAAACAGAAATTCGTTCGCCCATCACCGGTACGGTCGAATCGATTTCGACCGTGACAGGGCAAGTCCTGCTGCGGGAACCGCCGCGCGTTCTCGAACTGCTCGGCTATGTAGATGGAGTGGTCGTGGAGATCCATCCCCAGCAGGGCGTGACCATCGAATGTGCCTGCAGCATGGTCCAAGGGATCTTCGGCATCGGTGGAGAAACCTACGGCGAGTTGGTCATGGCCGTGGCTGCTCCCGATGAGGTGCTGACCACGGCTCATGTGAAGCCGGATATGAAGGGAAAAATTGTGGTCGGCGGATCATTCTTACCGGCCGATACGATGGTGAAGGCGAAAGAAGTCGGCGTGGCAGGCCTTGTGGTCGGCGGCATCCATGACAAGGATCTGTGGGCGCTCTTAGGCTACGACTTGGGCGTTGCCATCACAGGAGCCGAACAGGTCGGGTTTACGCTGATCCTCACCGAGGGGTTCGGCACGATCCCGATGGCCCAGAAGACCTTTGCGTTGCTCTCCGTCCATGCCGGCGTCAAGGCGGCAATTTCAGGCGCCACGCAGATCAGAGCCGGCGTCATTCGCCCTGAGATCATCATTCCTCGAACCGGGACAGAGGCCGGTACCGTTACGCAGCCGCAGCGAGCGGGAATTGCTGTGGGCGATCCGGTCCGCATCATCCGTGACCCGTTGTTCGGGAAGATCGGCGAAGTATCGGCCTTGCCATCGGATCTCACGAAAATTCCTACGGAGAGTGACGTGCGGGTGTTGGAAGTCCGGTTTCCAGATGGGCAGGTCGCGGTGATTCCACGGACAAATATTGAAGTCATTGAAGGTTGAGGGGCGTGAAACGTCAAATGTTCAACGTGAAAAGAGGCGCCAGAGGGATGCTGTTTGCGTGCGCTCTGCTGCCCGCGCTCCTGTCTGTCTGGCTGTGTGTGCCTGCATCGGCGCAATCGACATTGTCTGCTCCCGCTGAGGTGCGTGTGATCGATACGCCGAATGATGGCGGTGCGAGTCTAACCATCCTCTGGGCGCCCAGCGATGTAGATAGTTCCACTGCACGCTATCAGATCTTGTTCGGTGAGGGAGGGGTTGTTGATCCTGCATCGCTGAAAGTGATTGCGGAGTTTTCAGCCGATACTCGATTCGTGAAGGACGTCAAATCGACTTGGTGGACGAGGGAGGCAGAGAAGACCTGGCATCAGTATGTGATCCGGAACGGGAAAGATGCTGAGATAAAGGACGGCACGGCCTATACGGTTGCGGTGGCTTTGCTCAAAGGGGAAGACCGGGCCATGAGTTCATTCGTTCAGGCCACTCCTGCCCCCAATTGGTTCAATTGGAACCAACTCAATAATCTGATCCTGGCCCTGTCGTTCGGTGGAATAGTCTTCTATGCCATTAGTCATGCCAAGCGGAATGAGATCTTTCTGCGCCGGATTCCCGGTCTCGATGCGGTCGATGAGGCGATCGGCCGCTCGACTGAGTTAGGCAAGCCGATTCTGTATTTGACCGGTGCGCACGATATGAGTGATCCCTCGACGATCGCAGCGGCGGTGATCCTTGGCCGAGTCGCAAAGCGCACCGCAGCGTATGAGACAGAACTGATGGTGCCCCATCGAGATCCAATCACGATGGCAGTCTGCCATGAAATCACAAAGCAGGCCTATTTAGAGGCAGGTAAGCCTGATCTCTTCAAGGAAGACTCGAACTTTTTTATCACCTCCGATCAATTCAGTTATACAGCGGCAGTGGACGGGATCATGCTTCGCAAGAAGCCGGCGGCAAATTTCTTCATGGGCTCCTACTTCGCCGAGTCGCTGCTGCTCACCGAAACTGGTGCGAGTACCGGCGCTATTCAGATCGCCGGGACGGATTCGGATCACCAGCTTCCATTTTTTGTGACGACGTGCGACTACACGTTGATCGGCGAAGAGCTCTACGCCGCCAGCGCCTATCTGTCAAAAGAGCCGGTTCAGATCGGCACCCTGCGCGGGCAGGATATCGGGAAAGCCGTCATCTTGAGTACCATCGTCATCGGCACGCTGTTGGCGACCATCGGCGTCGTCACGGGCGCGCAATGGCCGTCTCTGTTTCTGGACCTCTTCAAGGATGTGAAATGATCTTCCTGCGCCGGCAATTACCATTGCTGATAACGATGATCACCGGGTTGCTCTTCGCCGGGCAGTATTACGTGCCGCATCCGGCTTCTGAACAATTGCTGACCTCCGCCACCAAATGGCTTCAGATCGTCGGCGGCTTTGCGCTGATCTTGGGGGTGACGAGTTTGTTCCATCAGCATGCGGCTAAAATCAGGAGGAAGGAAGAGGGGTGGGGTTACAGCCTCGTGCTCTATGCCGGGGTGCTGGGTACGATTGCGGTCGGACTTTGGGCCAACGGGAAGGAAAGCGTTGAGGGGGTAGCTACCGCGTTCGGCTGGGTCTATTCCTACATGTTGGTACCGCTGCAGGGCACCATGTTCGCGATTTTGGCCTTCTTTATCGCCTCCGCTGCCTATCGGTCGTTCCGGGCCAGGAGTCGTGAAGCCGCGGTGCTTTTAATTGCGGCGGTGATCGTCATGATGGGCCGTGTCCCTCTGGGTGAATATCTGATTCCGCTGAGCGGCGATGTCTCCCAATGGATTTTGAACGTGCTGAACGCCTCAGTGCGCCGCGCCATCCTGATCGGTGTGAGTCTCGGCGCAGTGGCCTTATCGTTCAAGATCATCTTCGGCGTCGAACGGTCGTATCTGGGAGGCGGAAAAGAATAGTGTTGTGGTTATGAATTTTTCAGAAAGAATGCTCAAGATCGACCGGCGGATCATTTTTTTGGTGATCGGTCTCTGTACGCTGTTTCCCTTGCTCTATCCGGTCGGACTTCCGATCAAGATTTCGTCTGAAGTGCGCGGTGTGTACAGCCATATTGAATCGTTACCGGAACGGTCCGTGTTTTTTATGTCGTTCGATTTCGACCCGGCTTCGAAACCGGAATTGTATCCGCAGGCGATCGCGCTGCTTCGGCACGCTTTCCGGAAAAATCTTCGTGTCGTGACCATGACGCTGTGGGTGACGGGCACCGGCTTAGCCGATCAAATCGTGACGCAAGTGGCGAAGGAGATGGGGAAGGAAAACGGCAAGGACTACGTCTTTCTCGGCTGGAGCCCTGGCAATACGGCTGTCATCATCAATCTGGGCCAGAATCTCTACAATACCTTTCCCAGCGATTATGGCGGCAAGCCGACGAAGGGGCTTCCGGTGTTGGACGGCGTGCAGAGTTTGAAAGATGTGACCTATATGGTCAGCCTGGGCGCGGGCAATCCTGGAGTCGAGGCCTGGTATGTGTTTGGGAAAGACAAATATAAGTTTGAGATGGGGGGCGGCTGCACGGGGGTGATGGCGCCGGGGCTCTATCCCTTATTGAGAAGCGGGCAGATCAACGGTCTCATCGGGGGTCTGCGCGGCGCCGCAGAATATGAAAGCTTGATCGAGCAGAAGGGCAAGGCTGTGGCCGGCATGGATGCGCAGTCGGCGACGCATGTGGCGATCATTGTTCTGGTGATCATCTGCAACCTCTTTTACTTCAGCATGCGACGGGTAGCGCGGCAGCAGAGCCAGGCGAGTTAAGGAGCACGGCAGCCGATGGATGCAACGGTACTCGGAGCGTGGGTGGCGACAGGCTTGACCCTGTTTATCTTCTCGTTCCTGTACAAAGACAACGCGCTGTTCAAGCTGGCGGAACATCTCTACGTGGGTGTGTCGGTCGGCTACACCATCGTGAAGGCCTACGACACGGTCATCGTGCATTTGATCGTCAAGCCGATCTTCGAACAGGGTGAGTATGCCCTGTTGATTCCTGTGGCCATCGGACTGCTCATGCTGACACGCTATGTGCCGAAAGCCGCCTGGCTGTCCCGCTACGCCTTCGCCTTTATCGTGGGGGTCGGATCGGGACTCGCGATTCCACGCACGATTTCATCGTTTATCTTGAGGCAGGTCGAGGATACCGTCAGACCCCTGCTGTCGTTGGCCGGCGGGGATGGCGTGACCTTCTCGATGAATCTCCTGAACCCGTCGAGCAGCATCAACGTGATCATTATTTTGATCGGCGTCAGCTCGGTGCTCTTCTACTTTTTCTTTTCAATCGAGCACAGCGGGCCTGGCAAGATCGTGGCGCGAACCGGAGTGATCTTCCTGATGATTGCGTTCGGCGCAGCCTTCGGCTATACCGTGATGGCGCGTATGTCGCTCTTGATCGGCCGCCTGACTGACCTGATCGAATTCTCCGATGCGTCATATGGGAATCCGACGCTCTGGCTGGCGATCCTGACCATCGGGGCGCTCGTTGCACTCAGTTGGCGGTCGAGTCCTGGTGAGCAGGAAAAACAATAGGTCTATCTGGTCCATCTGGTCTTTCTCGTGGGTCAGGTCTGTCCGAATCAGCTCTTGACGGAATGGTCCATAAACTGGATAGACTCAGGGAACGAGACGGCATCGGTTTCTACCAGACAGACCAAACAGACCAGATAGACCCTATCATCATGACATCCGGCGCAACCAAAGACCCATCCCAATATCCCATCCTGAGAAATCTCCAATTCTCGCCCATTAAACAGGGAGAGGACCAGTTGATTGTTCTCTGGGACCCAAGCGGATTAAGCAAAGAGAAGCTCGTTCTGCCGCTGAATTATTTTTTCATCGTCCAGCATTTTGACGGCGAACATTCGCTTCTTGAAATTGCTGCGCTGTATCTGAAGCGTTTCGGCGAATTTCTGATGCCGGGCAAAGTGGAGCAGCTGGTCGTGGATCTCGATCAGAAACTCTTTCTGGAAGGGGAAAGGGCCGACAGCGCCAGGCTGCGTCTCCGGGATGAGTATCGGCATGCCCCGCTTCGGAAGGCCGCCTTTGCCGGCCGCAGTTATGAAGCCGACGGAGCGAAGCTGAAAAAGCAGATCGATGGATTCTTCACATCCGAGGAAGGGCCCGACTTCAAGCCGTCCGAAAACCAGGGGAAGCCGATCCGGGGGCTGGTGGCGCCGACCTACGATTTGAAACAGGCTGGGCCTATCTATGCCTGGGCCTATAAAGAACTACAAGATTCAGAACAGCCCGATGTATACGTCGTGTTCGGCACGGCCTATGCTGGATTGGACGATCTGTTTGCCCTGACGGACAAGAACTTTGAAACACCGCTGGGCTTGGTTTCCACGGATCAATCCATTGTTGCACGGCTGAAAGAGTGCCTTCCGGCCTCGTTCGAAGAGGATATTTGTCACCAGGCCGAGCATGCGATTGAATTCCAATTGCCGTTTCTCCAGCAGATTGTCGGGTCCAAGAAACCATTTACGATCGTGCCGATTCTGACATCCTTCTCGGCGGCCAGCCTGCTCGATGCAGCAGTGCGCCAAGCCGTCGATCAGTTTCTCACCGCGCTGCGAACGGTATTAAGTGAGTCTGGCCGGACGTATTGCGTGATCGCCGGAGCGGAACTGGCCCATCTCGGCATGCGGTATGGCGACAAGGCGCCGCCGACCGACTTCTCCTTTCACCGTTCGATGCAATATGACTTGGAGATGCTCAAGCCGGTGGAAGAACTCAAACCCGATGACTTTGCGGCCTATATCCAAAAAGAGAACGACCAGCGCCGCATCTCCGGGTTCTCCTCCATCTACTCCTTGCTCCGGCTGATCCAAGCCGAAAAAGGGCAGGTCCTCCGCTACGACCGCGGTATCACCGACCAGTACAATTCGACGGTGACCTACGCCTCAATGGCGTTCTTCTGAGGGCCAACGATCAGATTTTTCTATCCTGTGTCCTAGCCCCTGCATCCTCAGTTCTTACTCCTTCACCGTCACTTTCATTGCGATCGGGTCCAACGGATTGTCGGCTTGATCTCTGGCGGTAGCGACGATCTTGTCGATGACGTCGATGCCACGGAATACTTCTCCAAAGACGGTATAGCGGCGGTCGAGGCCGCTGTTCTCTCCCACGCAGATGAAGAACTGTGAGCCGTTGTCGTTGAAGTCGCGGGTGCTGTTGCTTTCGCGCGGCATCTTGGCCATGGAGATGGCGCCACGCTTGTGCGGACGGTCGTTTGGTTCAGGCTGAAGAAAATACCCTGGTCCTCCGGTGCCATGGAGAGTGCGGTCCGGCTGCTTGCTGAATGGATCACCGCCCTGAATCAGAAAGCCCGGTACGATACGGTGGAAGGTAGTGCCGTCAAAGAAACCCATCTTGGCGAGGTTCACAAAATTCTCGACGTGGCGCGGAGCCTCGTCGGGATAAAAGCGAATGGCGATCTCGCCGAATTTAGTCGTGATGGTGGCACGGGGATCTTTCTTTTGAAATTGCATGGTCATGCAGGCAATCTAGCAAGGGCTCGGTTGTAGAGGCAAGGTCCCCAACATCACCGATCATCTATCACTGTTCACTTCTCGCAATCCCGTCCCCGGATCGATATTGAGCCACAGGATGCCGCCGATCAAGGCAATCAGTGCTGCAACTCCCAGTGAGACCGGCCAGCCCCAGTGCTGGGCAATCCAGGGAGTCAGAGTCGGCGAGATGGCGCCGCCGATATTAGCTCCCATGTTCATCAAACCTGAGAGACTGCCGGCGTGGGCTTTCGACAGGTCGCTGGTTGAAGACCAGTAGGCGCCGATTGTGAAATAGAGCCATCCAGCACCCATCGACAGGCTGGCAATCGCCAGGTAAGGCGATTCCATCAGCGCACCGAGTCCGATGGTGGCGGCGGCCAACGTCATACCGGTTATACCAACGAGTTTTCGTCCCTGTGTAATCCCCCGGCGTAGTGCCAGCTGATCGGTGGCCCATCCGCCCAGAGGGCATGACACGAGCATGGCGAGAAAGGGGGCTGATGCAAAGTAGCCTCCTTGCAAGACGTCGAACCCTCGCACGTTGACGAGATAGAGATAGAACCAGGACATATAGACATAGGCCACATATCCAAGACAGCTGTAACTGAGTACGAGCCACCAGACGGTCGGCGTTCTTTTCAAGGCAGCCCAAGGAATCGACGGTGGTTTGATCGATACGCGTGCTGCAGAGGCAACGGTCCCAGGCTTGGCCACCCAGGGGTGATCAGACGGGCGGTCTCGTGCCAAGAGCCACCAGATCGCTGCGAGCCCAATTCCAAGAGCCGCCGAGACAAAGAAGGCTGTCTGCCACCCATAGTTCAGCATGATCCAGGCCGTCACGGGTGGAGTCATGGCCGAGCCAATGCCGATTCCGCCGATGGCGATGCCGATGCCGAGGCCTCGTTCGTGGGCAGGCAGCCAGTCGGTGACGGCGCGATTAAACGCGGGCAAGGCCGTGGCTTCTCCGACGCCGAGCAGAAATCTGGTCAGAGCGAGTACAGCGACAATTCCCAACAGCCCTGCCAGATCGGAAGCGGCAGCCATCGCCGTCAATGCTGTGAAGCAGGACCACCAAAGGAGCGCAATCGTCAGGACAATGCGAATCCCCCATCGGTCGGCAAGCCATCCCCCTGGTACTTGGAACAAGGCATAGCCGATCACAAATGCAGAAAAGATAAACCCCATCTGCTGATCGGTGAGGCCGAGCGCCGGCATCATCTGGCGCGCGATGACGGAGATATTGACACGGTCGATATAGGTGACGACGCTGATGGCAAAGAGGAGTCCGAGAATCAACCAGCGTGTGCGGGGAGGGGCTGAAGCGTCCAGGTGAGTCGAGGACCGGCTCTCACTCACAATGGTTTCGACAGGAGAAGCATTGCGGGGGATTATCCTCTATGAGTTTGGACGGATTGCTGTCATAGATCGCCGGCCGCCCCTTCGATGAAGAGGCGGCCGGGAGGATATCTACTTGGTCGTGTTGGCGACGATTTCCAGCAATTCCACTTCAAAAATAAGTGTGGAGCCCGGCTTGATGACCGGAGGCGATCCGCGCTCACCGTAGGCCAAGTTGGCTGGGCAGACCATCCGACTCTTCCCACCGACCTTGATTTGCTGAACTCCTTCCGTCCAACACTTGATCACTTGGTTGAGCGGAAAGGTGGCAGGTTCGCCGCGTTTGACGGAACTGTCGAACACGGTTCCATCGATCAAGGTGCCGTGATAATGGACCTTCACCGTATCAGTGGCTTTGGGGGTCGCCCCTGAGCCGGCTTTCATCGTGGTGATGACGATACCAGACTCGGTTTTGGTTGCTCCTTTTTCAGCGGCGGCCTTCGCGAGATAGGCGGTCCCTGCTTTCTTCTCATTTTCAGCCACGACGGCGGTCCTGGCTTGCTGAAGCGCTTGAATTTTTGGACCGTATGTTTGGAGATCAACTTTTGGAGTCTGCTTCAACACACCGTCGGCCATGCCGACTTTTACCATGTCAAGCTCAGCTTCGCTCAGAGAAAAGGTTCCAAGAGATTGGCTGATGGCAAGCCCCAGTGCGTATAACGTCTTTTGTTCATCGGTTCCTGGTTCTTGCGAGGCCGCCAGAACCGGCGTGGCAACCAGAAAGAGCGAGAGGCCCAGGCTGAGGGTGAAAGTGCGCATTAATGATCCTTTCATGTAAGAGGCGAGTAACAGAAAACACTTTCTGTACAATTGGAAAATCCGCCGGCTTGTGTGGCGGAGAGGGAGGGAGTTGAACCCTCGGTAGAGATTTTGTCCCTACGACGGTTTAGCCAACCGGTGCCTTCGGCCACTCGGCCACCTCTCCACATCACAATTGCTTAGGAAGATCACTCCCACATTGGCGGAAGATCACTCTACCGGGTGGAAGCGCCGGCGACGAGGGGTGATCTTACCTCAGCCCTTGGGGAAGGCACAAGAGCATGCGTGGAATGTTGCGAGGCCTGTGTAGATCCGAAGGGGCGAGGAACCGTC
>SXGS01355953.1_pt1 | contig 21437 bp, 15 predicted proteins | sample 3174681 | NCBI WGS metagenome assembly SXGS01 (sample SAMN11356861, study PRJNA531348) | freshwater metagenome | isolation source: freshwater sample F1-80 | place: China: Fuxian Lake, Yuxi | collected 2017-12-25 | reverse complement strand
GCGTATTCCTGCCATTGGTCGGTGACTTCGACGGTAACGGTCGATCAGATGTCGTTTGGTACGCGCCGGGTTCGGCTCAAGACAGCGTTTGGCTCGGCGCGGTGAATGGTTTCGCCAGCGGAGCACGCATCAACGTTTCCGGTACATATTTACCGATCGTGCAAGATTTCAATGGTGACGGCCGTACCGATGTGTTCTGGTATCGAGCAGGTTCGGCATCGGACACGCTGTGGAACGGATCGGATTCTGGCTTCGACGGCGGCCTCGCCGTAGCCGTTGGTGGCACCTACGAACCGATAACCGCGGATTTTGACGGCAGCGGCACTGGTGACATCCTGTGGTTCTCAGCACCGACGCGCCGGGCGCCATTGTGGCGCGGTCTTTGAATCGTGGCGATTGTCCTCGCAGTCTGACAACCGATCCGACAGCCTGCTCGGGTTCTAGATTGGTGCGATGGTCGATGGTTCATCTCGAACGCTGCCAGCAGCCTCGTATTTTGATGCGGCCGTGTATGACCGTGAACGCCGATCGATTTTTGCCGCAGAGTGGCTTTGGTTTGCTTGCGAATCAGAACTAGAAACGCCGGGAAGCTATGTCGCCCGCGAATACGCCGGGTGGCGATTGATGGTGGTGCGGGCTCCGGATGGCCAACTGCGGGGGTTTCATAATGTCTGTCGTCACCGCGCCGGGCCGCTCGTTGATGATGGCGCCGGGAGTTGCGCCAATCTCGTTTGCCGGTATCACGGGTGGTCTTACGCCTTCGATGGTCAGCTCCGATCGGCTCGGGATTTTGGAGTTGAGTTCGATCATGATGAGTACGCGCTGCTTGGGATTCGTGTTGAAATGTGGCGCGGACAGGTGTTCGTGAATCTTGAAACCGGGGCACCCTCGCTGTTGGAAGATTTGCGCGATTTCTTCGAAGAAGCCGCCGGCTTTTCGGTCGAGTCAATGCAACTTGTCCGGTTGGCTCACCACGACCTTGCATGCAATTGGAAGACGTACGCAGACAATTATCTTGAGGGGTATCACATCCCGATGATGCATCCGATGTTGAATCGCATGTATGACGCCAAGCGCTACGACGTGGTGTTGGGTGATCGCTACTGTCGTCACTCTGCTCCCGCCCGCAATGGAGGCGACGTCAACGGCCGCTGGCTATATCGATGGCCCAATCTCGCACTGAATATCTACGGCGACTCCATGAACGTTGAAGTCATCGTTCCCACAGGCCCGCGCACTTGCAGAGTGCTGTACGTCCATCTGTTTCTCAGTCTCGATGACCCCGATATCGATCAGGTCATCCGGTTTTCCGATGAGGTTATGGAAGAAGATCGAGCGATGGTCGAGGTTGTTCAGCGCAATCTTGAATGCGGCGCGTATACCGATGGGCTCCTCAGCCCGAAGCATGAACATGCTGTGGCGCAATTTCAAGACCTAGTGCGACGGTCGAGTGGCGAAACAATTTGATTCGTTGGCTTCAGACCACGGGTCGCCCTTGAAAATCATTGATCAGCGACACTTGCACGAGCCCGTCTTCGCGACCCTCGCTTTGCGCGAAACGAGCCAACTTCTCTCGGTAGTACGCGTCGCGAAGGTCTCCTTCGCTCAACGCGTTGTAAGTGGGATACAACGCCCGTCGCGGATTCGCTGAGTGATTCGGGCCGCTGCGGTGCGGAGTTTTCGAGTGAAACCAAAGCACGCCGCCCGCTGGCACGTCAACAGAGTTCCAGTGCATGCTTGCGACGACAGCCTCGGCGATACACCCAGCATCGTTCATTGGGAGCACACTTGCATGTTGCGCGTCGACCACCTCAAGACAGCCGTTGTCGATTGTCGAATCGTCGATGGCGATCATGCACGATACGTGAGAGTCGATAAACGGATACGCGGGGGCGTCCTGATGCGGTGCGTACCCGGCTCCGCCGACGAGTTTGTAGTTGATTTTTTCCTTATAGAGAACTGCTTGTTGCCCGAGTAGATCTGACGCAATTGCAAGCATGGGGCCAGCGGTCAATAGCGACCGGAGACCTTCGTGATACGGAATGAGATTTTCGGAACGGCATAGTTGCGGGCCCTCAGCGGTTAGTTCGCGGTAGTGCAACCATTGACCCGGCGTGTCGGGCCAGGACGCGACGTCCGCGACCCAAGTCTTGATCTCGGCAATATTCGATTCGCTGAAAATATCGGTGAGGAGCCAACCAGTTTGCTGAAAGTGGTCTGTTTCGGATTGAGTGAGCTGATTCATGAGAGGTGGTTCTTTTCTCGGTGGCGGGCATCGTCACATGCTTGGCGCACATGACATCCGGTCATGTGATCGTTGACTACGCCCATGGCTTGCATGGCCGCGTACAACGTTGTTGGTCCGACGAACTTGAATCCGAGCCTGATGAGCTCTTTCGATAGCGCGATTGATTCCGGCGTCTTAGCGGTGATATCGGCGAGGGTCTTCGGAGCCCGGGACCGCTTCGCCGGCGCGGCATTCCACAACAACTCACTCACTGACGTGCCAACCGCGGCTAGCGCGATTGTGGCTCGGGCATTGTTGATCGTGGCTTCGATTTTGCCACGGTGGCGCACGATGCCAGTGTCGCCAAGTAGGCGATCGACATCATTGTTGTCGAATTGGGCAACTTTCTCAGGCTCAAAGTTCGCGAACGCGGCGCGGAAGTTGTCACGTTTACGCAGAATAGTGATCCACGACAAACCACTTTGGAATCCTTCAAGGCACACGCGTTCGAACACCGCGGCTTCGTCGGTAACCGGGCGGCCCCACTCGTTGTCGTGGTACGCGATGTACTCGGCGGTTGTAGCACCCCATGAGCATCGGTGCACTCCGTCTTCGCCTCGCATCACAGCATCTTCAGGCATGAGCGCAAGTTTGGCATACCTCCATGACGTGCAACTCTTGGGCGCTCGGGGATGGTGAGTACCGTGTTGGTTATGTTGCGCCATGTAGTGATGTTCCGATGGACCCCCGACACAACTGACGAAGCCGTGGCCGCCGCCACTGCGACGTTGCGCGCCTTGCCAGCACAGATTGGTGCCATTCGCTCGTATCACGTGGGCTCCGACGCCGGGCTCGCTCCCGGTAATTGGGACTATGTCGTGGTTGCGGATCTGGATGATGTCGATGGTTACGCTGAGTATCGAGATCACCCTGCCCACCAAGCCGCAATCGTGTCAGTGCTGCGTCCAATGATCGCTGAGCGTGCCGCGGTGCAATATTTCGTGCAGTGATTGGCGTTTGGATCACGACACGAGATGGCGAGCGAACCAAGCGAGAGTTTCATTCCACGCTTCAAGCGCGACCTTTTCGTTATACGCCCCGCTGGTGTCGTTGTTGAATTGGTGGCCGACCCCAGGCCAAATACGTTTTGTGAATGTCTTGCCCGCAAGAACCGTTTCAAGCCGTCCGATGCTGGCATTGACACGTTCGTCGGTCTCCCCGTAGTGGGCCAACACTGCAGCGGTAGTTGAGCGCAATGAATCGGCTGGTTCAGGTGTGACGCCGTAGTACGACACTGCTGCTCGCACCGTCGTGATCGCGCCGGCCATCGCGAGCGTCATTGCGCCTCCGAAACAAAAGCCGATTGCGCCGATATTGCCGTCGCACTCCGGCAGCTGCTTGAGATAGTCGACTACCGCGTTGAGGTCGGCGATATTTTCCTCGATCGGGCTGGCGATGAGCTCCTGGATGATGTTCTCAGACTTTTCGGTACCGCCAGATCTTGACGCAAGATCGGGCGCAATCGCGACGTAGCCCGCCTTGGCGAGCCGCCGAGCGATGTCACGGATGTGATCGTTGAGCCCGAAAATCTCGTGAATCACGACGATGGCGGGGTATTCGCCCGGAGCTGCAGGCTGAGCGACGTAACCCAACATGGGCGACGCAGGCCCGTCGAAGCTGACCGAATCCGATGAGATATCCGGATCGTCTTCGGGCACTGACAAGATGTGACCTTCTCCGCCGCTGGTGGCCGCGGTTGGACTCGGCGTTCGGCGGCTTGCCGTGGTCGTTGTGACGGACGAAGAGCTCGACGTCGTGGTGGGCGATTTGGTAGTGCTGCCTGCGCATGCGGCCAAGAATGCAGTCGCTCCCGCTACGGACCCGAATATCAGCGTGAGGTGGCGCAGCGCATCTCGTCGAGACATTCGTCGCTCGTCGACCATCTCGACGATTTCGGTTGCGGCGTAGTGCTGTTTCCAGTTGAGTTGTTCCACATCTTCCAGCATGGCACGGCTGAGATGACCAGCGGGAGAGCTGTTCCCATGAGTCAACCTACCGACCAGTAGGTAGATAGACTTTGGAGATGAGTATCACGATGTCTGGGCAGCCCCAAGTTGCCGTCACCGGCAAGCCGAAGTCGAACGACACGCTGCTGCCGGTGCTGCGGGTGATTCCTTCGCAGTGTTACGAACGATCGAACCGCAAAGCGTTTGCGCTCGTTGCTCGGAGCGTAGGTCTCTGGGTAATCACGGTTGCTGGCTTGGCCGCGACGAACACTTGGTATCTACTCGCTCCGCTGTGGTTGCTGGCGAGCCTTGCGGTGAGTGGTCTGTTCGTGCTTGGGCATGACTGTGCCCACGGTGCACTATTCGAATCGAAACATTTGAATCGGCGTATCGGGCGCGTGCTGATGGTGCCGTCGCTGCATATTTTCGAAGCTTGGGTTGTGGGCCATAATCGGATTCATCACGGGCATACGTTGCGCCAAGGTATGGACTTCGTGTGGCATCCGAGCACCGTCGGAGATTTTGCGGCGATGAATCCGCTCCAGCGGCTGCGACACCGTTTCGAATGGTCTGCAGTTGGTAGCGGGGCGTATTACTTGCGGTCGATTTGGTGGCAGAAAATGATTCGCTTTACCGCGCCGCAGAGATATCGGGTCGCGGTGCGCAAGGATCGTCAATTTCTCGCTACCGCCGTGGGGCTTTTGATCACAGTAGCGATGTCAACGACGTTGGTCTTGGGTGGCGGAGTGGCCGATGCGGGGTGGAACTTGGTCAAGCTGTTCGTCGTTCCATTCGTTGGGTTCTGCTGTTCGATTGGATCGATTGTGTATGTGCATCACATCGCGCCCGATATCAAATGGTGGCCCCGCCGGACATGGAACTCCTTTCATGGCCAAGTGGAGGGCACAACCGCCTTGCAGGTGCCAAAAGTGATCAACGCATTGTTCTTGTTCAACATCATGGTGCACGTGCCGCATCATGTTGATGTTCGCATCCCTTGCTATGAACTTCAGCGTGCTTCGGATGCGATTATCGCAGCGTTTCCTGAGGTCGATCACCGACCCATGCGGCTCGCCGACTTCATGCGCAGCACCCGTGTATGCAAGCTGTACGACTTTGAGCGCCAGATCTGGCTCAACTATCGAGGGGAAGCAGCTTCGGCGGTTGACGTGAAGTCGCGCGTCGCGCGTCGTTGACGATTGATTGTGGCCTGATCTTGGGCTCGCTACGCCACGCCGCAGTCGAATTGGGTCGATCGGCCTAGGCCGAAGCCCCAGATATGAGATCTGGCGGACTATCCAGATTGCCATTTGTCCGTTTTCGTAGTATTCGATAGTATCGAACTGCGTGTCTGCCCGGGCGGAAGGTCGGTCGCGCCCCTTGAGGAGGGACAGTGGTTCGCAAAACTGCAGCGTTGTTGGCTCTGACAATTGTTGGTGCTTCAATGATGGCGACCAATTCAGTGGCGGCAGCCCCGCCACTTCCGTCGCCGACCACGATCCACACTGGCGCGACGGCCGCAGACGCAGGACCGTCATGTTGGGCAATCAAGCAATCGTTTCCCGCGTCGGCAACCGGCTTGTACTGGCTGCTCACCCCTGCGTTGAAGACTCCGCAACAGTTCTACTGTGACATGACAACCGACGGTGGCGGGTACGTGCTCGTCGGGCGCGGCAGGGAGAATTGGAACTTTCAATGGCGCGGCCAGGGGACTGCTTCCTCAGTTGCTTCGACTCCGACTGGAACCGCTGCCTTCTCTCCTGCCGCGCTTTCGACACAAACCATCGACGGGCTGCTCGACGGTGGTCGAGTCGACGCACTCGCCGATGGCGTGCGGGTGCGTAGAGCTAAAGATGTTGCTGGAAACACGTATCAGGAAGTTCGGTATAAGTACAAGAATCTCAGCGGATGGAGTTGGGATCTGTACGGCGGCATTCAATTGAATTCGATTTCTTTCGATGGCGCCGTTACGAATTTTGCGAGTTACAGCCGTTGTTCATTCGGCACCACTTGTGATGTTTCACTCGACAGCAACTACAACCGGATCTGGACCTTCGCCTGGTCGCAGAAGGCAAAGAAGCTTGGCTTTTCGTACGGTTCGAACATCGACGGCCAAAACAATTCGTCGTCGTACTTGTGGGTGAACGGTTCCGAAAAACACGCCACTCCGTTCGCGCAAGTGTTTATTCGCCCCCAATTGGGTGATGCCGATGTGAACTTTCCGGTCATCCCCGACACTGGTACAACCGCCACAACGTTGCGTGCGATGCCGAGCTCCACTCCACAGATCATGCAATGGGGTGTAGCCGACATATCGAAACCCGCTTCCGATCCCGACACGAGGAACGATTCGCCAGTGCTTGCATTGGCTCAAGTCGGCAACACGATGTTTGTGGGCGGAAAGTTCCAGAATGTGCAAAATGGCAGCGGCGGGCCCAAGACCTCACAGTCGTGGCTCGCAGCCTTCGATGTGAACACCGGCGTCTGGATCAATACCTGGCGTCCAACCCTTGATGGTGCAGTGTGGGATCTCGTTGCGGCGCCCGACGGAACGTTGATCGTCGGTGGGAATTTCACGAATGTCAATGGAGCGGTGGGCACCGCCGGGCTCGCCAAACTCGACCCCGTTACCGGGCAGGTTGTTTCTTCCTTCAACGCCTACGTTGCGGTTCCGCGCTTTCTTGGAAGTCGAGCGCATGTCCGTGCTTTGGACGTCCACGGCAACTGGTTGTATATCGCAGGCAGTTTCAGCCAGATCATCGGTGGCCCCCTCAACACGACCCGCAACACAGGAGGCGTCGCCCGAGTTTCGCTCACCGATGGACAGCCCGACACTTCGTGGCGTGCCTTCTTTGACAACACAATCATGGACATCGACGCGACGACAGATGGGGCTCGGGTATATGTAGCTGGCTTCTTCAAGAATGTCGGTACGACGTCTGCGTACGGTACGCCGCGTAACGCTCTCGCGATCCTCGACACAACAACGGGTGCGTCGGTGCCAGGCATGGCTCAATACGTGCCGACCGCGTCCAATGTGACGCGGCAATGGCAGCAGACTGTGATGGAGTACCAAAACGAGATTTTCCTCGGCGGCTCAGAACACAACATTCAGAAATACACGTACGGCAATAACTCACTTGTTCGCGGTCATGTGACGCAACACGGTGGAGATTTTCAGGCGATTGCGGCCGCCTATGGAATTGTCTTTGCATCGTGCCACTGCTACCAAACATCGTTTGGCGACACGTATGCCTGGCCCCCGAACTCAAACTATGGACGCGTTGACAACGTGCAATGGATCGGTGCGTACGATGCGACGTCGTTTGAGAAACTCAACGAGTGGGATCCTTCGTGGGGTATGAACACCGGCACCGGCGAAGGCCCGTGGGAAATGACCTTCGATTCCTCGGGATGTTTGTGGGCCGGGGGCGACATTATTCGCGGCGGGTACACCGGCAGCGTTGCGAATTGGCTTGCTGGTTTCGCTCGATTCTGCCCGCGTGACGTGACTGCTCCGACGACGCCCACGAACTTCCGCACTTCGGTGAGTTCGGGAATCACAAGTCTCAAATGGAACGCGAGCACTGATAACAACGCGGGAACCATCACTTATGAGATCATGCGCGACGATCGCGTGATCGCAACCCAGACGAGTACCACGTTTGCGCTCGCCGACTTGAGTTACGGCAGGTACTTCGTACGAGCACGTGATGTTGGAGGCAATAGAAGCGCAAGCACTGCAGTTCTGGTTATCGGTACGCCGCCGACGTATACCCAAGCGATTGCTGCAACTCCCCAAGTACTAGCGCATTGGCGGCTTGGCGAACCCAGCACCGCACTCGCCGCCGCCGATGCCATTGGCGCAAATCCGGGTACGTACTCGGGTGGCGTGGCGGTCGGAGCCGCGGGGATTATCAACGCCGATGCTGATACCTCAGCGAGTTTCGATGGCATCGATGGCGCGGTGACGATTGCCGATAGCGCTGGAATCTCGCCGACAGCAGGTGCGTCGGTAGAGACTTGGGTCGATCTGTCCGACATTTCGGGTGGACGTCGCAATTTGGTATCCAAGGCTGGTGCATTTGATCTTCGCTTGAATTCCGCCGGCGAAGGCGGAGCGTTCGCGTTTTCAGTCACTACCGTCGGCGGCACTTTTACCGCGACGGGTTCGGTTCCGGCACAGCTAGGTCGACACCACGTGGTTGGAACGTTTGATGGAGTGACTGCGCGCCTCTATTCAGAAGGCAATGTCATCGCAACTGTCGCGGCCCCAGGCGCCATGATCGATACTGCGACACCGTTGACGATTGGTTCTGGACCTGACGGTGCGCTCTTAGGTGGCCAGGACGAAGTCGCGTTGTACTCGAGAGCACTCGGCATCAAAGAGGTCAACACGCATTACTCGACCGGAGGGAGAAACATTATTCCCAACGTCGCGCCTGATGCACAGATCCAGGCGACCTGTGGTGCGCTGACGTGTGGGCTCGACGGGGCCGCGTCCAGCGATGATTCCACGATCGTCGATTACGCATGGCAGATAAATGATGGCACGACGGGTTCGGGCATCACGTTCGTGCACTCCTTCGATACGGCGGGTGAGTACATCGTGACCCTCACGGTCACCGATGACGATGGCGCGACCGACACCGCGACACAGACCGTCACAGTAAATCCGAATCCGCCGGAGCCGTACGAGACCGACACCTTCACCCGCACCGCGACGAGCTCGTGGGGCACGGCCGACCTCGGCAACGCATGGACAACTTCAGGAACCACGACGAACTTTGCAGTGAACAGCGGCGTCGGAAAGATTCTTGCCCCCGCCGCCTTTGCCAGCAGCGCGACGCGCCTGAGCACCCTGTTGGAAAGTGATTACGACATCCAGACTCGTTTCCAATACGACTCGGCGCAAAGCGGTGGTTCGTGGTTGAACCTCGTCGGCCGGTACGTAGCGAGTGGCCTGGAGTATCGCGGCCGAGTGCGCTTCGGAGCATCGACGATTTCGGTCGCTCCGTATCGGGTGGCGAGCGGATCGACGACCGCGATTACGAGCGAGGTCGTCGTTCCTGGCCTTGTCGCTGCTCCGAACACCTTCTATCGAGCTCGGATGAATATCAGCGGCTTGAACCCAACGACGATCAAGATCAAGGTGTGGGCTGACGGCACCCCAGAACCAGCGACCTGGAATGTCAACGCGACGGATGCCACGGTGGCTTTGCAAACGCTTGGTTCGCCCGGCTTGCAGCTGTTCGCGAATGGCAGTGCCAGCTATCCACTGACCTTGAGCGTGGACGACTTCAATGTTGGTCCCGCCAACGCGCCACCGGTGCCCTCGTTTACTAGTGACTGCAGTGGCGTGCTCTCGTGTTCCGTGGACGGTTCCGCCTCAACTGACGACGGCACAATCGCCGCGTACACATGGAGCTTTGGCGACGGCACGACCGCAAGCGGTTCGACCGCGTCGCACGTCTATGCCGCGCCGGGCACCTACACAATCACGTTGATGGTCACCGATAATGGCGGCTTGCAAAGTTCCACGTCGCAGTCGGTCGTCGTGCAATCACCGCCGACTGCTGCATTCACATCGTCGTGCTTGGGCTACGCGTGTTCATTCGACGCCAGCACGTCGAGCGACCCTGATGGGACTATCACGAGCTATGAGTGGGAGTTCGGCGACGGACAAACTGCGACTGGGGTGACCCCCGCCATGAATTATGGCAGCGTGGGTTCTTACAACGTGACGTTGACCGTGACTGACAATCAAGGTGGTGTTGGGTCAGTCCAACATCTGGTGGTTGCGAATACCGCGCCGACCGCTGCATTCACGTTTGTTTGCCCGACTGATACATGTTCATTTGATGCAACGTCATCGATCGATTCGGACGGGTCGATTGCTGATTACCAATGGAACTTCGGTGATGGCACCACCGGATCTGGCCCGACGCCTACGCATGAATACGTCGGAGGCGGCACGCACACCGTCACGCTGACGGTCACCGACGATCTCGCGGCTACCGACATCGAAATTCAAAACGTTGTGCAGGCGGCCGCACCGATCGCCGGCTTCACGAAGTCTTGCTCTGACTACGTATGCGGGTTCGACGCCACTACGTCCTACGACCCTGATGGTTCCATTGTGAGCTATGACTGGGACTTCGGCGATGGCAATGTTGGGTCCGGGGCCACGCCAGGTCACACATATGGGGCGCCTGGCTCTTACTCCGTCACACTTACTGTTACGGATGACTCGTTGTTGACGGGTGCGGTGACGCAATCGGTAGTGGCTGATATCGCGCCGTCGGCGAGCTTCGTGGTGAACTGCGTTGTCCTGACGTGTTCGGTTGATGCTGCAGCTTCTTCGGACAGCGACGGATCAATTGTGAGCTATGCATGGATGTTCGGCGACGGCAGCCAGGAAACCGGCGTGACGGCGAATCACCTCTACGCACTGGCAGGCTCATGGCCGATCAGTTTGACCGTCACGGATGATCTTGGTGTCAGCACCTCAGTCGCGCAGCCTGCGATTGTCGCGCCGATTCCTGCGACCACGCAGTTTGCGGGCGATGCTTTCGACCGGGTCGTTGCGAACGGATGGGGCACCGCGGATCAAGGCGGTGCTTGGACAGCGAGTGGTCCGTCGACGTACTTTGCGGTGAATGGCACCTCGGCGACGATGTCGCTTCCCGCCACCAACAATGGCATTTCAGCTCGGTTGTTGGCGCTCTCGCAATCAGATGTGGACGTGCAGACAAAGGTGTCTTACAACGTCGCCCAGACTGGTAGCGGATCATGGGTCAATGTCATTGGCCGCTACATCGGCACCAACACGGAGTACCGAGCCCGCGTCCGGTTCTCTTCGACGCTCGTGTACGCACAGGCGTATCGCGCGCCGGGTAGTTCTGCAGTTGCCGTCGGGTCAGAGGTCGCGATTCCAAGCATTGTTGCAACTCCCGGAACCGTCTATCGGATTCGCCTCAACGTCAGTGGTACCAATCCCACATCGATCAAGATCAAGGTGTGGGCTGACGGAACGCCGGAGCCCGCGGTGTGGAATGTGAACGTTTCGGACTCAACCCCGGTTTTGCAAGCTGCCGGCGCTGCAGGGATACACACTTACGCGGGCAACAGTTCGAGCTATCCGCTGGTCTTTACATTTGATGACTTCGTTGTGCGGCCTGCGAACCTTCCGCCCGTTGCAGTGTTTACGTCCGACTGCAGCGGCTCGTTGAGTTGTTCATTTGATGCATCGACGTCAATCGATGATACGGGCATTGCTTCGTATACCTGGGTGTACGGCGACGGAACAACCAGCACTGGAGTCACGCCTACACGTGTATTTGCCAATGCAGGGAGCTACACGGTGACGTTGACGGTCGCCGATACCCAGGGAGTGCTGCACGTGTCGAGCCAAATTGTGAACGTGACTTAGAGGAGCATCGCAGCTACCGTGCTGCTGTGACTCGCGAGATTCTTGCAACATTGTCGTTGTGCGCCACAGTGGTGTTTGTGTACATGGTTGCGTTGTGGACCTTGAGCATTCGAATCGGTGACCCCAGCTTCGTGGACGCTGGTTGGGGTTTCGGGTTTGTGCTGATTGCGACGGTGGCGTTTGGAAGCACCGATGGCGATCCGGCGCGCAGCGCAGCTCTGGTAGCGATCTGTTGCGTGTGGGGAACCCGTCTCGGTTCCTATTTGTTGTGGCGTTGGCGTAAGCAAGGGCCGGATCGGCGGTACCAGGCAATGTTGCGCAGCGCACCTGGCAATCCGCACATGTTTACATTGAAACGTGTTTTTCTCCTGCAAGGTGCGCTGATGTGGGTGGTCTCGTTGCCGATCCAGCTTGGGCTGGTGTATCCAGAACCGCGCGGTGTCACGACGCAGGCGATCATAGGGATGGTTCTTGCCGTCATCGGCTTTGGCTTCGAGAGCATCGGCGACGCGCAACTCGTGCGTTTCAAAGCTGATCCGAACAACGATGGCCTTGTGCTCCAGTCGGGGCTGTGGCGTTACACTCGCCATCCGAACTATTTCGGCGACGCGTTGGTGTGGTGGGGCTTGACGATGGTTGCGGTAGTGAATGTTCCGACCGCGTTCGCCGTCGTCGGGCCGATCCTGATGACGACGTTGTTGCTTCGTTATAGCGGCGTGCCGATTTTGGAACGGGGGCTGACGCGGCGCCGAGCCGGATATTCCGAGTATGTCGAGCGCACAAGTGCCTTCATGCCGAGGCCACCGCGTCGCCGCTAGCGCATTCGAATGGCGGGTTGCGAGCGCGCCGTAATCAGTCTGCGGGCATCCAGTTGCCGTGGGCTCCGAATGGGATGCGCTGCGGTAACGCAATTGTCGCCACTGGCGCGGCCGCGAAATGTTGTGCGTCAAGAATGTTGAGCGTGGTTACGTCGGTCGTGTCGTTGTGGCTCAATACGAGAATCCACCCTTCGTTTTCGGCAGCGGTCGCATGCGCCGGTGCAAAGACGGGTTCGAAAACGTGGGTTTCGGTTCCGCCGAATGAATGCTCGATTGCCGTTCGCTCGTCGAGGTCATACTGAAACACTGAGGCAGAAAACGTTGGGGTTGCTGCGGCGCGCAAACCGGCGATGTAGCCGAAACGGTTGGGCTGCCCGACACGCCGGTCGTCAATGCGGGGAAAGTCACCAGCGTGGTTGTAAAGCTGCGTTTCAGCTACTCCACCCGTAACCATGTCGAGGGTCCATTGCCACAGTACGGATTGGTCAGCAAGATCGTTCATTCCGCTGTCCATGAGCGATTTCGCACGGCACACCTGAATCACGATTTCGTCGCCGCGCTCATAGGAATTAAGACAATGAAAGACTGAACAAGCTTCGACTTCGAACCAGCGAACCGTGGCGTTAGTTCCGTTGCGCGGCATCACGCCAACGCGTGCACCAGCATCGCGATCGAAATGAAAACCGCCCTTATCCATGTCGAACACAATCGGGAGATCGAAAAAGATTGCATGGTTTTCGGTGATCGTGAAGTCGTGCATCATCACTGGGCGCGGTATGTCGATGACCTCTGATTGCACGAGTGTCCCGCGCGCGTCGACCCGGTGATAGGTGAGGTAGGGCTGCTGGAAGAATTGGTATCCAAAGAACAGCATTTCGCCGGTTTTCGGGCAAATCTTTGGGTGAGCCGTCATTGGGCTATTGAGCTTGCCGTCGAAGTTGTGAGATTGCAGCGTTGATAAGTCGGTGCCTATTTCCCAAGGGAAATGCGCCTCTTCCAATGCGAGTAGTCGCCCGGCATGGCGCACGATGTTGGTGTTGGCCGGTGAGAACGTCAGATCGCCAACGGCGGTCATCAGATCCATGTCTTGTTCGAAGTATGGCGTGCGGACGTATCGGTTTCGATATGCGACACAACCGTCAGCGAAATCGAAACCGTGCACCATGCCCGCGCCGAAGAACCAATGGAAAGGGACGGCACCCGGAGGGTTGAATCCATTGCGCAAGTAACTGCCTCGAAGCGCCGAGGGGATCTTGCCGACGACCGGTAATGATTCGTAGGTGACCTCCTCGGTGATGGGCGCGTAGTTGCCTTGCATCCACCAGTCGGTGCTGGTTTGGGTCTCGGCAGTCATGGTTACCAACTTCCTCAATGGCGAATCCTCAAGGTTAACACTGTTTAGTCGCGCCGACGTCGTCACGGCGCGGCGACGCTCTGACGAGGTGAGATGCGGCTCCTGTCGGGATTCGCGCACCCTTTCGTCTATGTTCTGTGTGGGGTTCGGAGCACCCGTCATTGCTTCTCAGAGCACGGCAGGGTTGCACATGGCAGGTACTTGGTTTCTTCGAGCAGGCTCAAGCGGAGCGCTTGCCGACAACTTCGAACAGTCAAGTAAGGCCGGCGTTGGTTGGGCTGATGTGGATGGTTTCGACGACCTGCGCAATATTGAGCGTGCTGCGCTCGGAGCCGCGCTTCGTGCCAGCGGGAAATCTGCCTCCGTAGCGGCGGCCGACGCCGATGAATTGATGGCGTTTCGGGATGGTATGCAGGTTGGCGACATTCTCGTCGTTCCCGATTCGGCCAAGCGTCAGGTACTTGTCGGCGAGATTGCAGCCGACTATGAATTTGGTGACGAGCCGGTTGGCGAATGCCTGCACCAGCGTGATGTGTTGTGGCTTGGCCGGGCGGACCGCGACGGGCTCGATGCAACCCTTCGATCCGATCTCAACGTGCGACGCACGGTGCGCAATCTCGAAGGCAACGCCGAGGGTTGGGCGGCAATTGCGCAACGTCTGCGTGATGGCGAAAAGCTGGCCGGGAAACGCAAGATCTCTGCACCCCGAGGCCGTCTTGAGGCAATCGAAGCAGAGCGCGTTGCTTCGGAACGCAAATGTAGTGGGTGCGGATTCCTCAAGCGTTCTACACAATTCGATGAAAGCGGCATTTGCGTCGATTGTCGCTAACAGAGTTCACCTCTTGTTGCGGTGCGCGTCGGCTGCGTAACATTGCGCGATGAAACTCAAAGTCACCGGCTTCGGAATTACTGTCGCGATCGCCGTAGCTTCGTTCGGCGTTGCTGGCGACGTTGATGTTGTCCACGCCGCAAGTTTGACGCGTACCGCAGATCCGGTGGTGTTGGCAGGCAGCCAACTACCCACGTTGGTCGCAGGCTCTAAGACCACGATCGTGGGATTTCGATGGAACGGGTCGGCCTGGCAACAAGTCCCCATTCAAATCGACGAACGAGCGGTCAAGAACTTCTTGACCATTTATAACAACGCGGCTTCATCGTTTTATGGAAGCGAGCCAGGCTTGGTGAACGAGTTGGTGTACACCGCGACTTCGTCGTGGACGGGTAAAGACCCCGACGTGAAATTCGATAACGACGACGAACTCGTCTTTATGGCACGCGACGCTGGTGTGCAGGCCCCGGGGGGTACACAACCTGTTGGCACTGCAGTCGGTACCGGTGTCGAGGTGCACGTCACCGATCCCGTCAACGTGGGCAACGAAGGATTTGTATACCTTTTTCGCAAGAGCGCGGGGAGCACCCTGAAACAAGCCGCGGGTGTGAAATACCAGAAGTACACCTTCAGGTTGTCGTCGGGCGGCTACAAAACCACGTACAACCTGACGGGCACGCCAAACCCGGAAAATTCGTTGGTGACTGGCGCCACCTACACACGGCATTTCTCAGAGCGCTGGCTGAGTGATCAGCTCAAGGTCACCGCCCCGGGCTCGACTGCGGTCGATATTCTGGACCGCAACAAGGTGTTGTTTGCGCCGACCGTCTGTTCGCGCAGCGAGGACACGTTCAATGCAACCGGGCCGTTCGGAAGCGCAGAAGGTGCATTCGTGATCAACAAGAATGGGCCGGTGCGCAGCATTCGTTCGTATCTGGGGGCCAACAGCGGGCCCAATACTCAACGTACTCATTTCTTTTACGATCAACGAGAAGATATTCGTACTGATCTACGCGTGCACACGATCCCGTCGATCATGGACTTTGTCGACTACAGCCCAGCCGCTTCGGGAATGACCTATCGAAACCCAGCGAATACGGCAGGCGTCTTGGTGGACGGAAACCCAGATACCGTCACTGCAGGCACACCATCTTGGGAACAGATGTCCGGTGCGCAGGGCACCGTAACGATGGTGCGTCAATTGAACGCCTCGTTCACGCCGACCGTGACGAACTACTACCTCGATGATTCCACGCCATCCACGCCTCAGTGCACAGGCGACGCGTTTGCCTACGGCAGTAGCGGCTCATACATCACGTCGAGTCTTCCCTGTACCGATCCGGGTACGGGCTGCGCCGGTTCGTTGGCGGCGACTACGACACTGTTTTACGAATCGCCGGGCGGAGACGAGATATCCGCGGCGCAACACCACGCTGAAGTCGCGCAACCATTGACTTCTGCGACTACGCCCTGGGTTCCATGACGTCGCATTAAATAGCGATTGCTGAGGCGTGGCCGGCACCTAGCCTCGCCATTCATGACGATCGAGGTTGAACAACTTTCCAAGTCGTTCTCCACAGGTAGGGCCAAACGCCGGACATTGGTCGAGGCGGTTCGCGACATTTCGTTTTCGGTTGAAGCGGGCGAACGACTCGCGTATATCGGGCCCAATGGTGCAGGAAAATCCACCTCGATCAAGATGCTCACTGGGATCTTGCGTCCTGACAGTGGCGCCGCATCGGTGCTCGGAATCACCCCGTGGACTCACCGCAAACAATTGGCGCGCCGCATCGGCACGCTCTTCGGTCAGCGTTCGCAACTTTGGTTTGAGCTGACGTCACTGCAGTCGTTTCGGATGTTGGGCGCGATTTTCGACATGAGTGACTTGCAGCTGGCGACCCGGGTCGGCGAACTCGGTGAACTACTCGACGCGACTGAAGTGTTCGCGATGCCCGTACGCAATCTGTCGTTGGGGCAGCGCATGCGTTGTGAGCTCGCCGCGTGCATGCTGCACGAACCCGAAATCTTGTTTCTCGACGAGCCGACGATTGGTCTCGATTTACTCGGGAAACAACTGTTCAGGGATCTCGTCATTCGTCTGAACGAAGAACGCGGCACAACGATCTTGTTGACATCGCACGATGTTGCCGACATTGAATCAGTGGCCAACCGCGTGATCGTGATCAACCACGGCTCGGTGATCTATGACGACGACGTCGAAGTGATGCGAAGATCGCTGTTCACCACGAAACGTGTCGAAGTGGGTCTTGAGCGGCCGGTCATTGTGCCCGAGATCGCTGGAGCGCAGTTGGTGGAACACACTGAGACCGTGGCGCGCTTTGTGGTCGACACCAGCAAGCGATCAATTCGCGATGTAGTAGATGCGATACTCGAACACCTTCCAGTAGCTGACCTTTCGATTGTCGACCCGCCGCTGGATGAAGTGATCGGTGCGATCTATTCGCAGTTGGCGGTGGAATAGTGCGTCGGTATTTGTGGGTTTCGTTCCGCGCTTCGATGCAGCGCACTTTGGCCGAGCGCGGCGGGTTCATTGTGTCAACTGGCTTTTATCTCGCAGTTGTCGCGGTGGTCGGTTCGCTGTGGCGAGCGGCAGCCGACGGCAAAGGCGGAACAATCGCAGGCTATGGGGCGGCCTCGTTGTTTTGGTACATCGCAGCGACAGAAGCGGCGACGGTGTCGCTCAACATGCGTCTCATCGACGACATTGGCACGGACATCAGCGGCGGAGCCATCGCATCAGAGATGCTGCGGCCGGTGAGCCTGGTAGCAGTGCGCATGGCGAGCGAGTTTGGGCGAGCTTTGCCTCGCTTGACGACATGCACGCTCGCGGGTGCCGTGATGTCATGGATCATCGTCGGCGCGCCGCCGGGATTGGTGTCCGCGGCGATGACGGTGGTTGCGCTGGCGTTGGCAATCGGTTGCAACATTGCTGCGCAACACGCATTCGCGGCAATCGCTTTCTGGATCCGCGACGCGCGATCCGCGTGGTTCTTGTACCAAAAACTCGTATTCGTATTGGGCGGTATGTTGCTGCCCATTGAAGTGTTGCCAGGTCCGCTGCGGTTGGTTGCTCGATTACTTCCGTTCGTTTCAATGGCCTATATCCCCGGCAGATTCGCGGCCGGTCATGTCGAGCCGCTGCTGTTGTTGCAACAGGTCGGATGGTTGGTGGCGTTGCTGGCCATCGCGTTGAGGATATTTGCAACTGGAGAGCGGCGATTGCAGGTGGTTGGCGGATGAGAAGCCTCACCGCCACGATGCGCAGCGCGTTCGCGGAAGCGTGGTCGAACCGCTCCGGATTTTGGTTGCAAGTATCAATCATGATCGTCAACGATCTGGTATGGGTCGTGTTCTGGGTGCTGTTTTTCCGTGAGGCCGGAAGTGTGCGCGGTTGGGATACCCAACAGGTGCTGATGTTGCAGGCGATACTCACCACCGGAGGTGGGATCGTGCTCGGGTTTTTCAACAACGCCCGGCGTCTTGGACAGCTCGCGGCCGATGGCGCACTCGATGCCACCTTGGTGCTGCCGGTGCCAACCTTGCCGCATCTCTTGGTGCGACGAGTAGAGACGACCAATTTGGGTGATCTCATTTTTGGCGTTGCTTTGTTCGTGATCGGATGTGATCCGACTTGGAGCCGAATTGCGATTTACCTCGCCGGGAGTCTGATATCGGTGATCACCTTGACGGGGTTTCTCGTTGCGATCGGGTCGTTGTCCTTTTTCTTTGGGCGAAACGAAGCGGGCGAACTCGGCTTTCACGCCATGGTCATGTTCGCGATGTATCCCGTTGACGTATTTACGGGCCCAGGCCGAGCAGTGTTGTATTCAGTGATTCCGGCGGCGTTCATTGCATCGGTGCCTGCGAAACTCGCCGAATCATTTGATCTCGGGATGGCTCTCGGCATGATTGGCGCAGCAGTTGTTTTCGCGACCGTCGGATACACGATGTTTACGCTGGGTCTGCGGCGGTACACGTCGGGTTCGGCGTGGACTCGCGCTTAGAACTGTCGCGCGGAAACCCTCGCCGCACGGTCCCACAGAAGCCGCGCAAACCGTGAGATCGTGAGACCACGGCACCCGGCACTACTCAGGTCTTGTGCAGCCATGCGATGACATCGGGCTCGGCGAGCCTGGCGATCGCGTTGTCGTAGCGCTCACGATCTTCGTTGTTCAGCACAGTCTGCCACTGCCCGCTGGTGCCCTTATTGAAGAACTGTTCGTCGCTCTTCCACAATGCGTGACTGCTGTCTGGTACGAGATGCGATGCGCGGGCGCGCATCTCCTGGAACGTCGCGGCCTTCACCAACCCTGGCCAGAGCGAATCGGGGACTGCGATGTTCAGACGCTTGGCGAGCATTCGCATCGATCCACCGAGGTCGGTTTGAAGATCGTCGTAGTGAAGCATGACGACGTTTGGATCATGACGGCATAGCCAGAATGTGGTGATGTGGTGTGTAAGGCTCCGTAGCGATGTCCCGGAAGTGGTGACGTCGGTGGCGTTATCAATCCATTGCCAAAACCGGCCGCCGACTGTGTCGGCTTCTGGTGGCGGGCCCGCAGCGAGGAGTTCAGCCACGTCATCGAGACCGACCGCATCGTTGCGTGCGGACAAAAGTGCCGTGAAATCAAAATTGTCGCGGTGATTGAGTGTCGACAGTGCGACGTCGCGAGGGTCGCGCCCGACGCAGATGTAGGTAACGCCTGCTGATCTCGGCAATCCATCAAGCGGGGTGTGGGTTTTGATGAATCGCCGATGCGTTTGTGAGTCGAGGTGCGTGAATACATCGCGTTGCGAACGGGTAAGCATGTCGAGCCACGGTGAGTACGTATCCAGAGGTTGCTGAAGCCGTGGAGTTTGTAGCACCAACATTGCGCAGATCATTTGGGTCCACGTCGTGCCACATTTCGCGGGCGTACTAATCACGATGTCGTCGGTTCGAAACTCGAAGTCGTTCCATCGATCACTATCAGCGATCAGGGTGCGGTAATGAGCCCTGGGCACGGGCGGTTGCGGCAACATGATCCGAAACTAGCGGTGGCGCAGCGGTGGTTCTAGTGTCTCAACATGGCAAAAGAATGCAGCGTGAGTCAGGCGATCGATGCACCGCCTTCGGTCGTCTGGGCAATGGTCACCGACCTACCAAGGATGGGCGAATGGTCGCCGGAAGCCGCCGGAGGCGAATGGTTGGGTGGAGCGACCGGGCCAGCTCTTGGCGCCAAGTTCAAAGGCCGCAACAAAAACGGCAAAAAGAGTTGGTCGACGATGTCGAAAGTGACAACGTTCGATGTCGAACGGACTTTCGCGTTCGATGCTTCCTCGGTCGGGATGAAGATCGCCCGGTGGACATATTCGATTGAACCGACGGCATCAGGTTGCGTCGTGACCGAGACTTGGACCGATCAACGTAACGCGATTCTTCCATTGCTCGGCAAGATCGTGAGTGGTGTTGCAGATCGTGAGGAGCACAACCGATACGGGATGACCACCACCCTCGCAAACCTCGCCGCCGCAGCCGTTGCGGCTCCCCGATAAATCGGCGGCGAGGTCAAGCGAATAGGCCGAGACCTGGTCAAGTCGCGGTTGCGTCTGCTTTTCTATGGCGCTGCGTAGAAGAAGATGGCTTCTTGGCGTGAGCCGGCAGGCACGTTGCTGCTGGTTGACAAGTAGTGGTCTGAAGTGGTGTTGTTGAACAATCGCCAGACTGGTGTCAGGCCAGCCGCCGACTTGCGAGCTCCATAAAATGCGGTGCCTTCAAACGTCCAACCGAGTGCGATGACTTTGTCACGTTCATTGACTGTGGTCGTGTAGAGGTGTGCACCCTTGGTACTGCGAAGTCGGAACACTGCGGTTGTTGAAGCGCTCCCGGCGGTGGCCGCATTGAACGCGACGTTTGACGTGTAGCCCGAAGCGACGAGGCTGTTGCGTTCGTTCGTATCGGTTGTGTAGATGTAGTCGCCCGTAGCGTTGTTGTGCAGCTGGTAGACCGGTGTGGTCAGCGCCGTGTTGCCGGTTGGCGCTGCGGTGGTGGTGGTTGGCGCGGGTGCGGTGGTGGTGGTTGGCGCGGGTGCGGTGGTGGTGGTTGGCGCGGGTGCGGTGGTGGTGGTTGGCGCAGGGATCGTCGTTGTAGTGCCCCCGCCACCGCTTCCACCGGTGCTCGCAGGCCAGATGTAGGCACCGAGATGTACGGCGCCCGTAACTCCCATTGCCGCTCGTACGTTTGCGGGCAATGAGGCGCCGGTGCTGAGTCCTGGGCTTCCCGCTGCGAGGCGGTAGTCGCCATTCGCAGGAGCGACGAAGATGGTTGACAATGCGACGTTGTCTGCAGAGCTGCTGTTCATCTCACGACCGGTGGCCGTCTGCATCGCGGCAAGCGATGCGTAGGATTTCGAGGCCGCGGTTGTGAGCTGCCACTGCATTGCCGAGCTAGGCACCGCCGCGGATGGGCGTCCCCACAGATTTCGGTCGTTCAGTGAGATCATCTGAGCAGAAGTGAGGTGTTTCGGTGAGCTGGCGTCCATGCTGAGCAGTAACGGCTTTGTAGCTTTTGCGTCACCAACCAGGATGTTGTTGGCGAGCGTGACGTCGTCGGTGTCAAATGTGATTCCTAATGCAATCTCAGCTTGATTTGTGTTGACTCGGGCATCGTCGTAGATGCCGATCTGCGCTTTGACGTTGCCGACCGAGGTGTTGTTCCAGACATCAACGTTGGTGGAACCCGAAACCTTGATGCCGTCACTCGTATTGCCG
>SXGS01688200.1_pt1 | contig 21438 bp, 17 predicted proteins | sample 3174681 | NCBI WGS metagenome assembly SXGS01 (sample SAMN11356861, study PRJNA531348) | freshwater metagenome | isolation source: freshwater sample F1-80 | place: China: Fuxian Lake, Yuxi | collected 2017-12-25 | reverse complement strand
GTAGCTGATGGAGTTGAGGGCCGTCGTGAAGAGCCCGCGCTGAAAGATTGGGTTGGCAGCGGAAGTACTCCACCGCAGCAGCATCGGAACCCCATCGCTGCCGTTCACGTGAGCCGGACCGTCCACCACGCTGTTGTTATCGAGAAATGCACCGGGCGGCCAGCGATCAAAGAAGAAGGCGTACGCGCCGAACGTGCTCATACGCACGTAGAGTTCGATAGTCTCCTGCCGGCCCAGCGCCCGGCCGGTGCTGCGGACCACGTACCGCTTCAGTGTCGCGCTCGCATTGTCGTCATCCGGGTCAATCTCGACCGCGTAGGTACCACTTCCGAGGGCGATCGGGGTCGAACCGAACGGCGCAAATGCGCCGTTCCCTGCCGGCGGAGACGCCTGGACACGCAGATAGCGCAGTGCTCGCTCTGCCCCGGACTCCGCGAGGCTGAAAGCCATTGAGGAGCGCTGCTGCGTGCGCGTCAGGACCACCGCCTGGAGGCTGGTGGCCGCCAGCACCATGCCGAGCGTGACAAACACCATCAGCAACAGCAGTGCAAGAACGGTAGCACTGCCCCGCACGCGCCGGCGGACGCGCGCGCTCCCGTGAACATCGGTATGCACCACTGCCATCCGCTAGTTGGGTTGATTCCGCAAGAAGACGACGCGCTGGCTCAGATTCGTCACATTCGTATCGGCGCCGCTTACGCGTGCAACACGCACGCTGACGCGCACTTCGCTGGTCGTGATCGCAGCCGCGGAGAAGTCGGTAATGTGCCGGCACAAGATGCGTCCGGCGCCGGTCTGGTCCTTACGCCAGAGGCAAGTACCGGAGGACGAGGCGGTCCCGGCTCCATCCGCCCGTTCGTACAGGACGTACCGGGTAGTGTCGGTACGGAACCGATCGTAATGCCCGGCGGCATCCACATCAGGGTAGAGGATCCGGAGCTGGTGTGCGGCAGGGATGACCACCCCGCTCGCCTCCCGCAGGTCCAGCACCACGTTGCCCATCGCCACCGCCGCCGTCTGGCTGGAGTCGATGCGCAGTTGGGTGCGGAGCTGAATGCGACCCGCGGAGGAAAGCAGGAGCGCCATCCCGGCAACCAGTACGATCGTCAGCGACGACGCAACCGAGAGTTCCGCCAGCGTGAAACCGCGTCTACTCCTGCGCAATGAGTACGGTGATTGCATGGCTGGATGATCGGCCCAGAGAGTTTTGCCAGGTGAGGAGAAGATCTACCTGCCGCAGGTCTGCAGCAGGGCTGGTGATCGTCATCGTGCCGACCGGGACGGTGAAGAGCGCCCCCAGGTTGTCGGCAATGTCAAATCGGTAGGGCGACGCATTCGGCGTGGCGTCCACGACGCCGGCATTCCGCAGTTCCGTAAATGTGAGCCGCCCAAAACCCACCGCTCGGAGCTGATCGGCCTTGTGCTGGAGCACACTGACGGCCTGTGAATAGCTGCTGACCGTGCGTGAGGAACGGTCGGCGGTGGGATAGACCGACAGCCAGATCATCACGCCCATACCGAACAGGAAGGTGGCAAAGATGAGGTCGGTCAGTAGCGCGCCTCGCCTCAGCCCTGCTCGCTCCGGGGTTCGCCGCTGCATGTCCACCCAATGTCCTCCGTCCCCATTCTGGCGGATCTGCGGCTCAACCATAGGGTGGAGTCGGTCGCGCGCGCACTTTCGCCCGGCTCGGCGTTCCGGAACCGCTCCATCAGCGACGAGAGGGCACCTGAGCCGCAGCCATCATGAGAGAAAATCGCGCCGCATTGTCGGCGGCGATCCGGGAGTACTGCCGGAAGTCGGCTTCTGCGTGGGCATCCACGCGGTGGCTCACCCCCAGAACGGACAGAAACGGCACTCGAGCCGCCTTGCACACTCGGGCGAGCACCTGGGTGGTCCGGTCCGCGGCCACCACCCCCGCCGATGCCGGAACTGACTGCGGGAGCAGCGCCGGACCCGCTCCCGGCCTCGACGCTACTGCACCTCGGAACACAACCCCGTTCTGACCCGGTTGTCCCGCAAGGCGGCGAGCGTGTGCGAGCAATGCAAGGGATGCGATTTCGGGACCGGCAGGAGTGCGCGAAGCGCCAGCGCCATACGCCTGTACCGCCACGATGAGGCTGCCGGGGCGGACGCCCGAGTGCGAACATCCGGCGAGTCCCGCAAGGAGCACACAGCCCGGGTGAAAGTGCGCCAGAAGCAGGCGGGCGCTCGTGGCAGCACTGACGCCGTCGTCGCGCAGTCCGGCCACCACCACCGTCTGAGCCCCCAGGTGTCCCTGCACCACCCCCATTCCACCGACCACCAGGCGCCGTCTGTCGCTCAGTGAGTGCGCCAGCGCCGAGCGCCCGTGAGCACTGTCGGTGAGCAGCAGCACGGGCGCCGCGCGCACCGGCACGGCCGTCCGGCTCGGCACGAGCGTGGGACTCGCCGGCTGGGGCGGCCGAGGGAGCACTCTGACCGGCGCCGGGGCCCGCACACGCGGAGCGGGATCGGGATTGTCAGGCACCGGGACTCCGCCCTCGTCCGGTGTTGCCCCGGGGAAGGCGGAAACTGGCGTCGTGCTCGCAACTGCGAGAAGCGCCGCGAGAAAGAGTGCGAGAGAGAGTTGCTGCATCTGGATCAGGGTTGTGGAGTGGAGTGTGGGAAACACGAGGCGCGCCCTTTCGCGGATCTATCCGGCGCCGGCAGAAACCCGGCGAAACGACAGACGCTCGTACACGCTGGCAGGCGGAAAATAAGGAGGAGGGTTTGCGCGCATCCGTTGATCATAGGTGTAGCTGTCAATCCATCCGCGCGTACTGGTGTATGTGGCCCCACCCTGATTGGCAATCACCCCCCCGTAGACAAGCACGGTGCCGCGCGGAGACTTGGTGTTGTAGGCCGGTGACCAGAAGCTTCCGGTGCCTCCGGAGCGCCCCGCAACGACGATGGCGTCGATGCGCAAGGTCGTCGGGGCGGTGGCGCCAATCTTCACTTCCTCGGCGATGAGTCCGAGTGACGATGCCCGCAGATTGGCGGTTTCATCCCAGGGGTTAGCGTTGCTCGGCACGGTGTTGTACCGGATGTTCCCGGTCACAGTGATATCATAGCCATTGGCGGAGTCAACCGCGACCGTGTAGGCATTGCGGGATGCGACAGATCCACCCGACATCACGCTGTCGGCCAGAGTGCCCTGCATGCTGTTGATGTGACCGGAGCAGTAAATGGCGCCGTTCGGAAGCCCGACCAGATTCGTTGTGGTGGGTGAGCCGGTGCCTGCCGTTTTCTGCACCGTCGTGGTGTTGGCCGTGCGGTTCACCGTGATGGTCCACTGATTGGAGCCCTGCTGCAGGTCCATCGCCTGATTGCCGCTGCCGTCAATACGAAAGTGAAGTTGGTCGAAGGTGCCCCGCATGTAGATACCGGCGGCCACAGTGGATCCGGTGGCCGGTACGTACAGCCCATCGGTGCTGGGAAATCCCGCGCCCGCGCCCCAGGCAGCATCCCGTTGCACCGTTGTTCCCGTCGGCAGCGTGACCGGGGAAACACCAGTGCGGTAGCCGGCCGAACCGAGTTGGTAGATCTTTTGATACTCCGCTTCGGTATTCGGTGCGCGCGGAGATACATAGTTCACACCCCCGTTGCCGACCGACAGCATTCCGTTGCGGAAGATCGGAGACGTGGCTGATGTGCTCCACGCAATGCGCAGCGGATTGTTGTTCAGCGTGTTGATGTGGAAGGGTCCATCGATCGTATTCGCCGCATCCACGTTCAGTGACGTGGGCCAGTTGTCAGCAAGAAAGGCATACGCTCCAAGAGTCGCCATCCGGACGTGCGCTTCGATGGTCTCCTGGCGCCCCAGTGCCCGGCCGACGGCGCGGATGCGATACTGCTTGAGGAACAGGCCCGGATTCGCGTCATTCGGATCGATCAGCACATCGTACGTGCCATTCCCCAACGCGATGGGTGTCGTTCCGAACGGGTAAAATACTGTCGTTCCCGCTGGCGGACCGGACTGCGTACGCAAGTAGCGGATCCCGCGTTCGATACCTGATTCCGAGATGTTGAACGCGACGGACGCAGCCTGCTGGGCGCGAGCCAGGCGCATGGATTGCAATGACATGGCCGCGAGCCCCATGCCGCTGATGGTCATCACGAGCATCAAGAGCAGCGCGACGACAGTCGCCGATCCGGGGCGGCCACGACGCCGGCAGGTCTGCGAGTCCCGTCCGCAACGTTCATACTGCGTCATCTTGTTCTCCCTGAACACCTGTCGCTCGGCTATAGCGGGGGGTTCCGCATCAAAGTCACGCGCTGATTGAGCGTCGCCATCGCCTGCTGGGTTCCGCTCACCTTTCGCACGCCGAGGCTGATGCGTACGTCCCGGGTGGTAAGCTTGGCAGCCGTAAAGCTGTCCAGGTCCCGGCACACGATCCTCCCGGCGCCGGTCTGGTCCTTCTTCCACAGGAAGGCGCCCTCTGCATTCGCCGTGCCCGCCCCATCGGCCCGCACGTACTCGATGTATGCCGTGTAGTCTGTGTGGAACCGGTCGTAGACGCCGCCCGAGAGCGCCGGAAAGTAGATGCGCACCTGGTAGGTCTGCGGCAGCAACACGTCACCTGCTTCGCGCAGATCTTGCGACAAGGAGAGCATTGCCAGAGCGGCGCGTTGTCCCGCCTGGCCCCGCAGTTCTGCAGCAAGATGCGCGCGCCCAGCGCCGGAGAAGAGAACGGTACTGGCAGCCATCAGCACCAGAGCAGCCGTCGAGGCCACGACCACTTCCAGGAGCGAGTAGGCTCGCCTAGTCTTGCGCAATGAGTATCGTGACCGCATGAGTTGTGTCCCTTCCCGGCGCTCCCCGCCACGTCAAGCTCACCACCGCCTGCCTCAGATCGCTGGCAGGGGAGGTGATGGTGATCGTGCCGGTGGGATTGGTGACGAAGGTGGAGAGCGAGTCGGTGGCGGTGAACGTGTACGGGCTCGTAGTCGGGGTTGCGTCAATGATCCCGGCATTCCTCAATTCAGTGAACGTCATGCGGCCGAATCCCAGGCTCCGCAGTTGCTCGACCTTGTGCTGAACCTCACTCACCACCTGCGAGTAGTCGGTAGTCGCTCGTGACGTCCGCGACGCCGTCGGGTAGATCGCCGTCCACATCAGCGTGGCAAACACCACGATGAACGTCGCAAAGATCACGTCAATCAGCGACGATCCTCTCCGTACCGGAGTCCTGGCGTCGCTTGCGCGTATTTCGCCTGGCATTACACACCTCCTGGGGTTCATGATGGCAGGATGCCCCAAGAAACTGAGTGGGCCGCGGGCGCCATCCTCGTCATTTCATGTCAATCAATCGGTTGATCCATGGAAGAGACACGGAGCCCGGTCCCGGCGCCGATGTAGGCGCTGAGGCGTCCGTCGGGACACAGAGCGGATCGATACCGAAATGCGGATCTATCACTGAAAAATCATCCCTTGAGCCTCGGCACTGTGTGGCGCCGCCGGTCCGCACAACCACGGATGGACTTGCACTCAAAATCAATCCTTTAATCTGCGGCCCCCCAGGGACGTGCCGCGCGGGCGCCAGCGCTGACTGACGAAGTCACGGCAGTCCGGTCACTTCGGCGGTCTCGCTGATGTGAGGAGGCCATCCCAGAACCCCGGCGGTGCGGAAGGGAATGGCCACACCGCCGAACGGGAGGGCGGCCACGTAGTTAAAAATTTTACGATACCAGCGAGATGAGACCTGGCGCGCTTGATGGAGCCAAAAGGGAGTGCGTTCGACTACCAGCGGCGCGCGCTTCTCGCCCTCAGATGGCGACGCCTGCGGCGGGGTGCCGCGCTGGGGCTGCGGGTGGTGATCACCGCAGGTGCAGTGCCGGTACTTCCCCTGCAGCTCCTGGTGAGACGGTTCCCTACCGCACCGCAAGCATTGAATGAATTGCCTACGTACGCGACCGCACTCCGGCGACTGATCGAATCCAACGGCATGACCGGGCCGCGTATTCAGGATGCGCGGATCGCTGCCACTTACGTCCAGCGCAGGTCCGTATGCTCTGGTCCGCCAACGGAGACTTCGGATGGTTCTCGGGTAGTGTGGTTACCAACCCGCTCGGGAACTGACTTCGCTCCGTTTCCGGCGGGTCGGACGCAATAGACGGCGCGGGTGCGCCTTCACTCCGGCTCCAACACGTCCCCGAGCCGGCACATGAAGCCGGGCAGCACCTCGCCGCCGTCCAGAATCCCATCCTCCGTCACGAAGGAGACGGCGACGCCGGGGCCGTATGCGAGAGCACAACGGTTCTGCGGGTCAATGAGCCAGACGAGTCGCACTCCCGCCGCCAGGTACTCCAGCACTTTCTCTTGCAACTCGGTGCTGAGATCGTTGGGGGAAACCACCTCTACTGCCAGATCCGGCGCCACCTCGATTTCACCCAACGGCGGGGGCCCGGCCGGCAGCCGACTGTAGGAGATAAAGGAAACGTCAGGGCGGCGCAGGCGGGTCGCATCGGTTGCAAAGCAGCGATACCCCGCATCCGGCCCCGCCACCCGTCCGAGTGGGTGGTCACGAACAAACCCTTTGAGAAAGTAGCTGAGATTCGACGCCACCATGCTGGACAGGAAGCCCGTGTTCTTCTCCTTCGGCGCGCCGTCCACCCACTCGAGGTGGTCCGGGTCCACCGGCCATGCCGACGTGGACCCCTCCAGGGCACACAGCACAGGAAGGGTCGGTGCTTCCGAAAGCATCGCCATCGTGAACACTCCCCCATATATCGGCAGAACGAGCGACCAGCCCGTGACGCAGACCTGAGTGCGTCGTCCTCAGTCCCGCGGATTGCTATTACGGCCTCCGGATCGGCTCCGGCCATTTCCGGCCATGATAGCCACCTCTGCCGAATCCAGGCGGATGGCCGTTGCCTTGCTTCCTCTCTACGGTTCCTTGCGCACCAGAAGCCTCACGCCAGTAGTGCTGGCATCACCTCGCCGGCGATGTCGGTGAGGCGGAAATCGCGGCCCTGGAAGCGATAGGTGAGGTGGGTGTGCTCCACCCCAAGGAGACGCAGGAGCGTGGCGTGGAAGTCGTGGACGGGGACCGGATTGCGGACAATGTTGTAGCCGAAATCGTCCGTTTCACCGTACACCAGCCCCGGTTTGAAGCCACCGCCCGCCATCCACTGGGAGTAGCAGCGCCCGTGGTGGTCCCGGCCGTAGTCGGTCTTCGTCAGATTGCCCTGGCTGTAGACGGTGCGGCCGAACTCGCCGCCCCAGATTACCACGGTGTCGTCGAGCAGGCCGCGCTGTTTCAGATCGAGCACCAGGGCGGCGCTCGCCTGGTCGGTCTGCGCGCACTGACGGCGGATGTTGGCGGGGAGCCCGCCGTGGTGATCCCAGTCGCGGTGGTAGAGCTGCACGAAGCGCACGTCCCGTTCCGCCAGGCGCCGGGCCAGCAGGCAGTTCGCCGCGAAGGTGCCCGGCGTCCGCGCGTCCGGCCCATAGAGCGCAAAGGTGCTGTCCGGCTCATGCGACAGGTCCATCAGCTCGGGAACGCTGGTCTGCATCCGAAAGGCCATCTCGTACTGCTCGATCCGGGTGGCGATTTCCGGGTCGCCGATCGCCTCGTGCTTCATCTCGTTCAGAGCGCGAATGCTGTCGAGAATGCTCCGGCGCATTGCCGGAGCCATGCCCTTCGGGTTCGAGAGGAACAACACCGGATCGCCCTGGGCACGGAACTGGATGCCCTGATGCACCGTGGGCAGGAAGCCGCTCTCCCAGTAGCGCGTGTGCAGGTTTTGCCCGACCTGACCGGACGTGAGCACCACGAATGCGGGGAGGTCCTGATTGGCAGTGCCCAAGCCGTAGGAGAGCCACGCACCCAGGGTGGGCCGCCCGGGCTGCTCGGCGCCGGTCTGGCAGAAAGTGACCGCCGGATCGTGGTTGATGGCGGTGGTGGTCATTGTGCGGACGAGTGCAATCTCGTCTACGATACGCGCCGTGTGCGGGAGCAACTCGCTGACGCAGGCGCCCGACTGCCCGTGCTGTGCAAACCGGAAGATGGATGCGGCCATCGGCTTGGTCTTCTGGTCCGCCGTCATCCCGGTGAGGCGCTGGCCTTTCCGTACGGAGTCGGGAAGCTCCTGGCCGTTCAGCTTTTCCAGCCCGGGCTTGTAGTCGAACAGGTCCAGGTGTGAGGGACCGCCGGATTGGAAGAGATAGATCACGCGCTTCGCTTTCGGCGCGAAATCAAGGTGTTCGAGCGCCCCGGCTCGCCCGCCGACGGCCGTCCGCCGAGGAGCGGCCCACCCCTCTCCGCTCAGCAGCGACGCCAACGCCACCACTCCGATACCGGTAGTCGCGCGGCCGAGGAACTGCCTCCTCCCGAGTGGGGTGAAGGGCGGGGGGACGTGAGAGTGGGTCCTGGGATCGCTCATGAGAATCGGTGGGTTGAAAGATGGTGGTCGGGCTACCTGTGGGTGTACAGGCACGGCCGCCCGCAGGCCCGACTACATCCTATCTCGTGGACAACGCGTTCGGTGTCTCTCCCGCGGGCTTTTGCCAACTCCGCCGCCGGACGGTGGACAGCAGAACTCGGAGCGGTCGGGCCACTCACCCGAGCAATTCGTCCCAACTCTCCACCACCAGCAAGAGATCCGCCAGCACCCCCACGCGCCCCGCCGCGATCTGCGCATCCAGACGGGTCAACACCGCCGCGTCCGGTTCCCCAAACCGTTTCCGTCCCTGCCGCAGCAACACTTCCTCTGCACCCTCGACCCGCCCCTCGGCCTTACCTTCTGCCTTGCCTTCGCGGCGTCCCATCTCTTTCCAGCGTGTTCCGATGACCGATTCTTCCACGTTCCAGCCCTCCAGCGCAGCTTCCCATACGCGCAGTCGCCCGGCTCGTTCCGCAAAGACCAGCGCCAGCCCGCCGTACTCCGCCCGCAACCTGCGGTCCGGCTCCCGGCTCGCCATCAGGGTCACTCTTTGGTGACGGTCTCATCCAGGTTCAGCAGGGCGTTGGCGACGCACGTCCACGCGGAGTGCTCGGGCAGATCCAGGTCCGTCACCTGGGGAGCTTCACCAGCGGTGAGGAGTTCCTTTGCGGCGGCGGGATCAGCCCCGTACCGTTCCCGCGCCTGCCGGAATAACCGCTCCATGACGTCCTGCTCGCGCGCATTCGGCGGGCGAGCCAGCACCACGCGGTACGCATAGTCGAGGCGCGGTCCGAACCCCACCCCGCCCTGCTGGATGATGCGTGCCGCGAAAACGCGCGCCGCCTCGACATAGGTAACGTCGTTCAGGGTGGCAAACGCCTGGAGCGGGGTGTTGGTGATGGGGCGCTGACCCGCGCAGACCTCCCGCTTTGGGGCGTCGAAGACCGCGAACGAAGGATACAGGATGGAGCGCTTCCAGAAGGTGTAGAGGCCGCGGCGATACAGGTCCGGTCCGTGGTCCTGGATGTACGACTTGCCCGCATCATCGCCGGCCGAAAGTTCACGCCACAGGTCGCCGGGCTGATACGGCTTCACGCTGGGGCCGCCGGGCGCCCGCGCTCGATCCAGCAGTCCGGCAATTGCGAGCGCGTTGTCCCGGATGAACTCGGCCGGGAGCCGGAAACGGGGGCCGCGCGCCAGCAGGCGGTTCTGGGGGTCCCTCACCCGCAGCGCTGCGGTCGTCCGCGATGACTGCTGGTAGGTGGCGCTCAGGACGATGGAACGCAGCAGGCGCTTCACATCCCAGTGGTTCGCGATGAAGTCGGACCCCAGGTAGTCGAGCAGTTCCGGATGGCTCGGCTTCTCGCCCCGCATCCCGAGATCATCGGAGGACCGCGATAGTCCCGCTCCAAAGAGCATCTGCCAGAAGCGATTCACGGTAACCCGGGCGGGCAGCGGATTCCCGGAATTCACAAGCCATTTCGCCAGCGAAAGCCGGTTGGCCGGCCCGCCCGCGGCCGGGGCTCCCAGCACCGACGGCGTCCCCGGCTGGACCTCGGCGCCCTTGTTCCGGTAGTCGCCGCGCAGGAGAATGTGCGTGGGTCGGCGCTCCGGCACGTCCGCCATGACCCGCAGCCGGGCTTCCCGGTCTATCCGGGTGCGTGCGGCCTTCAGGTCGTTCAGGCGCTTGGTGCGGGCCTCGCGGCGCGCCTTCTCCTCGGGCGATACCATTGCGCCGGTCCCGGCAACGCCCCCCTCCGCCTTGATCTCCTCCTCAAGGGCCGTGATCTGGGCGGTGTGCTCGTCAAGCAGCTTCTGCTGCTCCGGGGTGGCGATGAGCAGAGTCGGAGGGGCATCCGTCCCGCGGTAGAGCGCCTGCTCCGGCACCTGGTTGAAGAAGGCGGTGAGCTGGTAGTAGTCCCGCGTGGTGATCGGGTCGTACTTGTGGTCGTGGCATTCCGCACATTGCACGGTCAGGCCCAGCCAGACCTGACCGGCGGTGTTTGCGCGCTCCGACGCGTAGCGAGCCAGTACTTCCTCCGGCACCGCCCCCCCTTCGGACGTCGTGGGACCACACCGGTTGAAGGCGCTGGCAGTACGCTGCTCCACGGTGGCATTCGGCAGCAGATCGCCGGCCAGTTGCTCGATCGTGAACTGGTCAAACGGCTTGTTCCGATTGAACGCGCCGATCACGTAGTCCCGGTATCGCCACATCAGCCGGGTGGTGTCGTCGTGATACCCGTCCGAATCGGCGTAGCGGGCCAGGTCCAGCCAGTGCTGGGCCATCCGTTCCCCGTAGTGCGGGTCGGCGAACAGGCGGTCTACCACCCGCTCCCATGCCCCGGGGGCGCGATCCGCAAGGAACGCATCCACCTCTTCCGGCGTCGGGGGAAGGCCCGTGAGGTCGAATGTCACCCGCCGAATGAGCGTACGGCGATCGGCGTATGGGGCCGGCCGCAGCCGTTCTCGTTCCAGGCGCGCCAGCACAAAGTTGTCTACCGGGGTACGGACCCAGCCGCGAGTGCGGACTTCGGGCGGAGCGGGGCGAGTGAGCGGGGCCAGGGCCCACAGGCGACCATCTCCGACGGGAGCGCCATCCCACGCGGCGCCGGTGCGAATCCACTCGGTCAGAGCGGCAATCTCGGCGGCGCTCAACCTGCCCTCGGGAGGCATTTTCAGCGCCCCCTCGTGGCGAACGGCGCGCAGCAGCAGGCTGGTCTCGGGGTGGCCCGGGTTGATGGCGGCGCCGCGCTGTCCGCCTTTCAACATTCCGGCACGGCTGTCGAGCCGGAGTCCCGAAAGCGCCACGTTGTCGGCATGGCAGGCGAAACACTTCGCGACCAGCAGCGGCCGGACGACACGGGCAAATCTGCCCGGACCGCCGGAAGGTGCTGCCGCCGGCGGCGCAGCCTTCGCCACCGCGACTACCAGCAGCAGCGCTCCCGCGATTCCCCATCTGAAACCTTGCATGCGCACTTCCTCACCCCCCAACCCATCCGACCCCACTTCTTTTTCATTCGCGGCAGGGAGACCGATCCTCCTTCCTCCTCCTGCAATCACCCTTCGATCTTCATCTTTCACGCCAGGCGCGTCGGGAAGCCGCCCCGGAGGTCAGCGGGCACGCAGCGCCCAAGCCTGCCCCATCCGCCGCCGCTCCCTGTGGCACAGACGGCCGCCACCGACTGCACATCCGCTTTCCGGCTCCAGGACCGGCGTGACGGCAGGGGACCGGACCGCGGAATCCGCGCTCCGGTGAAGGGGGACCACAGGGTGTGGTCCAATAGTCACCACGTGGTAGCCTCCGGATTCCCCTGCTCAGCAGGGGAATTCGTCGGAAACCGTCCCGCCGGGGTACTCCCCGGCAGCCCGAGTGAAAGGCATGCCCAATGAGGCCGCTAGTACTGCTCGCCGCGACCTTGCTCGTATCCCTCGGCGCGCTGGATCCCGCCGCATCCCGGCCGGGGCAGGACCGGCCCAATATCGTCGCCATCCTCGCCGACGACATGCGCGCGGATTGCGTGGGCGCTCTGGGCCATCCGGTAGTGAAGACGCCGCATCTGGACGCTCTCATTCGGGACGGCTGCACCTTCACGCGCGCGGTGGCCGCCTACCCGGTCTGCGTGGCCAGCCGGGCCGAACTGTTGACGGGCACGACTGCTTTTCGCAACGGAGTCACCTACCGGGGCCTCGCGATCGAGCGATCCCTGCCGGCCTGGGCGACCACCCTGCGAACGGGCGGCTATCAAACCTGGTTCAGCGGCAAGTGGCACAACGACGGAGAACCCCGCAGCCGGGGATACGAGGATACACGCGGGCTGTTCTCGGCCGGCAGCGGAGAAAACTCGCCCCAACTTCCGGATCACGCCGGCCGAGTCCCGACCGGCTATGTGGGCTGGACCTTCAAGACCAACACCGGTGAGGTAGACCGGAGCCACGGCGTGGGTCTCACCCGGGACACAGACCGGCTCATCGCCGACGCCGCCATCGAATTCATCGGCCGGAAGACGGCGCAACCATTCTTCCTGCACGTGAACTTCACCGCACCCCACGATCCCCGCATCGCCCCCCGTGGGTTCGAAAATGCCTATGACCCGCGCAGGATCCCTCTGCCTCCGGCGTTCCGTGACCGCCATCCCTTTGACCACGGAAACGAAACCGGGCGGGATGAACTGCTGCTGCCGAAGCCACTCCAGGAGCAGGCAGTCCGGGAGGAATTGGCAGTCTACTACGCCTGCATCGCGAATGTGGACGCACAGGTGGGCCGCATCGTGCGTGCCCTCCGGGAGCGAGGCAGCCTGGATCGGACCGTGATCCTCTTCGGGAGCGATCAGGGCCTGGCGCTGGGCAGTCACGGTCTGCTGGGCAAGCAGAACCTGTACGAACATACCTTCCGCATCCCCCTCATCGCTCGTGGTCCCGGCATCGCCCAGGGCCATCGCACCGCAGCCGACGCCTATCTCCGCGACCTGTTCCCCACCACCTGTGAACTCGCCGGCGTGCCGGTCCCGCCCACCGTCGAAGCAAGAAGCCTGGTCCCGCTCCTCGGCGGCGGCAGCGTGCCCGTGCATCCGTTCGTCGTCGGTTACTATACCAACACGCAGCGCTGCCTTCGCGAAGGAGACTGGAAATTGATCCATTATCTGCAGGCGGACCGTACCCAGCTCTTCGACCTCGGCCAGGACCCTCTGGAACTGACGGACCTCGCCGCGGATCCCCGGCACGCGCGGACCCTGCGCCGCCTGCGGCACAGGCTCGGCCGGTGGCTGACAGATCGAGGCGACCCATCGGCATAGCTCTCCAGGACTGACTCAGGCGGGTCACTGCTCTGGCCGGATACCGACCTGCGGAACCGCCGGCGCGGGTGATGAGGACCCGCCGTCCCCCGTGCGGAAGGCCCGACAGCAGACGCGCCGGGGGACTGGCGCCGGGGCAAACAGCCCTGACCCGGCGTACAATCGGATTGAGCCGACCGGCGTCCGGACAGCGGGCGGCAGAATGGAAGGAGTTTCGGTCGTGGCGGCTCAGGAACAGGGGAAGCGCCCCAAACGCGTGATCGTCGCAGGCGCCGGCATCGGCGGCCTCTGCTGCGCGTATGAACTGATGGATCGGGGCCACGACGTCACGGTGCTCGAGGCCTCCGGCCGCACCGGCGGTCACGTGAGAACGATTCATGACCCGCTCCCAGACGGTCTGTATGCGGATGTGGGCGCCGAGCACTTCACGAAGCCGGGATACGAGCAATTCTGGAAGTACGTCGAGAAGTTCGACCTCCCCGCACTGCCCTATCCGCGCCGCCTGAATATGCTGCGGCGGATTGACGGCAAGTGGTACACCGAGGAGCAGCTCCAGGACCGCACAGTGCTCCAGGCATTCGGACTCAACCGGCGCGAGGTGGACTTCATCACCCAACATGGCTGGACCGAGCTGCCCCTCCTGTATTTCGGTCCCTATCTGGACGCATTCGCCGACGAGTACCAGCCCTTCGGCGCCGGACTCGACGCGCTGGACGAGGTGACCGCCGGTGAGCTCCTCGCGCGGGACGGCGCATCGGATGCAGCCATGCGGTTCACGGGTGTGCCGCGCGGCGACGGCAGTCCGGCTGCCAGGAACAGCGAGGTATCCGCGTTGGCTCGGCTCTGGCACCAGGCGATCATCAAGCATCGCGGCATCCCGGTCTTCCAACGCGAGGTCTTCCGTCTCCAGGGCGGCAATCAGTTGATGACCGACACGTTCGCGGCGAAGCTCGGCGCCCGGGTGCGTCTCGGATGCCCGATCACCGCCATCGCGCACGGGGACGGGGACGGGGAGGTGACCGTGCGGTTCCGGGAGTTCGGCGAGGAGAAGCGGCTCGACGCGGAATACCTCGTCTGCTGCTTGCCGCTGGCGATCCTGAGGACGATCCCGATCACGCCGGAATGGCCGGAGTGCAAACGATACGTACTGGAGAACGTGGTGTACGGTTCCCAGTCCCGCGTCCTGCTCCAGTCTCGCACGCCTTTCTGGAAAGCGGACCTCCCGAGCATCAATCTGGACACCGGCGACCCCGCGATGTATCTCGTCTACGAAACCGCCGACGAGATCCCCGGCGAGCGCAGCGTGCTGATGGGCAGCGGCAGTCCCGACGTCACCGCGGCGGAAGCCCTCACCGCCTTCGAGGGGTTCTACCCGGGCCGATCACACACACTGGAGCAGGCCTATGTCCACAACTGGTCCAGGGACCCGTGGGCCTCCGGGTGCGAACGCCACCCATATCCGCTGGGAACACTGAAACGCTTCTGGCCCCACATTATGGAGCCGGTGGGACGCATCCACTTCGCGGGGTCGTTCGCCGATAATCTCCCCTGGGGCATGGATGCCGCCACCCGATCCGGGAACCGGGTCGCAGAGGCGATTGACCGGCTGTGAACGTCTCCGCCGTGCTCGCGACGGGCGACAGCGTGACGCAGAACCCTCCGGGGACAAGCGTCGCACCACCCGCCGGCGCTTGGCATGCCCGTTCGCACTTACGGGCTATTCGGAAACGAGGGGCAGGCGGAAGGCAAAAATAGTGCCGCCCGCGGGATTCGGAGCCGTCCAGATGGCGCCCCCGTGCGCCTCGATCACCATCCGGCTGAACGCGAGACCCAGCCCCACGCCGGCCTTCCGCTTGCGGCCGGCTTCGGCCTGATAGTAGGCCTCGAACACGCGCTCCGCCTCGGCCCCCGGGATGCCCGGCCCGAAGTCTCGCACCTCGACGCGTGCAGAGACGGGTTCGCCGGTATCGGCGCGGGTTTCGACCGTCACCGCGAGGCGCACTTCCGGTTGTGCCGGACTTTCCTCCGGGGGCCTTCCGTACTTGATCGCATTCGCCACGAGATTTTCGAGCACACGGCGCAGCTTGTTCCGATCCGCAGGCACCGGCGGCATGGGTTCCTCTTCGAGCGGCTCATCAATCAGGATCGTCATGCCGTTCTCCTGGGCGCGAGTCTGGAGGCGGCGCTGTACCTCCGCCAGCATCTCCGGGAGCGACACCGGCTCGTGGGCGAGTTCAATCATGCCGGCGTGCTGCTGCTTGCCGACGTCGTTCAGATCCTCAATCAGGCGCAGCAGGTAGTCACATTCGTCAATTGCCGTCTGCAGGTAGTCGCCGGTCTCTTGCGGAGTGAGATCCGCGTCCCTGACCATGTGGAGCCAGGGAGTGATCGCCGCCAGAGGATTCTTCAAATCGTGGACGATCATCTGGGTCAGCGCGTCCCGGAGCTGGGCGGCGAGGCGCAGCTCGCCGTACGCCTCTTCCAGGCGGTCCTTCTGCCGCTTGACAGTGAGCATGGCATCTACCCACGCGCGGCCTTCTACGCTCGCAGCCTGCGTCCGCATCAGCGCCGCGAGCTGCTCGGCCTGCACCGGCTCCGCCACATCGAGAGCTTCCGCGTGAAGCGACGGAATCGAGAGCGTCTCGCCCCGCTCCCGCAGAAAGCTGGCGGTCTCGAAGAGCGCCTCCGCCAGGGCGCCCCCTGCCTCGAGTTCCCGCAATCGCTCCAGCGGGTCTCGCACCGCGGACGCAGTGAGCAGCTCGCCCTCCAGGAGGGCGCGGCGCAAGAGCGAGCGCTCGCGCATGACTGCGTCGTCGCTACCGGGGAAGTACTCGCAGGCGCACGCGATGGCTTCCCGAGCACCTTCGGGTCCGGCGCACTGACGTTCGGCCTCCGCCAGCGTGAAGCAAGCGAAAGCCTCCAGCCGTTGATCGTCCCGCTGGCGAGCCATCGCGCGGGCGACGAGGAGCTCTTCGCGCGCCTCTACGGCCCGCCCGTGCCGCAGATGGAGTTCACCCAACTGGATCCGGATGAGGGTTGCATTGCGCTCATCTCCCACACGTACGGTCAGATCGCGCGCACGGGCAAGGCACCGCAGGGCCTCGGGATAGTCCGCCAGCGCCGTGTAGAGACGGGCGAGGTTGAGCGAGGTCAGGGCCTGCCCCCGCAGATCGCGGAGCAATTCCTTGACACCGAGCGATTCCAGCAGGTAGGCCCGGGCCGCGTCGTAGTTGCCCCGTTCCAGTTCCAGATACGCCAGCCCGTCCAGCACGCGGGCCCGTCCCTGGCGCTGGTTCATGCGTTCGAACAGAACGCGGCCGGCGACCAGGTGCCGGCTGGCGTAGGCCAGATCGCGCTGGCGGATGCTGATGATCCCCGAGTAAAGATGCGCGTAGGCTTCGGCGAGTGGGGAGTTCGCAGCGCGGGCGAGCTGCAGCCCCCGCGTTGCGGCGGCGATGCCCGGCTGGTAGTGGCCGTCGTGGTAATGCGCGCGGGAGATTTCGCTGTAGAGGAATGACGCTGCAGCGGTGCTGCCGTGCCCGACCACCTGGAGCACACTCCAGGCCTGTTCCAGGGAACGCACGGCGGCCGGGCTGTCGCCGCGGAGGTTAGCGGTGAGGCCTGCAGCCAGACGCCACGCCCAGATGTCTGCGGCAGGCGCGGCGGCGGCGGCCTCGTCGAATAGTTCGACGAGGTCCTGGTAGCGCAAACTCCGCTCCACGGCACGATCCAGGGCGAAGTTGAGCTCCAAATAGCGCTGCTCGTCTTCCGGCGCTCCCGCGAATCGCGTTACCGCGAGGCGGACAAGCGCGGTGACCTGTGCATCCTGCTCCCGCATTAGTGTGGTGTCGCTCGCCTCCTGCCTTCGTTTGCCCCAGGAGGACGCGTTCCCTTGTCCGCGGCGGAATCCAGACCACTGAATCTTAGTTGCCGCCATTGCCGCAGAGGTATACCGAAGGAAGAACCGGCAGCAGTCAACGAAATGTAGATGCGGAACTCGGCGCGGCCGGCGCGCCGCACAGAACGGAGCAGTATGGCGGCGATCCTGATAGACGGCAAGGCAATTGCGGCGGACATCCAGGAGCATCTGGCGACGGAGGCGGCGCGCCTCCGGGGTGCGGGGGTAATCCCCCACCTTTCGGTGGTGCTGGTAGGCGACGACCCGGCTTCACACACGTACGTGCGTAGCAAGGTGCGTACGGCGGCGCGGCTGGGGATTGACTCGCGCGACTACGTGCTCCCGGCGAGCTCCCCGGAGGCGGAGGTGGTTGCCCTCGTGCGCCGGCTGAGTGAGGATCCGGGTGTGCACGGCATTCTGGTCCAGTCACCGCTGCCCGCGCCGCTCCGCTTCCGTACGGTGCTGGACGCGCTGGACCCGCGCAAGGATGTGGACGGGCTCCATCTGTACAACATGGGAGCACTCATGGCGGGAGGGACGGCAATGCCGCCCTGCACGCCCGCCGGCATCCTGGAACTCCTGCGGAGATCGGGAACGGACCTGCGAGGGAAGGAAGCCGTGGTAGTGGGCCGGAGCGATCTGGTGGGCAAGCCGGTGGCGTTTCTGCTGCTCCACGAGCACGCAACGGTGACCGTCTGCCACAGCCGGACCCGGGACCTGCCCGCGGTCTGCCGGCGCGCGGACGTGCTGGTGGTCGCCGCCGGGCGCGCTGGGATGGTGACGGGAGAGTTCATCAAGCCGGGCGCGGTGGTGATTGATGTTGGGATCAACCGGGTTGAGGGTCGGCTCGTGGGCGATGTGGATTTCGGCAGCGCGGCGTCGGTTGCCGGCGCCATCACTCCGGTTCCCGGTGGCGTCGGCCCGATGACGATCACCATGCTGATGAAGAACACGCTCACCGCGGCGGGCGCCGCCTGGTAGGGCGGGAGTCACGGCGCCGCGGGCAAGACGACACCCACGGTTTGCGCTCGGGAGCGCAGCCCACACCCGGCAGTGGCGCACGCGTGCCCACGGGACGGGCGGGAAGCAAGGACAACGCTGATGCACCGCAGACAGGTACTGTATGGCCTGACAGCCCTCGCGACGGCGAGCGTCGTGGGGGACCAGGCGGTGCACTGTCAGGAACGGGTCGTGCGGTGGAACGTGCCCGACGGATTGAAACATCCGGGAGTCGAGCACATCAGCTTTCGCAGCGCGGCGATGGGCATCAAGGTGGGCTGCAACGTGTACGTCCCTGATGGATACGCCGACAGCACCGGGCGCTATCCTACCATCTATTTCCTGCATGGCGCCGGGGGCACCGAGCAGTCCGACGCCGGCGCGTTCTCCGGTCTGGTGGGTCGGATGGTGCGCGAGCAGCAGGCGCCTCCGGCGATCTGTGTCTTCCCGAACGGCGGCCTGAGCGGCTATCGCGACCGGCCCGACCAGAAGGTGATGGGCGAGACGCTGATCGTCCGCGAGCTCGTTCCCCTCATTGACCGCAAGTACCGCACCCGCGCGACGCGTGAGGGACGCGCCCTCGCCGGCTTCTCTATGGGGGGCGGAGGGGCGGTCCGCCTGTCGCTGAAGTACCCGGAGCTCTTCTCGGCAGCCGCTTCCTGGGCGGGGGCGCTGCGCGGACGCGGGGGCGACCCGGCGCCGGAACTAGAAGCAGACGTCCTGCGCAAGATCGCCGGGAAGGTGCGCCTGCTGCTCATCGTCGGCGACAAGGACCTCACCTTCGCCGGCCATGCCCCGGTTGTAGAAGCGTTGAAGCAGGCAGGACTGCCGGTTGAGTATCGCGTGCTGGAGGGCGTCCCTCACGACCTGGGGCAGTACTACGAAAAGACAGGAGCGGAGTTGGTGCGCTTCGTGACTGCGGGATTCACTCCCAGGCGCCTCCCTCGCTCCACGGGAAATCGGTAAGCGAGGCCGGTAGCCGTGGCACACCGAAATAGCGCGCGAGGACTTGATCGCCAGACTGTTTCTCCAGGAAGTTTCTCGGACCATGTCTGAATCCGATCTGGAACTGGACCTAATTGGCCGGGTGCGGGCTCTGCGCGTCGCCATTGAACCGTTGCCCGCGCATCTGCTGACGGGGGATACCCCGCTTCTAACGCGCGAGCGATTTCGGCAAAAGTTGGAGGAACTGGTCCAGCGTACCGCCAGCAATCCTGGTCTGAGCCTGGACTTTGATCCCCATGCGCGCGCCGAGGCGCTGCTTGCCGAATTCGATCAGCGCCGTATCCCTTTGGACAAACTCGACATCGGCATCGTGCTCGACGACCTTGAACGGTACCTGCTGACAGCCGCGTCACGCCGCGGCCCTGCGCTCGCCGGCCGGTATCACGCAGATGCAATCACGGTCCTCGACTCGTTCTTGGTACACGGCATCCCGGCATTCCCGGCAGTGTGGGATACAGCGCTTCGCCTGCGTTGCACCTGGCACGCCAGGCTCCTGACGTGGGCGAAAGTAACGGAAGAACGCCCGCCCGAGGACATCGGGCGGGACTGCCTCGTCCACCTCCGCGTCCTGCTCGGGGGCACGAATCCCCCGGAGACGAAAGCCGAACTGGTGCGCCGGCTTCGGTGGTTAGCGCGCGTGCTGCACGACTGCGCGCGTTGTCTGGCGGGACAGATCAACCCAACGGAACTCGAAGACGCTCTGGAATCGTACTGGGGTACGTGTGCCTCGGAAGAACTCACCACGATGTTGATGGACTTGCGCTACACCCTTGCAAGGCACACTATGTGTTTCATCCCCGAGTGGGAGTACGACGAACACACCGTGCGGGCGGAGATTCTTCTCTTCCAACAACGAGCGGCACTCTATCTCCGGGCGGTGCTATAGCGAGAACGGCTGCGCCCACCCACCGCGTGCCTCGTGAGCCCGCCATGGACGCTCGTTACAGTGCGGACTCCGGCGCCGAGATCCAGAACTGGACCAACGCTGCCCGAAACGCGCCGTCGCGCACCCCGGGGTGTTCCAGGCTAAGGGACTGTTGAAAGATAAACGAGTCAATTGCCCCCGGCTTGTGATTCCATAAAGGGATGCCCAACCTCGAGATCAGCGAGAGTATCCGGAGCAGGTTCCTCGCGATCCGCCCCTTTCTCGATGAGCGAGCCCGGCGCGTCTGGGCCGCGGCGGAGGCCAATGCGCTCGGCCGCGGCGGGGTCGTGCTGGTGGCGCGGGCAACGGGGCTCGCCCGGAGTACCGTCTATGCCGGGGTGCGGGAATTGGCCGAGCCGGCCCCGGAAGCGGCACCGGAGGCCCGCCGGATCCGGCGTCCTGGTGGGGGCGACAAACCCCGGATGGAGAAGGACCCGACCCTGCTGGCGGACCTGGAGGCGCTCGTCGACCCCCGCGCCCGGGGCGACCCCGCGTCGCCGCTGCGGTGGACGACCAAGAGTACGCGCAAACTCGCGGTCGTCCTGCGGGAGCAAGGGCACCGCGTCAGCTACGGCACGGTGGCGGACCTGTTGCGGGAGCTGGGCTATAGTCTCCAGGGGACCCGGAAAGTCCAGGAGGGAAAGTCGCATCCGGATCGGGATGCCCAATTCGCCTATATCAACGCCCAGGCCACCGCCTTCCAGACGGCCGGCGATCCGGTGATTTCGGTGGACACCAAGAAAAAGGAACTCGTCGGACCGTTTACCAACGGGGGAAGGGAATGGCAGGGGGTGGGAGTCCCGGAAGAGGTCCGGGTGCCTGACTTTGTGGACGCGGAACGCGGGAAAGCAGCCCCCTATGGCGTGTATGACGTGACCGCCAACGAAGGCTGGGTGAGCATTGGTACCGATCACGATACAGCAGCATTCGCCGTAGAGACCCTCGGGCGGTGGTGGCGGGAGATGGGGCAAGCCCGCTATCCCGCGGCGACCCGCCTGCTGATTACGGCGGATGGCGGGGGCAGCAACGGGAGCCAGGTACGGTTGTGGAAAGTGGCGCTGCAGGAGTGGGCCGACCGCACGGGGCTGACGATCAGCGTCTGCCATTTTCCACCGGGCACCAGCAAATGGAACAAAATCGAGCATCGGATGTTCTCGGAGATCAGCAAGAACTGGCGGGGGCGGCCCCTACTGAGCCACGCGGTCATTGTGGACTTGATTGCAAACACCCGCACTGAAAGCGGGCTACGGATCCTTGCCGCGTTAGATGAGGAGAAATACCCGACCGGGAAGAAAATCTCAAACGCCGAGATGGAGAAATTGGCGCTGACCCCTGCGGAATTCCACGGTAAGTGGAACTACACGCTACGCCCCAGGACGGCGAAAAATGTAGGAGTTATCTTTTAACAGTCCCT